>ENA-ORLI01000512-ORLI01000512.1-human-gut-metagenome-genome-assembly--contig:-NODE-512-length-9129-cov-5.55488_pt1 | contig 9129 bp, 5 predicted proteins | sample MGYA00243015_ERZ508825 | MGnify/ENA primary metagenome ERZ508825 (study PRJEB26277, sample SAMN04329804) | human gut metagenome | biome: human-associated habitat | host: Homo sapiens | place: USA... | reverse complement strand
TCACCACTTCGATAATCATATCATACTGGCTAGCCCTTCCCGGTAGGAGCATATCATTACCAGCTATCATCTGAGCCACGGCATCCTTCCCTCCAAACCAGTCAGTTACCACCATACCCTCGAAATTCCACTCATCACGCAATAAAGTGGACAGCAAGTCTGTATTCTCAGAAGCATAGGTGCCATTAATATGATTGTAAGAGGACATTACTGTCCATGGTGCCGATTCCTTCACTGCAATTTCGAACCCCTTCAAATAGATTTCCCGTAAGGCACGAGGAGTGATACGAGCATCATTAGCATTCCGATTGGTTTCCTGGTTGTTAACAGCAAAATGTTTGATGGAAGTTCCCACTCCGTTGCTCTGTATCCCTCTAACATATGCAGCAGCTATCTTGCCAGACACCAACGGGTCTTCGGAATAATATTCAAAATTACGCCCGCACAAAGGATTCCGATGGATATTCAAAGCAGGAGCCAGTAAAACATCCGCACCATATTCCAACACTTCATTACCAATTGATTTTCCAACTTCCTCTACCAAATCCTGATTCCAAGTAGAAGCAAGTAACGTACCGATAGGAAAATGTGTACAATAATAAGTAGCAGAATCCCCTTCGCGGATAGGATCTATACGTAAACCTGCAGGTCCATCAGCCAACACAATGGCAGGAATTCCCAAACGGGGTATCGGATAAGTAGTACCTGCTGCACCGGGAACCAACTTCTTTGTAGTGCCAATCACCGTACTGTCACCCGAAGTACCCACCATTCCGGTACCGATAACCAAATGTGCCTTTTCTTCCAAAGTCATGGCACCAATAACATCCTCAACAGAATCTTTACCCAATTGAGGAGCCGCAGGGCCACAAGCGCTCAACACGCCTGCAGCCAACAGCAAATAAAACAGTTGTTTTTTCATAGCCTAGTCAGATTTATTTAAACAACTTGGGAGCAAATACAGAGAGATAAATACGCCAGCAGGTCCATACATGTCCACCAGGAGTTTCCATAAACTCATATTTATATCCTTTTTTATCCAAATCAGCGCGATAAGCTGCATTGTTTCTATAAAGAAAATCGTCTTTACCGATACCCAACCAGTAAAGTTTGGGAACCTTATCAAACTGAACAGCTAACTTTTTATCCATATCCTGATAAACCGGACTATTTTTCTGACCTGCACTCTGGACATTAAGGGCCGCAGAGAATAAACCTACATAGTCGAACATATCAGGATAGTTCAAAGAAATATTGGCAGAATGAAAACCACCCATTGAAAGCCCCGCAATAGCACGATGAGCTTTGTCCGCTTGTACACGATAATTACTTTCTACAAACGTGATAATCTCAGGGAAATAGGCTTCAAAAGCACCGTCCATGGTTCCATTCTTCATATGGTAAGGTTTATAGTATCCCAGACTACTCTCACCAGGTGCAGCCTCCATGGCAGCATGCCCATTGGGCATCACAACAATCATCGGTTCAGCCTTGCCTTGTGCAATCAAATTATCGAGAATCTGTGCAGCACGTCCAAAAGTTGTCCACTCATCTTCATCCCCTCCCATACCATGCAATAAATAGAGTACCGGATACTTCCTATCACCGGATTGTTCATAACCTGCCGGCGTGTAGATATTGATACGGCGATCCATTTTCATACCATCAGAGTGATACCAACGATGGGCCAATGTTCCATGAGGAACTTTATTTACCTTATATAAATCTGCCTTACCATTCCCTACAATAAACACATTGCTTGTGGTAGCAAAGTCACGATAGACATAAACATTGTTAGGGTCTATAGTCGGCACACCATCTACCATGAATTCATAGCTATAAAGTTCTGAATCCAACGGCTTGGTAGTATAGGTCCAAATTCCTTCTGAATTCTTTGTCATGTCTATCAAACCTGCTCCCACCATACCTCCAATGTGTTGTCCCTCCGCCTTTTCGGCAAAGTCACCGGCAATCTGCACCTTTTGGGCATCAGGAGCCTTAAAGTTAAAAGTCACTGTGTTATCTTTGTTCACAATTGCAGACTCGAGGTCTTGCGCTACAAACAAATTCTGCTGGGCAGACATTTGCAGTCCACAGGCTGCCATAAATGCGGCCAATATAATCTTTTTCATTTCAGTTCTTCAAATTAAAGTTCATTGATTCAAGTTCATTCTGCCACTGTAATAATCAGACGATGATAGCGGTTCATCTGTGGCGTACCGTTATCCGTAGCTTCCAAAATCAAGTGGATGGTATCACCGGGGTTGGCATCAGCCGGAACAGTAAAAGTTGTATTTGCAGAAGCAGGGTCATCTACCGCTACTTTGCCCCGATATGTACCGGCTGACACATATTGCCACCATTTAATGGTAAGGGCATCCTTATCCGGATCGGTTACAGTGTATTTAAGTTTCAGCTTCTCACCCGGCTTGGCACTCATGGCAAGCGCCCCTTTTATCACCGGTTCATGATTTGCGTCGGCATAGTTTGGAGTGACCGACCATTTAAAACGGGCAGCCAATCCATTCATTACCGGAGCAGTGAAGTCGGGCAAAGGATAGTGCTCGGCTCTATACTTTATCTGTTCCATGCGCGGAAGATTCTTCACCGAATCGGGAAGGACGGTTCTTCCACCGCACCATCCCCCATAAGTGGGGTCTTCGTGACCACGCAGGCCGTTACCTATCAAATTCAGGAAACAGTAAGTGTCGCCTTCAGCCAGATAGGACCCTTTCGGCTGGATTCCGGTCCAAACCACATAGCCTTGCTTTTTCAATTCATCAACCGTATAACCCGACAAACCGAAGAAATCGAACTTATCACCTTTCACCATCTGCTTACCGTCTCCCCAGACCCGATACATCTCGCCGAAAGGACCTTTACTGCGGATGTTCTCCTGCATCCATTCCGGAGAGTAGAAAATCTGATTTTCCTTGGAGGCTCTTAACTGTGCATTATAAGCCAGGCCGACTGTCATGCCCCCCATCTCCATTTGTCTGAGTTCCGGCCAGAAAGGTCGGATATACCGTGCATACGTATCATCCTGATCACCCGAAAGGGAAAGGACCACTTTTCCTATTATCTTCTCACGGATGCCTTTCCAGGCATCGGTATGCTCATAAATATCCTGAATGGACTTCAAGGCACGGGCGATGGTGCTGCCACCTCCCCAAGCATTGATGAATACCGGATCCGTACAATCATCGAGCAATACAGCTTTAATCAGCTCCGACCCCGGAGTGTCCTTGGAAATATCACCGTCGAACTCGATATTACCGATACGCACTTTAGACTTCAGGTATTCGGGAGTCGGATAAGACGAGTCGTGCACTTTCAGATTGGGATATACTTTCTCATAAGCTTCCACAGCATCGTCAATGAAACGTTCATCCGGATCCCAACGCCAACTTTCCATCGGTCCGTAGTCTATGCCATTACGGGAATATTCACGTCCCGGCACATACCACTTCGTGCCGTGCCCGTCACCTTTCCAATGGAACTGGCTGCTGGCATAAATCAAGCCTTCCACACGGAAATCCGTACTGAAAAGCAGGAAACGTATCAAAGAGTTCAGGTCATCAAGTTCCGGGTCACAAGTAATGATGACACGCGGTTTTGACGATTTTTCACCGGGCGTCTGCTGTCCGCTCATGCAAACCGGCATCACAGCCATAAGGCCTGATAGGAATAAGCATTTTAATTTATTCATAAACTAAGTTTTATTGATTAATTACCAACCCGGGTTCTGGGTCATATTCTTATTGACATTCATTTCAGTGGCAGGGAACGGAAGCAGTTCATGCTTACCACTCTTGAAGCCGGCAGAAGCATTTTTCTGCTCATCCCAGCTTACACGGCCGTCTTTGTAAAGAGCCGGTCTTTCCTGCCCTCTCTTGGCAAGTACCGTAGCAGCATCACCCCACCGAATCAAATCCTGGTAACGGCAGCCTTCCATCCAAAGCTCCAGACGCTTCTCCTTCTTGATATCATCCATAGAAACGTTGCCCAATGCAGGCAACTGGGCACGGTCACGCACTTTATTCACATATCCGGCAGCCTTACTTGCATTTCCGGACTGAAGACTCGCTTCAGCAGCAAGCAGCAGAACCTCGGCATAACGCATGGCACGGGTATTGTTAGGACAACGCAACCACCAATAGTTAATGACATCTGCTTCATAAACACGGTATTTCCAGCTGAAGTAACCGGCATTGTCCGGCATATAAGCTATGGCATTGCTCAATGAGATACCCATATCCTCCATTTGCCGGTATGTCTTGATAGAGGCATTCAACCGATAAGTATCTCCCATTTCGACAAACGCATCGTAGCTTTCCTTCGTCGGATTAAAAAATCCCCAGCCTCCATGAGAATAGATTTGAGTAGGCTCATTGAATGCAAGCATGTCTCCACGCCAATGCACATATACCCAAATCATGTTACTCATAATGCCGGTAACATTGTTGGCGTCGTAAACATAATTACTTTCAAACAGACTTTCACAATTCGCCTCGCCTTTGGTAGTCTGGATATTCTCATAATCACTGTAAAGGTCGTACTTCCCGCTATTGATTACCTCATCCAAAACCGTAACAGCAGCACCATAATTCTTCTGGAATACGTATGCCTTGCCCAACAAGGCTTGTGCAAATTGTTTGGTGATACGATAGGTAAAGTTGTCCAAGCTTGTCTTTTCCTCCAAATTGCCACTGTTGACAGCTTCGGTCAAATCTTGGTTCACCAATGCCCACAGCGCCTCTGTATTGCCATTTGCCTGGGAATATTCGTTTGCTTTCAACGGATGGTCCACCAACGGCGGAGTTCCCCAAAGACTGATCAATTCGATGTAGGACATCGCACGGAAAACCTTTGCCTCTGCACGTGCACGAAGCTTAACCTCAGAATCATCGCCTACATACTGCAAAACAATGTTGGCGGCATAAATCACTTTATAAAGATTCGTATACAACGTTTTAATATGGGAAAAATCAGAGTCGAACGTATAGGTCGACAGCAACTGCGCACTGGCAGCCGTCCAGCTTTCCCCTGCCGAATAGCAATCGTCAGAAAGAAGATTCTTCAGCCAGAACGCAGGCTCATAGGTGTCCTTCCAATTGCTATAGCAGGCTATAATGGCTTCTTCCGCATCGGCATCCGTTTTATAGAAATTTTCGAAAGTGCTTACCCCATGCTGCGAAATATCCAGATTGTCCTCACAAGAGGAAAAGAAAGTGCAGCCGGCAAGTAACAGACTTGATAAAATATATTTTGCTTTCATATTTCGTATTGAATTAAAGATTAAAATACTACGTTAAGACCGAGCACGACTTTCTTGCTGGACGGATAAGAGCCCATATCCAAACCCATCGCATTGCCTGTACTCGTAAATTCAGGATCAAATCCGGGATATTTGGTAAATGTGAAGAAGTCGTCTAAAGAACAATACAAACGAAGGTTACTCAAACCCACCTGCTTCAACAAATTCTTAGGCAGGTTATAGCCCAACTGTATCTGCTTGATTTTAAAATATGAGCCGTCGAATACAAATTTGGAGCTCTTTAAATACTTATCATAATTGCTGGGATTGGAACGGGCATATTTTGCATTGTCTCCCACAGCAATCCACCGTCCGTCATAGAATTCCTTCAAGGTATTCGCTTTCATACGGGAAGTACGGTTATAGCCGGCAAACACATCATTGCCATGAGAACCGGAACCAAAGATTGTCAGGTCAAGGCCTTTCCAGGCAGCTGTCAAAGTAATACCATAAGTAAAGTCGGGAATGGCAGAACCGATCTCTGTCTGGTCGGCATCTCCAATAATGTCATCATCATTCTTGTCTTTGAACATTGGGTCACCCGTTTGCGGATCAATACCCGTGCACTCATAACCGCGCATGTACCAAATGGGATGTCCTTCTTCAAAATAATTCATAGTGCCGATACCTGCACTTGTTGTACTGGCAATACGCTCCAATGTTTCATGAAGATAAGTTACTTTATTCTTCAAAGTAGCGATGTTAGCTTTTACACTATAACTGAAATCTTTGATATGATCACGCCATGAGAGTTCAAACTCAAATCCGCTGTTCTTGACATTTCCCGCATTCATAGGTGAAGTAGTGTTACCCACAATCAAAGAAGGAGTAATACCGGTTACAATCAAGTCTTTGGTTTTCTTCTCATAATAGTCAAATCCGAAGCTCAAACGGTCATTCAGCATCCGGAGGTCGATACCCAAGTCTATCTGTTCGGAAGTTTCCCACTTCAAATCATAGTTACCGGTTGCAGATGGCAACGAACCTGTTTCATAAGACACATCACCTGACATCGGATAATTGATTCCAGACAAAATCGTAGCATCATACATATAGTCTGCCAAACCGGCGATACTACCATTCTGTCCCCAGCTTGCACGCAACTTCAAATGAGAGATTGACTTGAGGTTTTCCATAAATTTCTCGTTGGAAAGTACCCAGCCGACAGACACAGCCGGGAAATAGCCCCAACGTTTCTGCAAAGGAAGGATAGACAAGTCGGCTGCATCCGCACGAAGGGTGAATTGGGCAAAATACTTGCCTGCATAGTCATAAGATGCCCGGCCAAAGTAAGAAAGATTGGCATACCTCCGCTTCTCTCCACCACTTACCGTACGAGTGGCAGTACCGGTCCGAAAAGCAAAATAGGCATAATTGGGATCCAACTTGGTAATACCCAAATCAACCTTGTCGCCGGAACGGCTACCATTGATTCCTCCCGTCACTCCAAAGGAAGTATTGGAAGAATAGGACATACCAAGCATCACGTTTACATTGTGCTTATCTGCAAATGCCTTGGTATAGTTGGCAAAGTTTTCCCATTGCCAGTACGTGGTGTTGGAGCTTGTCGCACTTACCGATACATAGTCCTGATAAAGGTCAGAGCAAGTAATGTTAGGCATAACATAGCCGTAGGAATTGCTGTAAGTATAACGGTATCCCAAACGTGAAGTGATGACCAACTCTTTGATCGGAGTAAAATCCAGATAAGTGGAACCGCTGAATACAAAACCATCCCTTTTCGTTGTGCCACGGTCACGCATGATATACGGATTGATATTATTGGAGTCGCCATAAGGGGAAATGGAATAATAATCACCATTGGCATTCTGAAGCAGAGTATGTCCCTGATTCATATAGTTAATCATAGTGTCGGGCAGTTTGTCCGGTGCATAGGTGACCGGCGTCAGAGGGTCAAGCTGAATGGCAGACAGCATCAGAGAACCGGTTGCCGAACCTTCGCTTACAGACTGTACATGATAACGCGAAAATGACTTGTTTGTCGTGAAATTCAACCAATCCTTTATTTTATAATCTGCATTGACAGTGCCGGTAATGCGGTCAAAAACATCCTTATTGCCAACAATGGGACCATTATTACTTAAATAAGAGAGTGAGGCGAATAATGAGCCATTATCATTGGCACCTTGGAAATTGACATTGTGACGCTGCATCATGGATGATTCAAATGTCTCTTCTATCCAATCGGTATTTGTCTTTCCATCCCAATACCTATCTATTGTTTCTCTGGGAATAAGATTACCTTCAGTCATATAATTGACATATTCCTGAGCATTCAGAATATCAGGAGTACGACCTAAAGACTGGGAGGACAACTGGAAATCATAAGAAATACGACGAACTCCTTTTTTTGCCTTCCGGGTGGTAATCAAGACAACACCATTACCGGCCTGGGCACCATAGATAGCAGCAGAAGGAGCATTCTTCAACACCTACATACTCTCAATAACATTCGGATCGAGGTTATTGATGTCTTTCGTACGCAATCCATCGACCACTTTCAAAGATCCATGAGCCGCAGATGCAGTAATATTTTGCACACCGGCTGTTTTACCCTGCAGGGCCTGCTCAGCATTGGTTATGGTACGATTTTCAAAATCTTCTGCTTTTACGGAAGAAATCGCCCCTGTTACGGAACTTTTCTTCTGTACACCATATCCTACAACAACCACTTCATCCAAAGTCTTGCTATCTTCCTTCAGTATAATATTCATAGTACCTGCAACGGCTTTCTTTTCCTGGGTCACATACCCGATATACGAAAAGACAATAGTGGAACCCTCGCTCGCTGATAAGGCATAATTGCCATCCAAATCAGTTATAACACCATTTGTCGTTCCTTTTTCCAATACACTTACACCAATCATCGGTTCATTAAGCTCATCAGTAATTCTGCCAGATACATTTACTTGTTTCTGTGCAAAAACAGATGTCATACCTACCAAAAGGAACAGCACTAAGGCCATTAACCTTTTCTGTCTAATTTGTGTTACAATCGTTTTCATTTAATATTATTTTGGGTTAACAATGAATTTAAAATATCAGTTTGAAAGAGTAATCAGTACCAGCCCCACAACAAAGAGCACAAACATGGTTGCAATCATAGGTACAGTCCCCTTTGGAGCGCCTTTGAACTCCTTCCATACAAAGAATCCCCAAATCATGGCTACCACCGGTGCGGCATTGCTCAATGCATAGGCTATAGCCGGATTGGCAGAACCAGCTCCCATAAAGCTGACTACCATACCACTCATCCAAATAAAACCTCCCAACATACCAATCAGATGTGTACGGGTGTCACCTTTCAGATAATCCTTCATTGTCACCTTGTTTCCCTGAGCCGGATGACTCATAACAAACGTATTAAAGACAGGAGTCGTGATAAGGACACCGGCAGCAAAACAAAATACACCGGTATAGGGAGTCAGTGTTCCCGTACCACCCGCAACATACTGGGGATCGAGTGATTTTACAACCAATCCATAGAAAAACATGATGGCCAATCCTGCCACAATAGCCAATAAGATACCTTTTTTAGGGGTGGATGCCTGACTCGCCGACATCTTTCCATAAGCCTTCCCGCAAATGCAGATGGCTACAATGATAACAACTACCCCTATCCAAAGCAATGCCTGGTTTCCGGGGTATACTTCACCGGCCAAAGTTATCAGCAGATAATTAAAAATTATACCGCCTATCCAGGCTAAGCCTCCGCCAATGGGAAACCCTATCGACATACCGGCCACAGCGATGGCTGCCGTCAGAAAGATATTACCGAAATTCCAGACAAT
>ENA-ORLI01000507-ORLI01000507.1-human-gut-metagenome-genome-assembly--contig:-NODE-507-length-9228-cov-5.96599_pt1 | contig 9228 bp, 10 predicted proteins | sample MGYA00243015_ERZ508825 | MGnify/ENA primary metagenome ERZ508825 (study PRJEB26277, sample SAMN04329804) | human gut metagenome | biome: human-associated habitat | host: Homo sapiens | place: USA... | reverse complement strand
GCGCTTCGGCAAAATGCAAGTAAACTTGCTTTTGCTCTCGGCTTGCACTATCTTTAACCTTGTTTTAGACAGGCGGCGCTTCGGCAAAATGCAAGTAAACTTGCTTTTGCTCTCGGCTTGCACTATCTTTGCAACCTAAATAATCAAGGTATGGCAGGTTCGAACTTTGTAGATTACGTGAAAATATTTGCCCGTTCGGGACACGGAGGGGCCGGCTCGGCGCATTTCCGCCGTGAAAAATTCGTGGCTTTCGGCGGCCCCGACGGCGGCGACGGCGGCAAGGGCGGTAGCATCGTCCTGCAGGGCGACAGCCAGTACTGGACGCTTATCCACCTCAAATACCAGCGCCACCAGTTCGCCGAGGACGGGCAGTGCGGCTCGGGAGCCCGCTCGTCGGGCCGGGACGCCCGGGACATCGTCATCCCCGTGCCGCTGGGCACGGTCGCCCGGCGTGTGGTCGAACAGGAGGACGGCACCACGCTCACCGAAGATGTCGGCGAGGTGACGGCCGACGGCGAACAGCTCGTACTGCTCAAAGGCGGCCGGGGCGGCCTCGGAAACTGGCATTTCAAGAGCGCCACGAACCAGACGCCGCGCTATGCGCAGCCGGGCGAGGAGGGCGACGAAGGCACCTTCATCCTCGAACTGAAGGTCTTGGCCGACGTCGGGCTGGTGGGCTTCCCCAATGCGGGCAAGTCTACGCTGCTCTCGGTCGTTTCGGCCGCGAAGCCCAAGATCGCCGACTACGCCTTCCCGACGCTGGAGCCGAACCTCGGTATCGTCGAGGTCCGCGACCACAAGTCGTTCGTCATGGCCGACATTCCGGGTATCATCGAGGGGGCGCACGAGGGCCGCGGCCTGGGCACGCGCTTCCTGCGCCACATCGAGCGCAACTCGGTGCTGCTGTTCATGCTCCCGGCCGACAGCGACGACCTCAAACGCGATTACGCGGTTCTGCTGGGCGAGCTTACGCAGTACAACCCCGAACTGCTCGACAAACAGCGGCTGCTGGCCATCACCAAATGCGATATGCTGGACGACGAACTGATCGAAGAGATGAAATCCCACCTGCCCGAAGGCGTCCCGTCGGTGTTTATCTCGTCGGTTTCGGGGCTGAATATCCCCCGCTTGAAGGACATGCTGTGGGACGCGCTGCAACCGTAGCGAAATCCACCTCGCGGTTGGCGATGCGGAGCGTGTATTTTCCGTTGAAATAGTCGATTATCCCATATACGGAGCCTGTGCCCTGCGGTACGGGCTCCGTTGCATAGGTGCATGTGCCCGCCGTGCGGACGGTGAATTCCCGTCCCGAGGCATCCGCTATCTGCCGCTCCGTCGTCGCGGGGCGTCCGGTCTCGGGATCGGGGTCGCACCAGTTGCCCTGCTGCACGAACCGCACTCCTTCGAAATGCACGTAGGTGTCGGTATGCCGCATGTCTACCTCCCCGAACGTGAGCGTCCGAGGTCGTAGGGGCCTGGTTTCCGCCTGCTTCTGCCGCAGGTACAGCGCCGCCTCCGCCGGAGGTATCCTCCCCGGCCCGGCATATTCGCCCGTGGGGCGCGTGCCAAGCATTACCTTGCCGCCGTAGTCGCACAGGAACAGCCCGTTGCAATGGATCGTGACCGCCGTGCCGACCGGGTAGTCGACGTAGAGTTCCGTGGCGTCCACGGCTATCGAAATTCCGCCGCTCGTGTCTTCGACGACCAGTGTTTTGTAGAATTCTCCGTAGAGGTCGTTGCCCGTCACCACGCCTTCGACCGTGATGTCCTCCGTGACGGCGGCCTGCTCTCCCGTGCACCGCGATTTGAGCGCAGCGATCGTGGCCGTCCCCGCCGGTGGATCGTCGTCGAATTCCAGCCCCGATGCCTTGTCGCACCCGGCGAGGACAGCCAACGCCAGCACGACGGACACGGCCGTCCGGAGTGCCGTGCGGGATATCGCCGGGAGCCGGTTAACGGGTACAATCGTTTTCATCGCGCAGTTTGAGGATGTAACGCCCTTCCCCGGTGGCGTCGTATTGCAGGATTCCCGTGAGCGTACAGCGGCCGACGGGCACCTCGTCGTCCGCAAACCGGGCGTAGCTGCGCACATAAGTGTAGACCGCCGCGCCTGTGTCGTCCGTGAAACGCTTGTATCCGGCCCATGTCCCGGGCGTAAGGTCTTCGGGAGTGTAGCCCAGAGCCCCGATCCGCACCAGCGTGCCGCATCGCTCCGGCGTCAGTTCGCCGGGCGACAGCAGGGTAGGGGCTATGGGTTCCAGCGCCTCCCCGTTGCGGGTCACCGCTGCGTCCAGCGCCGCTTTCGACCCTATGTAATCGGTCGCGAAACCGCTTCCTGCGGCGGGCATCCGCCCGGCCTGCAATACCCCGTGGCTTTCGCCCAGCGCCAGGCCCCTGAGCCTGAGCGTGACATGGCAGCCCTCCGGGAAATCGTTGTGCAGGTGGTCTATGCCCGCCATGACTTCGATCCCCGCTCCGTCCTCTTCGATGCAGAACGTGCGGTAGAAATTCTCGTCGTAATCGCTGGTGGTCACGCGCCCCGACACCACGATGTCCCCCGTGACGGGGAAGGTCGTCCCGGCGAATTTCTCACGCAGCTGCCGGATGGTCGCCGTGACGGGCTCGGGCGTGGCGTCGTCGCCGCGCTCCCCGAACCGGGAGTCGTAGCACCCCGCCGCGAGCAGGGCCACACAGAGCAGCGCCAACCGTCGCATGGGGTTATTGTTCGATGCGTGAATCCTTCAGGCCGAGGAAATAGAGGATGCCGTCCAGGCCGATGGTCGAAATGGACTGGCGGGCCGTGGCCTTCACCTTGGGTTTTGCATGGAATGCGATGCCCAGGCCCGCGAGGTTGAGCATCGGCAGGTCGTTGGCGCCGTCGCCGACCGCCACCGACTGGGCGATGTTGATCTCCTCGAACTGGCACAGCAGGCGCAGCAGCTCGGCCTTGCGGCGCCCGTCGACCACCTCGCCGACATAGCGCCCCGTGAGCTTGCCCTGCTCGATCTCCAGCTCGTTGGCATATACGTAGTCGAATCCGTATTTCTGGCGCAGGTAGTTGCCGAAATAGGTGAACCCGCCCGAGAGGATCGCCGTTTTATAGCCCACGCGCTTGAGGATCGTCATCATGCGCTCCAGCCCTTCGGTGATGGGCAGGTTACGGGCTATCTCCTCCATGACCGAGACGTCGAGCCCCTTGAGCAGGGCCACGCGCTCGGTAAAACTTTCGCGGAAGTCGATCTCGCCCCGCATGGCGCGTGCCGTGATCTCGCGCACCGCATCGCCTACGCCGGCGCGCTCGGCCAGTTCGTCGATCACCTCGGTCTCGATCAGCGTCGAATCCATGTCGAAGCAGATCAGGCGGCGGCTGCGGCGGTAGATGTCGTCTTTCTGGAACGAGACGTCGAGGCCGATTTCCGACAGGTTCATGAACCCCTCCTGCATCGTGCTGCGCTCCTCGTCGGTGAGCGACCCGCGCACCGAAAGTTCGATGCACGATTTGGCCGCACGGTCGTCCTCGCTGAGCGGGATGCGGCCCGTCAGGCGCTTTATGGCGTCGATATTCAGCCCGTGCTGTGCCACCACGCGCGTCACTTCGGCGATATGGCGTGCCGTGACCGTACGACCCAGGAGGGTGATGATGTAGCGGTTCTTGCCCTGCCGGCCGACCCAGTTGTCGTAGTTCTGTTCCGAAATGGGGGTGAAACGGATCATCACGCCCAGCTCCGATGCCTTGAACAACAGCTCCTTCATGATGTTGCCCGATTTGTCCGACGTAGTCCGGAACAGGATGCCCAGCGTCAGCGACTGGTGGATGTTGGCCTGGCCGATGTCGAGGATGAAGGCGTCGTAGCGTGCGAGTATTTCGGTGAGCGAAGAGGTCATGCCCGGCTTGTCTTCGCCGGATATATTTATCTGGATGATTTCGACGTTGTTTTGCATCTTGTAGCGTTTTTCCTTTTTTCTTTTCCGTAAATTCGTAGACAAAGTTAGTAAACTTCTCTTTTTTTTGGTTATTTTTGCAGACAAACTTTATTTCTGGTATATGTGGCCTCTTTTTTTAGGAACCGATACGCCCGCGCCGCTGATGCTGCCCGACAGTGTGCAGAAAGCCAATTTTGCGGAAACCGTCCATAAAATTGCGAACCTCGATTTCGAGACCGTATTGCAAAACCTCCTGTCCGAGTCGGTCTGGATACTGCTGAAAATAGCCCTCGCGCTGGCGATCTATTTCATCGGCCGTTGGATACTGCGCCGCATCGTCAGGCTGCTCGACCTGGCGCTGGAGCACCGCCGTGTCGATATTTCGCTGCGGTCGTTCATGCGCAACACCGTGCGCGTGATCTTCACGCTGCTGCTGGTGCTGATCGTCGTCTCGACGCTGGGCGTCAACGTCACATCGCTCATCGCCGTCTTCTCCGCCGCCACGCTGGCCATCGGTATGGCCCTGAGCGGTACGGCGCAGAACTTCGCGGGCGGCGTGATGATCCTGTTGATGAAGCCCTACCGTGTCGGCGACTACATCTCGGCACAGGGACAGTCGGGCACCGTGCGCGAGATCAAACTCTTCTCGACGGTCATCACTACGGCCGACAACCAGACAATTTACATTCCGAACAACTCGATTGCCACGGCCATCATCGATAATTTTTCTACGTCCGATACCCGCCGTGTGGACTGGACGATCGGTATTTCCTATGGCGACGACGTGGATGCGGCGCGTGCGGCGATCCTCGCCATCCTTGCCGCCGACAGCCGCGTGCTGGGCGATCCTGCGCCCGTGGTGTGGGTCGCAGCCCTCGCCGACAGCTCGGTCAACCTTTCGGCACGCGCCTGGGTGAAGAACGCCGATTACTGGAACGTGTTCTTCGAAAACAACGAGAAATTCTACAAACAGCTGCCTGAAAAGGGGATCAACTTCCCCTTCCCGCAGATGGATGTGCATGTGAAAAACAATTAATCTGCCTATAAAATGAAAAAATTGCTTATCATGGCCGTGGCGGCATGCTGCCTGGCGGCTTGCAACAAGGAACTCGGCCCCGAGTATAAGGTTGCGCCCGTAATTTCGAATGTCTCTTGCAGCCCCGGCCTTGTTTATGTCCTTGCCGGCGAGGACGTCCGCGTAACTGCGACCGTCACGAGTGAATACGGAGATACCGGCATCAGCAGCCTGCGGGCCCGCAACGACGACGAGACGAAGGTGAAGGAAGAGGGTGCATGGCTGAGTACCAACAAGACGGATACGGAAAAACGCTATTCGGGTACGATCGGCAAGGAGAAGGCCGGCACGAAAGTGACTTTCCAGATACTTGCCGTCTCTGCCTACGGCGTGTATACGTTCTCCGAGGTATACGAATATACCGTGCAGGAAGAGACCGACCCGGAGCCGATGCCCAACCCCGAAGCGAATTAATTTACACACTATATAACAATATGGAATTGAAAGAAATCCTGGCCATCTCGGGCCAGCCCGGACTTTATAAGTATGTAGCGCAGTCCACGCACGGTGTGATCGTCGAATCATTGCTCGACGGCAGGCGGATGAACGCTTCGGCGACGTCGAAAGTAAGTTCGCTGACCGAGATCTCGATGTTCACCGAGGGGGACGACATTCCCTTGGCCGATGTGTTCACCAAGATCTATGCCCATACGGGCGGCCGCGAGGCCGTCAGCCCCAAGGAGTCGCCCGAAAAACTGAAAGCCTGTTTCGCCGAGGTGCTTCCCGACTATGACCGCGACCGGGTACACGTTTCCGACATAAAGAAGTGCTTTGCGTGGTACAACATTCTCGTGAAAGCCGGGTTTACCGAATTCAAGCTTCCGGCCGAAACCGAATAAGCCCTGAGCCCCGCCCGAGCGGGGCTTTTTTGTTGTGTCGTATCCCGATTAAATTCGTATGTTTTTATCCGTAATCCCCGTGTTTGTATTATCTTTGTTCAACGGATAAAAATATCGCTATGGCTAAAATGACGAAAGTGCTGGCACTGGTTGCCCACGACAATATGAAACGCGACCTGGCCGAATGGGTCGACTGGAACAGCAGGAACCTGAGCCGCCATCATCTCGTTTGTACGGGTACGACCGGCAAGATGGTCGAAAAGACACTGCGGGATCACCGCGAGGAAGACGAATCCGCGGATGGGATCCGGGAATTGCCCGACCTGAAAATCACGCTGCTCAAATCCGGCCCGCTGGGCGGTGACCAGCAGTTGGGGTCGCTGATCGCCGACGGCAAGATCAACGCCCTGATCTTCTTCTGGGATCCCATGTCGGCGCAGCCGCACGACGTCGACGTCAAGGCGTTGTTACGCCTGGCGACGCTCTACAATGTCCCGACGGCGATCAACCGTTCGTCGGCCGATTTCCTGATCTCGTCGCCGCTCTTCGAGGACGAGGATTACGAGCCCGTCGTAAAGGATTACAAAGCCTATGTCGAGCGTGTGCTGAAGTAATGGTTGCGCTATGAGCATGTAAATGCCTGATCCCGTTTGGGATCAGGCGTATTTTTTTGCTGTTTCGCACAGAACGGGCAAAACCCCGTTCCATCTCCGTCTCGGCCACCGACCGGAATCGGCCTTCGTGTGAACCCGATCGATTACAGGTCGTGCGACAGCGGTGCGGGCACTGTGCCGCTCACGTCGAAATCGCCCCAGCGCGCGGCGATCGAGTCGAGCGTGGCGATCACTTCGGGTAAGTCTAGCAGCGGGACCAGCTTCAGGCGCGTAGGCTTGAAATCGGGCAGCCCCTTGAAATAGTTGGACAGGTGGCGGCGCATTTCGAGGATGCCCACGTATTCACCTTTGATTTCCAACGATTTTCGCAGGTGCTCCTTGGCGATCTCCACCCGCTCGCAGACCGATGGCTGGGGCAGCACTTCGCCCGTGGCAAGGTAGTGTTTCACCTCGCGGAATATCCACGGGCGCCCGTAGGTCGCGCGGCCGATCATCACGCCGTCCACGCCGTAGCGGTCGAACATTTCGGCCGCTTTCGGCCCCGAATCCACATCGCCGTTGCCGATGATCGGGATTTGTATCTGCGGATTGTTCTTCACCTTGCCGATCAGCGTCCAGTCGGCTTCGCCGCGGTACATCTGGGCCCGTGTGCGGCCGTGTATCGTGAGCGCCGCGATGCCGACGTCCTGCAGGCGCAGGGCTATCTCCTCGATGTTCTTCGACTCGTCGTCCCAGCCCAGGCGGGTTTTCACGGTCACGGGTTTTCCGACCGCCTCCACGATCCGCCGCGTCATTTCGACCATCAGCGGCACGTCGCGCATCATGCCCGACCCGGCGCCCCGCCCCGCGATCTTCTTCACGGGGCAGCCGAAGTTGATGGCGATGATGGCCGGGCCGGCCGCTTCGGCCATGCGCGCCGCCTCGACCAGCGGGTCGACCAGAGGTCCGTAGAGCTGGATGCCCACCGGACGCTCCGCGTCGTCGATTTCGAGCTTTTTGAGCGACTTGGCCGCGTCGCGTATCAGCCCGTCGGAGGAGATGAATTCCGTGTAGACCACGTCGGCGCCGAAACGCTTGCACATGTAGCGGAACGACGGGTCGGTCACGTCCTCCATCGGCGCCAGCAGCAGGGGTTTTTCCCCGAGTTCTATGTCGGCAATTTTCATGATTCGCCCGCTTGGTCGTGTGTTACGAGTATTTTGTCGATGCGGACGCCGTCCATGTCGACGATCTCGAGGTCGAAACTGTTCCAGCGGAGCTTCTCCCCCGTGGCGGGAATGTGTTTCAGCTGGTCGAGAACCAGTCCGCTGATCGTATTGTAGGCATTGCGGGGAATGGCGTTCTCCTCGCCGAAAAAGGCCAGGAAATCGTAAAACGGACACTGCCCGTCGATGAGTACACTGCCGTCCTCGCGCCGTACGATGTCGGGTTCCTCGTAGCTGTCGGGGATCTCGCCGACCAGCGCCTCGAAGATGTCCTTCAGGGTGACGATGCCGCGCGTTACGCCGAACTCGTCGCACACGATGCCGTAGCCGAGCTGCTCGCTGCGGAGCTGCTCCAGCGCGCTGTATACCTCGAATCCCTCGTGGAAGAACTTGGCGGGAGAAAGGTGGTTGCGGATGTCGAATCCGGGTTCGTCGATATGCCGGAACAGGTCTTTCAGGTAGACGACGCCTGCGAGCTTGTCGAGGCTCCCTTCGCCGACGGGATAGCGGTTGTGGGGCTCCCGGTTGACCCGTTCGCGGATCTGTTCCGGCGTCATCGCGGTGTCGATCCATACCAGTTCGCTGCGGAAGGTCATGATCGACTCGACCGTCCTGTCGCCCAGCGAAAATACGCGGCCCATGATCTTCTGCTCTACCTCCTGCACTTCGCCGTCCTCCGCACCTTCCTGGATGATGGAGCGTATCTCCTCCTCGGTGACCTTCGAATCCGATTTGCGGAGCCCCAGCAGGCGGGTCACGCCTGCGGTGCTGCGCGACAGGAGCCATACGAACGGCGAGGCCAGCAGCGAGAGCAGGCGCATGGGCCGTGCTGCCAGCTTGGCGATCTTTTCCGCCGAGTTCATGCCGATGCGTTTGGGCACGAGCTCCCCGAATATGAGGGTCAGGTAGGTTACGACGATGACGATCGTGATCTGCGCCACGACCGTGGCCGTGCGCAGGGAAATGCCGAGTGCGGCGAGCTCCCGGCCGAATTTCGTGGCCAGCGCATCGCCCGAGTAGATACCCGTGAGGATGCCTATCAGCGTGATGCCGATCTGGATGGTCGAAAGGAATTTGTCCGGGTCTTCAATAAGCTTCTGCGCCTGCCGCGCCCCGGCGTCGCCCTGCCGCGCCTGCATCTCCAGATTGGAGCGGCGCGCGGAGATCATGGCGATCTCCGACATGGCGAAGAAGCCGTTCAGGATGATTAATAATAGAATGATGAGGAACTCCATTGGGGTGTCCGGTTTGTTTGTCTGCAAAGATAATGCATGGCGTGTGTAATGCCAAATTTATTTGTGCGCCCGCCGGTGCCGGGGCAGGGTATTGCATCCTGTCCGAATAATATGGGGCCGGGGATTGAATATTCCCTGAAAAAATACTAAATTTGCGGACAAATTCTTTCACGATATGAATATTGAGAACTTTATTTCGGATGCCGTCCGCCGCTCGGTGGAGGCGCTTTACGGTACGCTCGCAGGCGAACAGTGGCTGCTTCAGAGGACCCGCAAGGAATTCGAGTGCTATTAAACGATCGTGGCCTTCCCGATGATGCGACGCAGCAGCACGTC
>ENA-ORLI01000505-ORLI01000505.1-human-gut-metagenome-genome-assembly--contig:-NODE-505-length-9251-cov-5.18399_pt1 | contig 9251 bp, 10 predicted proteins | sample MGYA00243015_ERZ508825 | MGnify/ENA primary metagenome ERZ508825 (study PRJEB26277, sample SAMN04329804) | human gut metagenome | biome: human-associated habitat | host: Homo sapiens | place: USA... | reverse complement strand
CATTTAGGAATACATTAATGTTAAAGATGAGTAGTTTAAAAGCTACTCTCACCATGTTCTGATAGAATATATTATCAAGCTCCGAAATGAGGATAGGCTGGGATATGCAGCTGTTGCGGCGAGTGCAGGTTTTATTTGCATAAGTAATGATAAAGTTTCATTAAATCAGCATATACCTGTTTCAAAATTACCCGGTCTCGGAGATCAGTGGAGGTCGGAAAAGGTATTTCGCAAATATGTCGAACTATTGAATGATTTCTATGTGAAGACAAACTTTCAGAAATTTTATAACGATCACAAACCTTTGTATGAAAAAGTAGAAACTGGTATAAATCAACTCCTTTCTGATTTTAATTTCTCATGGTTTTCCAATTTTTTTGGTGGTGATTTTATAAACCCAGCCATGTATGTTGCTTTGGGTAATGGTCCGAGCAATTATTACATAATGGATTACGAATCCAAGGCCGGTTATTCAATCATCATCGGTGGTAAATTAAATTATACCTATGAGGCTACCCTTCCGATGGTAATTCATGAAATTTGTCATAATTATACTAATCCTCTCTTTTATAAATACTGGTCTAAAATGGAGTTCTCAGCAAATGCCATCTATGATGAAATTGCGGATGACATGCGGGAAAATGCCTATGGCAATGTACAGGAAAGTCTTTTGGAATGGTTGAATAATTTATTTTCGATCATGTACTTAAGAGATAACGAACCTGGACTTGTAGATTATATGGTTGGAATTCTCAGAGACAGAGGATTCATCTGGATGCCCAGATCCGTCCAGTTTATGGAATACTTTTATCAAAACAGAGGACAATATCCGCATATCGATTCTTTTATGCCGCAAGTAGTTGATTTCTTCAACTATACATCCAGTGATTTCGATCGAATAAAATTCGAAACCTCAAATAACCATCCCTATGTCAGGAATATTTTTCCTGCTAATGGTAGCAATATTTATAATGGCAATTTCAGGGATATTCAAATCTCATTTTCACAGCCAATGATGGGGAGTTATTGCATAGATACTGTTAAGGACGATCCGGCAATCACAGCCCTGCCACGCGCGCAAATAAGACAAGCCTATTGGATCGACGATTATACGCTTTCTATCCCGCTCGATTGCTCTCAAATAGAAAAAAATAAAAAATATGGATTAGTATTGAGAGGCAATGGGTATGCGACAAAGGACTATGTTTATATGAATAACGATTATACAATAATCTATAATACAACACAGCAATGAAAATCTCGAAATACACATTCTTTTTCAATATAGATGGGAAGGAATATTACACCTATAATACACTATCAAATTCTCTGCTGGAAATCGACGAAGAATCTTATAGTATATTTCAAAATCACAAAACCGGTATCCAAGAATTATCGTCCGAGAAGGTCGACAAAGAATTATGGGATGTCTTGTGCGAGAACAACATTCTAACAGACAGCGATGAAGATGACTATCTGAAATACAAGGCTATCATAATGCGACAAAGGAGTCAACGGGCGAGCATGCATTTAACACTTGCCCCGACTATGGATTGTTGTTTCCGTTGCCATTACTGTTTCGAGAAATACAAGGAGAAAAAGTACATGACACCGGAAGTAATGGATCGAATTACCAAATACGTTATGTCATGTCCTGATCTGAAAAATATCAAAATTACTTGGTTTGGAGGCGAACCTCTTATGGCTGTTCCTCAGATTGAAGAATTTTATGATAAGTTCAGTGCCGTATGGGAAAAACCAATTAACTCAAACATCATCACAACCGGGTATCATATCAACGAAGAGGCCGTTCGTGTCATGAAAAAAGTGGGAATAACCTCCGCACAGATTACTTTGGACGGCATGAAAGAAACACATAACACAGTAAAGCATCTGCCGTCTGGAGAGGATGTATTCGAAAGAGTTATATCCAATATTGAATTATTAAACGATCGAGCGCCTGAAATCAATATCGTTATCAGAGTCAACCTCACGCACGAAAACAAACATGAATATCCGCAGCTTTGTTCGTTGTATGTCGAACGTTTCAAAGGCCGTAAGAATATTGGAATAGCTCCGGCATTCGTATTGGATCGAGGAGCAAGTAATTGTGATAAATGTGAAGTTAGAAGTACATTATTTAATCACAAAGAACGGTCCGAATTTATCCTCGATTTGGCACATAGAGGATTAGTAATTGTGATTAATGTGAAGTTAGAAGTACATTATTTAATCACAATGAACGGTCCGAATTTATCCTCGATGAGGCACATAGAGGATTTAATTCCCCTTTTATCCGTTATCCGGAGCCTTTTTTCAACGAATGTGCAATTCGCAACGAAATGGCGATCGCATTCGATCCGGAAGGATATGCATATAAGTGTTGGGAGGTAATAGGAAACAAAGAATATGCAATCGGCAAATTGAACGATGACGGTATTTTGACCGACATTAATCAAACGGTCCTTAATCGTCAATTATACGGTGCAGATACTTTTGATGATCCGGCGTGTTCGAAATGCAAATATTTGCCCATATGCAATGGAGGATGCCCGATTCAACGCATTGAAAATAAATTCGAAGGCGGTCATAATGATTGTTGTACTTACTATAAAGGCTTTACTTCCGATTTCTTGAAAATACATATCGCCAGAAAAAAAGCTCAGGAAACCGCAGCTGAAAAACATCAATAAAAAGGACAGGTTATGCCGCAGTTCAGAGATAACTTTCACAGCGAAGAGGCACAGGAGATCATGGGCCGTGCGCCTTCGTGGGTCGTGCGGTGGGGAATTACGGTCATTTTCGTCATACTTGCCCTAATCGTTTTGGGCTGCTACATCATCAAGTATCCACAGACCGTCACGGCTCCCATATCCATTACGACAGTCAATGCCCCCTCCGACCTTACGGCCCGTTACGACGGACTGCTCGACAGCGTATGTGTCGGCAACGGGGAGAACGTCCGTACCGGTCAGCTTATCGCTTTGCTCGCGACACCGGCCGACTACGACGACATCCGGTCGTTGGAAGAGCACCTCTCCGCCACCGATTCGCCGCAAACGCTCGCCGAGGCCGAATGGGTGTCCGACCGATATGTTCTGGGCGACCTGCAATCCACATGGGCGGAGTTTGCCGCCCGCTGCCTCGATTTCAGACACTATCTGGGCACCGATCTCATCGGGACGAAGAAGCGCCTGCTCGAAGCCCAGATTGCGAAAAACAAGCGCTATTATGCCCAATTGGAGGCACAGGGCAAACTGCTCGACAAGGACCTTGCTATGGGGCAGCGGACATTGGAGCGGGACTCGCTGTTGTTCTCTCAATCGGTTATTTCTGCGGCCGACTACGAAACTTCCGTACAGAACTATCTCGCCAAACAGAACAGCAAGGCCGGCTTCGATGCAACGCTGACCTCCACGGAACTCACCATCCTGCAAACCGAACAACAGTTGGTGGAACTCTCCGTGCAGCGTGAGAACGAGGTGGCCGAGTACGAACGTTCCATAGGTCAGTTACGCCAACAACTGCTCGCTGCCATAGCCCAGTGGAAAGAACAGTATGCGGTCATCGCTCCGATGGACGGTATCGTGTCATTACAGGGATATTGGAGCAAGGGGCAGCATGTGACCGTCGGCTCCGCTCTTGCCAGCATCGTTCCGGAAAAGGAGACTGAAGTGATCGGCCGTATGGAGGTTCCTTCGGCCGGATTCGGCAAGGTGGAAACCGGGCAGACGGTCAACGTCAAGCTGAACGGCTTCCCCTATATGGAGTATGGTGTCCTGAAAGGTACGATACGTTCTATTTCCTCGGTTCCGGCTTCGGTGCAAACCGCGACCGGTACGACGATCGCCTATACGGTCGAAGTCGTATTTCCCGAAGGGATGAGGACGACCTATGAGAAGGAGTTGCCGATGATTCAGCAGATGGACGGTACGGGCGAAATCATCACGGAGGATATGCGCCTTATCGAGCAATTCATACAACCTGTCGTATCGCTGTTCAAAAACCGCTGACCATGAGATACCGCATAATACTGTTGTTCGCCGCCGTCGCTTCGGTGCCGATGTTGTTTGGTGCAACACAACTCAGCGCACAAGAAGCGCAACGTTGGACGCTGGAAGAATGTATCGCCTATGCTTTCGAACATAATATCGAAGTCAAGCAGGCCGAACTCGACGTTCAAACCAAACGGCTAATCCGCTCGGATGCGGGTTGGGCCTATGCTCCCGACATCTCTGCATCGAGCAGTTACAGTTTCTCCAGCGGCCGCGTACTGGATCCCACCACGTATGAGTTCGTGGAGCATCAGAGCGTGAACGGTACTTCGACCTCTGTCGGTGCCTCGGTCACTTTATTCAACGGTATGCGGAATCTCCATAACCTCGAACGCTCCCGCCTCGATCTGCGTGCGGCGCTGTAGGGGGTGGAGAAGGCCCGCGACGACATACGGCTCAATATGCGGAATCTCCATAACCTCGAACGCTCCCGCCTCGATCTGCGTGCGGCGCTGTTGGGTGTGGAGAAGGCCCGCAACGACATCCGGCTCAATATCACGGCCTATTATCTGGAGATTCTTTGCGCCGAAGAGAACATCCGCAATGCCGAACAAACGGTCGAAACTTTGAAAATACAGGAGGAAAAGACCCGTAAATCGGTCGAGGCGGGGAAAGTCACCTCTGCCGACCTCTTGCAGATACGTTCGCAACTGGCCAATGCAGAAAACACTCTTTTGTCGGCTCGAAATTCCTACGACATCGCCCGCCTGAATATTTGTCAGCTCCTGGAAATAGAAGATTACACGACATTCCATACCGTCGCTCCTTCGGATAATATTTTGGGAGATACGCCGATGCCGGTCAGTACCGATGCGCTTCTGGCCTCGGCGCAGCAACTCCCGGAGGTGGAGTCCGCAAGGCTGGGTATCGACATCGCCCGCCGCGATCTGCGAATCGCCCGTTCGTCCTACTATCCGACGCTTTCGCTTTCGGCCGGCTACGGGTCGAGTTATTCCGACGCCAGGCAGAAAATGTTTATGAATCCCGACGGCACGTACCGTTACGAAGCCTATCCGTTCGCCGAACAGTACAAGGACAATGCGAGCAGCTATATTTCCGTATCGCTGAACGTTCCGATTTTCGGCCGTCTGACGACACGGCACAACGTCCAGCGGCAGAAGATCGCCATTCGCCAGGCGGAGTATGCGTTACGCACTACGGAGAAGCAGGTGAACAAGGAGGCTACGCAAGCACTGATCGATTCCCGGACGGCGTGGGACAAGTATCTCTCTTCACAGAAATACGTCGCCTCGGCCGAGGAAGCCGCCCGGCAAATGGAGCAAAGGTACAATCTCGGAGCGGCTACCGTCGTCGATTACAACACGGCGCTCGATGCGCTGGTCGAAGCCCAGGTTCAACTCCTGCAAGCCAAATATGAATATATCTTCAAAACCGAAATAATTAAATTTTATCTCGATTCGAACAAGAAGTAATTACATAAAATTTTATTTTATGAAATAACTGTGGTTCATTCCTATTTCCACCGAAGATGCAAAGCGTCTTCGGTTTTCTTGTTTTATTCAGAAAAGTATTCAACCCTCGGTCGGCCCGGCAAAAGTAGTCGTGTCCATGCCTGCCCGCAAGTCCTGCCGGTTTTCCTTACGGAAAAACCTTGCGGGCAGCCCCGTCCCCGACTATGGCCTTCTGCGTGCCGCCCGAATGGTTCGAGCGGCGAAACTTAAAATTCAAATTTATGAATACTTCCGTAACGAGTGCGTCCTCCGCACGTGTAGCACACCAACAAGGACTGAACCGGGTCGTAGCCAACAGAGTACGGCACCTGGTAGAGCACCGGGCACCCGCAGTGCAACAAACCATCCAGCGCATGATCGTCGAATCCGCGCAGCTGCAAGACTACCTCCTTCCGATCGGCGCCCAATACCGGGAAACGGGCAGTACACGCAAGGTACTCTTTCTCGACGACGGCAATCGTCTGACGATGCAGATGCCCGAAGGATGCTTCCGCCTTCACGACAACGCCGTGGGACAGGCGGCCGAGAAGATGAACGTTCCGTCGCGTTACCTGCGCGAGTTGGCAGGCGGAACATCGTGGAAACGCACACTGGCCGCACGCATTCTCAACGAACACACCTTGTGGAGCGACCGCAGCCGTGTTCTCGTCCGCGCCGTAGGCGACGAAGTGCGCGGTATCCTCTCGGACAGCTACCGCCGCCTCGACAGCCAGCGCATCCTCTCGGCATTTCTGGGCAAGGCCCTCGAACAGGGAGCCGTGGCATACGATGCGCTGTGGACCGATACGAAGATTTATGTCGAGACGATCCTTCCTCAGCCGATCTGCATCCCCACCGAGTTCAACGGTGAAGTACAAATCTATATGGGAGCGCGTTTTTCTACCTCGGATTTCGGCGACGGGGCGGTGGACATCCGCGTCTTCCTGCTCAACGGCGTCTGCTTGAACGGTATGGTGCGTGAGAACGTAATGAAGCAGATCCATCTGGGCGGTAAGCTGCCTGATAATATCCAGCTCTCGCAGCGGACGTATGAACTCGACACACAGACCACCGTGTCCGCGGTGAACGACCTTACGTCCCAGCTCTTCGGCCGCGACAACATCCGTCGCAAAGCGCTCGAAATAAAGGCTGCGGCTGCCAAGGAGGTCAACTTCACACAAGAACTGGAACGGCTCATGCAGAAAGGCCGCCTGCTGAAAACCGAGAACGAAGGCGTGCGGAAACTGTTGATGAACAACAATCCCGACGACGGACTCGCCGGAGGGCCGACGCTTTGGAAACTGACGCAGGCGATAACGGCCTATGCCCGCGAGACACAGCCTGCACGACAACGCGAACTGCACGAGCTGTCGGGAGAACTGCTTAACCGTGTGAACAACTGACGACGCTATGAAACAGGTAAAGGATAAATATACCCGCATAACACTGGAACAGATGCCGGAGCATAAACTTTTCCGCGCATTGATGAGCGGGCTGAACGACTTCGGATTCGACTGCAAAGCCTTCGCCGCAGGACTGCAATACGAACATCCGACCGTGCAGCAGCGATTCTTCGCTCTGCTGCGCACGTGCGTCCTCTTCATGGCAGAAGAGGGCAACGTGCGTATCGACGACCGTAACCGCGCCTCCTATCGGATGTGCTGCAAGATTGCCGAACAGCTTAAAGACCACCATTTGCCATGCAGATAAAAACGAACTTATTTCCGATGAATGAATTGACTTGTCGTGCCTGCGGGTGCAGGATCGTACCCGAACACGGATATTACAATACGCTCGATGGCGCCTGCTGCATAACCTGTCGGGAAAGACGGCCGCTGCATCGTCTGAAATTGCAGGTCTGCGATTCGCTTGCAAGGTTATGTAGAACGTCGAGATGCTGTAAATTATGAAGAACGAGACAGAAGATTTTATGGCGTTGGCCAAAGCCTATGCTCAAGCTGAACGTGCATTACGAATCGAACGATGGGTAATCGTCACCTTCGAGCTTCGAAAGACGGACGGACCGATCGAGATTCTCTACCGTTACGATCTGCCGCGTACGATGCTCGAACGTTACCGATGGGTGGTACGCTGGCGCACGGCTCGTTTTCAATGCCGTTTCCCGCGTGATACGATCACAACGACATACGGTTATTACGACAAACGCACGGGATTGAAATTAGACGTCGATTCCTGTCTGTCGAAGCTGCGGGCGGCAAAAGCACAGATTACGCTTGCCAAACGTCGGGAACGGGAGTATATCGCGCAGCAGCGATTGCGTTATCCGCTATTTTACAATGAGCAGGCAGATCCCGAATTGCTGCGTTTCAGGCAGAAGCTGCGAGAAAAACAGCATCGTTATCAGAATGCCTTGTTGCGATTACGTCGAGCTGTTCTGCAACATCGACAAAAAACCTCCGATTCGTCCAATAAAAAACGATTACAGGAATGACACCTTTACCTAAGAGCGTATCGACAGAGCTTCGCTTCCCGAAGGTATTTATGCTTATGACATACGAGGCGGAGAGGATAACGCTTTCGGAACGATCGAACCTTGTGTTACGGTCAACCATACGGGAACGATCCTAATCCGGCAATCCGTCGAAATGGGTCCTGAAGGTTATATCGAAATCGATATGGACGGTGACGACGGACTCATTGATGCGATGACATACGATGAATGGATCGCACAACCCGAAACAACCTGCTAAGTTGCAGACAATACGAACCTTTGACGGCCGCTCCATTAGCAGGAGCGGCCGTTCTGTAAATGCGATGACATACGATGAATGGATCGCACAACACGAAACAACCTGCTAAGTTGCAGACAATACGAACCTTTGACGGCCGCTACATTAGCAGGAGCGGCCGTTCTGTAAAACTCCGGCGCAGGAGGATAAACACTGCATAAAACAGTTATGGAATTGCTTACGAAACAGATTATTCGGAAATTCGAAGAACATCCGATCTATTCGCAGGACGGCAAAGGTCTGAAGGCCGAGGTGCTTGTAAAGTATTTCAACCCCATGGGAGCCGGAACGTGGCTCATTACGGAGGCGGAGAAACAGGAGGACGGAGATTGGAAACTCTTCGGGTTCTGCCACATTTGCGAGTGGGAATGGGGTTACCTGATGCTCTCCGACCTGCAACGTATCGTGCTGCCGGGCGGCCTCGGAATAGAGCGCGATTTATATACGCAGGGACGAATCGTCGAAGACTTTATAGAATAATTGTAGTATTCAGTTGGATAATCTCTAAAATACGAGTGCATTGCCGACGCTGACTATTACGCGATCCATACATCCCGTATTCCTTGTTTGTCCAGTATAAAGACAATGCCGACGCTTATTCTACAATCACGATCAGAACATTTGCTGCATTATCGGTATCAGCAAATGAAGACGCGGATTCGGATTTAGTGACCGGAGCGGGATTGAAAAGATTTTCAAACAGATTCCGATCCGAGACCTCGTGCAAATCAATCGCTGCCAGACCTGCAAAGTGCAAAGCTGTCAATTATACGGGTATTAATTGCGGCAACGTGACCTGCGCGGAAACCTCCATTTACTTCGAGAACGCTGGTGTGTCGGCAGTGGCAATCTTGCATATTATCCAGCGATACGAGAACCATTTTCAAAAACGATAAACACTATACAAGATGGATAAAAATGCCATCATTCAAGAATTAGGCGACTGGAACGACGCCGGTCTGTTCGCACAGGCCCGGTTGTTTCTCGAACCGTTC
>ENA-ORLI01000502-ORLI01000502.1-human-gut-metagenome-genome-assembly--contig:-NODE-502-length-9282-cov-6.1203_pt1 | contig 9282 bp, 5 predicted proteins | sample MGYA00243015_ERZ508825 | MGnify/ENA primary metagenome ERZ508825 (study PRJEB26277, sample SAMN04329804) | human gut metagenome | biome: human-associated habitat | host: Homo sapiens | place: USA... | reverse complement strand
GGCCGTTGATATCTTGTAAGCTATGGGCGCTTCCGAGAATATTTTGGTTGACTGTATGGCGAGAGGGGAGAGGCTCTTCTGGTCTGGCATAGGGTCTTTCTCCGTGCGGGAACATAAGGCTCGTTCGGGACGCAGTCCGTTCACGGGGTTAAAGATTCAGATTCCGGCCCGTAAGGTCGTGAAATTCTCCCCGGGGAGATCCCTGCGCGAGGCAGCCATGAAGATATAAATCGACGGGAAGAGTCGAGAAACTTTCCCGCTGGGTACCTGTGAGTGGGAACGAATGTTGATCGGTGCAAAACGAAAATCAGCAAACGGAGAAAACGATATGAGTATGAAGATAAAAAAGAATTTATGCCGATTTTTCAGAGGGGTTTGGGGTTCGCTGCTGTGCACGGTCGCCTTATTCGCCTCGTGCCGGGATGACTTGGAGGCGCCCATTCTTTCGGGGGAGGGAATCCATTTCTCGGTATCCGAAGATTCGGATTGGAGGATTACGCGGGGATCCGCGAGCCGTATGGAGGAAGCACCCTCTTTGCAGGACTCCTTGCTGGAGGTGCTGCCTTTGCAGACAACGGATGGAGGCCACGGCCTTTACCTACACGCCTTCCTGACAGAAAAAGCAAGTGCCGTATGTACGGATGGCAAGGAGGCGGTAACCCGATCCGCCCCCGTCGAGACCGCTACTTTCTACGATTCGTTCGGCGTGTTGGCATCCGTTTACACGGGAACCTGGAACGAGGCCGCCTGCCTGCCTGAATAAATGTACAATGTCAAGGTTACGAAAGCTTCGGGCTGGACGACCTCCTATCGTTGGCCGGGTGGCGGGCGGCATATCCGCTTCTTTGCCTACGCTCCTTACAACGGACAGGGAATCGTTCTTTCGGACAAGACGAAGACCGGTATTCCGACGGTCGCCTATACGGTTCCGGCGGCTGTCGCCGACCAGAAGGATCTGCTCGTTGCCGCCAGCGCCGCAATGGCGGGCAATACCTCCTCGACGGCTCCGTTGACTTTCGTTCATGCGCTTACTGCGGTACGCTTCACCACGGGTGACGATATGCTGGCCGGACGCATTACGAAAATTACACTCAAGGGCGTTTACGGTTCGGGCATGCATACGATGGGCTCCGATTCGTGGGGTGCCTACGGCATGAAGAGGGATTTCGAGCAGACGCTGTCGGCCGTAGCGGACGGTTCCGCTGATCAGGAGATCACCCCCGTCGCTGCGACTTTTATGATGCTTCCGCAGACGCTTCCGCAGGGAGCTTCGATCGAGGTTGTCTACACGGACGATCTTACTTCGTCTCTGCGGACGCTTACTGCTTCTATCGCCGGTATGATGTGGCCGATGTGTAAGACTGTCACCTACCGTAGTTACACGACAAGCATTGTTGTGACTCCGACATTTTCCGTAACGGCTCCTGCCGATTTTTCCTACATAGGAGGTAGCAAGAATTATTCAGTCACCAGTTATGCTGTTGTTTCCCGCCCGGGCGATGCGACGCAAACCGTGCCGGTGGCATGGATGGCCGAGTTCGTCGAGGATGACGGCAGTGGGGGCTATAACGTAATCGTCCGTCCCGACTGGCTCGCGAATTTTACTGCGAGCGGTAGCGGCGGCACCTCGCCTTCGACATTTGCAGCTGAGATTGCAGCTCAGCAGGGCATTACCTCCAATCCGCATAATGATGTGTTGCAGGCGGCTCCCGCCGTGAGCGGGACATACGACCTTTCGACCGTTGGTGGTACGACTGCGATGCAGACGGCCAACTGTTACCTAGTCAATGCTCCCGGCACCTATAGCTTGCCGCTGGTCTACGGGAATGCGATCGACTATGCGAAGTATCCGGCAAACGGTAAAAATACCTCGGCTTACGTTTCAAACTCCAGCGGAACGAATGTGCTGCAGATTTTTGTCAACCACCTCAATGCGGCCATCACCGATCCCTATATCTACAACAATGCGAACTGTGCACCCCGGGATGCCGTACTCGTCTGGCAGGATGAACAGAATCTTGTGACGAATGTCCGTCTCGCTCCCGACGGGCACAACCTGATTTTCGACGTGTCGCAGGCGACGATCAAACAGGGCAACGCCATCGTCGCCGTGCGTGATGCGGACAGCCGCATTATGTGGAGCTGGCATATCTGGGTTACGGATTACAGACTCGGCGATGACATCAAGACCGTGTTCAGCAAGAATAACAAATCGTATCGAATGATGCCTGTCAATGTCGGCTGGTGCGACGCCGAAACCACGACTTATGATGCCCGCAGCGTGAAGGTGCGCTTCACGCAGGCGGAAACCCGCGTCACGCAGGTCATAACGCTTACCCAGATAGCGCATACATCCCAAAAACTGGGTAACCAGCCTTATTTCCAGTTCGGGCGCAAGGATCCGATGTTGGCCGGGTTCGGTAATAGAAGCTCTTCGCAAAACAAGCATTGCTATTCGGAGCATTATCCGTTCGACCATACCGGCGGAGGTGGAGCCTCGATTGGTGGGGCCATACAAAATCCGCATCGGTTTTATAGAGATAAACGTCTTGTTGAAGCAGATCCGGACGACTGGTGTTCTTCTTCTTATACGAATCTTTGGGGAGACGTTCCTGTTAGTGGTTCGCTTTTCAGTGACGCTATGTTTTACAAAACCATTTACGACCCCTCGCCTGTCGGCTATCGTTTACCGTCCTCAGGAGCTTTTACAGGAACGACCTATTCCGGGAACGTCGCGGATAAGAACAATCTGGGAAATAACTTTTTCCGTGCTGTCAATTCGCGCTATGCTTCTGCGAGCGATAATTATGAGACCCGGTTTGTTGCTAATGCCGGAGGAGACTTTTACTGTCGGAAAATGCCTTATGCGAACCAGTGGAATGCGGCGGGCGGCACGATCTTCTTTCCGGCTTCGGGCCATCGAAATAATATAAGGGGGAAGATCGGAAATTTCGGCATGTTTGGCTTTTATTGGTCGGCGACACCGCAGTCGCAGAAGGCGGCCGGAGCTTTCTATTGCAATAGGGTGAATGTCTCCCCGATTCTGCGATATGGGCGCGCCAACGGTTTTGCAGTGCGTCCTGTTCAGGAATGATTCATGATATTGCAGAAAGCCGTCGAATACGGATTTCCCGCTGAGGAAAGAGAGGGGCTTGAAATTTGTTCATTGAAAAAATACAACTTTTTTTCTGACTCAATCGATTTTAAATTCGGACAACACTACGCTGCCTTTGCAAGCGCAATCGTCTTAAGGACTGTTGTACACTATTCTATTAACCAAAATTTTAATTATGCTAAAAACAATGACGTCATTATTATTCAGATGTTGCATGGCAGTTCTCGCTTTTGCCGCTCTGAATATACTGACGACTCTCCCAGGGGCGGCACAGACCCGAGGGGAGGGTGTCAGTGGTGTTGTAACTGATGAACAAGGCCCGGTAATTGGTGCCGCCGTGACGATCAAGAACAGTCCGAACGGAGTCACAACCGGCATGGACGGGGATTTCACCCTTTCTAACCTGAAACCGAACGATGTGATTGTTGTGTCCTTTCTGGGCTACAAAACACAAGAGATCCCCTACACGGGACAAACCCATCTCGACATCAAACTGACGGCTTCCGCCGTATCCGTTGACGAAGTCGTGGTCACTGCTCTCGGTATCAAACGTCAGGAAAAGGCTCTGAGTTACAACGTACAGGAGGTCTCCTCCGAGGAGCTCCTCCGAGGGCAGGATGTCAATTTCGTGAACTCGCTCAACGGAAAAATTGCCGGTGTGACCATCAACCGAAGCTCCAGCGGCGTTGGAGGCGCCACCCGCGTGGTGATGCGCGGTGCCAAATCCATCGAGGGCGACAACAACGTCCTCTATGTGATCGACGGTATTCCGCTCGTGAACACCGTACTCGGACAGGGTAACGAAGTCATCGGAGGAGCTCGGGCAACCACGGAAGGTATCGCCGACTTCAACCCGGAAGACATCGAAAGCATCTCGGTACTAAGCGGTCCTTCGGCCGCCGCTCTTTACGGCAGCAGCGCTGCCAACGGTGTAATTCTGATCACGACCAAGAAGGGCGAAGAGGGCAAACTCTCCATCACATTCTCTTCCACGTCGGAGTTCAGCAAGGCTTACATGACGCCCGAATTCCAGAATATCTACGGCAATACCGCCGGCTCCTACGAGAGCTGGGGAAACAAACTACCCACCCCCTCTTCCTTTGATCCGAAAACGGATTTCTTCGAGACCGGACAGACCTTCATTAATTCACTTACCCTTACTATCGGGAACCAACACAACCAAACCTATGCGTCAATTTCTTCTTCCAATTCCAAGGGTATAGTACCGAACAACACGTATGATCGTCTGAACCTGACAATCAGGAACTCTACTAAATTCCTCAAGGACAAGATCCAGCTCGACCTAGGAGCATCCTATGTCAGCCAGAAGGATCAGAACATGGTGTCGCAGGGGCAGTATCACAACCCCGTGATGGCGGTCTATCTGTTTCCTCGAGGAGAGAGCTGGGATGCCGTCAGAACCTTCGAACGGTATGATCAAAGCCGCAACCTCTACACCCAGTACTGGCCGATCAGCGAAAGTACGTTCGCTACCGACAACCCTTACTGGACTGCCTTCCGGAACACCACGCCGAGCAAGAAGGATCGTTATATGTTCAATGTAGGACTGACATACAACATCCTTGACTGGCTGAACGTTACGGCTCGCTACCGCTTGGACGATGCGAATATCGAATACGAAAGCAAGGTGTACGCCTCCACCAACCCGATCTTTACCGAGGGCTCCACAAAGGGACTTTACGAATGGAACAACTACCGGGATCGCCAGGAGTATGCCGACGCAATGATCAATATCAACAAGCAGTTCGGAGACTTCAACCTTTCGGCCAACATCGGATACAGCTACTCTAACTACTGGGCCCGGACGAAAGGTTACCGCGGCCCGCTGAAGCTCGTACCTATCCTTTTCGCCTTCGGTATCATTGATGCTTCGGGTGCTCGCTCCATCGAGGACGGCGGCAACAGTCCTGTGCGCAACAACGCCTTATTCGCCAATGTCGAGCTCGGCTGGAAGAGCATGCTCTATCTGACTCTTACGGGACGAAACGACTGGAATTCACGACTGGTGAACACCCAAGAAGAATCCTTCTTCTATCCTTCAGTCGGTCTGTCAGCCATCATCTCCCAGATGGTGAACTTGCCTGACTGGTTCTCCTATCTGAAGGTTCGCGGATCGTATACCGAGGTCGGGGCTCCCGTCTCCCGTTCGGGACTTACACCGGGAACCATCACGATCCCGATCGTGGGCGGTATCCTTCAGGAGACTGGCATTTACCCGTTCTCGGACTTTAAGGCCGAGCGAACCCGCTCGTATGAGTTCGGTCTCGAAATGCGGCTGTGGAACAATCTCCGGGCACAGGTTACCTACTACAAGTCCAATACCTACAACCAGACCTTCCTCGGTGAATTGCCCGAGTATTCGGGATACAAGCAGATTTATCTGCAGGCCGGAAATGTCGAAAACCGCGGATGGGAGGCTTCGATCGGATACAAAAAGCGCATCCGGGATTTTTCCGTATCCTCGACGTTGACATTCTCGCGCAATGTCAACGATATCAGGGAGATGGTGCACGACTACCATACCGACATGAGCTTGGAGCCCATCAATATCCCGGAGGCTCTCAAGGACAACGGCCGCACCTTTCTCCGAGAAGGCGGTAGCATCAATGACATCTACGCGACAACCTTCCTCAAGAAAGATAGCCAGGGATTTGTCGAGATCGGCAGCGACGGTACGTTCGCCGTCGAGGCCGGCGAACCGGTCTATCTGGGCAAAACAACTCCGGACTTCACCCTCGGATGGAACAACGTATTCGCCTATAAGGGATTCAATTTGAGCTTCCTGCTCAACGGACGCTTCGGCGGTGTGGTAACCTCCTCGACCGAGGCCATCATGGATCGCTTCGGCGTATCGAAAGCCTCGGGCGACGCCCGTCAGGCCGGCGGTGTCATGCTCGCCGGACAGGGGCTCGTGGATGCGCAGACATATTACATGATGTTCGGTACGGGATTCTACCAGACTTCGGTATACTTTGTCTACAGCGCTACCAACATCCGGCTGCAACAGTTGACATTCGGCTACACCTTCCCGAACAAATGGTTCAGGAATGTGCTGAAGGATCTTACACTCACCTTCATCGCCAATAACCCCTGGATGATTTACTGCGAGGCTCCGTTCGATCCGGAACTTACCCCTTCGACAGGCACATACGGACAGGGCAACGACTATTTCATGCAGCCCAGCGTAAGAAGCTATGCGTTCAGTATCAAATTTAAATTCTGACAAGATGAAAAAGATCCCATATAAGTCAATGGTATTTGCAGGAGCCTTGTCATTGCTGACGCTGTCGTCGTGCAATTACGAGGAGATAAATACCAATCAGTATGAAGTGACGGAAGAGATGAAAACCATGGACGGCATTGCCGTCGGGGCATCCATCACGACCATGGAGCGATATGTCTTTCCGGTCGGCACCAAGGCGGACGGTACCGACATTATCAACCAGTACCAGGTTGCTTATCACCTTTCGGCAGACAGCTGGAGCGGATATTTCGGCCAGGATAACAGGTGGCATAGCGGTCTGTGCAACGTGAACTATTACCTGAATAATGACTGGGTATCGGCGACCTACAAAAACTCATATACCGAGATGATGTCGCCGTGGAAAAAGGTCAAGCTGTATGCGGAAGAGTCCGGCGACATGGCTCCGTTCGCCCTAGCCCAGATCCTAAAAATATCGGCTTGGCACAAGACACTCGAATCTTTCGGCCCAATTCCCTATACGAAGGCCGGCGACATGGCCCTTGTAATCCCGTTCGACAGCGAGGAGGCCGTCTATGATGCCATGTTCCAGGATCTGAAGACCGCCATCGCCGAACTGACCCCGCTGGCCGAATCCGGCGGTTCGATCGTTGCGGATTATGATGCCGTGTATGCCGGCAATGCCGCAAATTGGGTAAAATACGCCAATTCATTGATGCTCAGACTTGCCATGCGTCTCAGATACGTAAACGAGCAGAAGTCGAAGAGCTGGGTGACCGAGGCGCTGAACCATAGTATCGGTGTCATGAAAGTCAGCAGCGATGCCGCCCAGATGAGCTCGGGTGCCGGCTATACCTTTATCAACAACATCGCCTACTTCGCGGCCAACTACGGAGAGACCCGCATGTGCACCTCCATGTATGCCTATCTCAATGGCTATAAGGATCCCCGTCTGAGTGTCTATTACATGCCGTCGACCAGTTCCTACGCCTTGACGGCATTCGACGGGGCGTCTTACGCTCCGGTTCCTCCCGGAACGGCTTCGGAGGCCGACACTTTTGAGGATTTCTCGCTGCCGAACATGTCCAGCACCACCCCGACCTACTGGATGAAGGCTTCCGAAGTCTACTTCCTGCGTGCCGAAGCTGCTCTGTTCTGGCCGGAATTCGGAGATGCCGAAACTCTGTACAAGGAAGGCATCTCCATGTCCTTCAGCGAGAACGGCATCAATTCTGCTGTCGATAGCTACCTCTTGTCAGGTCTTCAGCCGATCGCCGTAAGCCTGTCGGAACCGATCAACTACAGCGCTCCGTCCCCCACGAAGGCTACGCCCGAATTTACCGGCACGAATGAGGAAAAACTCGAAAAGATTATGATCCAGAAGTGGATCTCCATGTATCCCAACGGACAGGAGGCATGGACCGAGTTTAGAAGAACGGGGTATCCCGTACTCAATCCGATCGTTGAGAACAACGGAGAGTTTGAGGGGGTGACGACAGAACGCGGAATCCGTCGCATGACTTATCCGCAGAGTTTCTCCCAATCAGCAGAAGATGCCGCCAATTATCAGGATGCCGTGAGCAAACTGAAGGACGGAACCGACACCCCGATATCGCGGCTCTGGTGGGATTGCCGAAATTAAGATCCGTAAAACTAACCTGACAAGAATTTGATGACTATGAACAACATATTGAAAATCTTGATGATGTGCCCTGTTGCTGCCGGAGGAATGCTTTTAGCCTCATGCACTGACGTTGAAAAGATCGAAATTGACCACATCGGAGGCTACAACACTATGGACAACGCGAAGAGCGAGGCATACTATGCCAAGTTGCGTGAATATAAGAATCAGATATGGAACTATGGACGTCCGGTTGCATTCGGATGGTTTTCCGACTGGGCGCAGCAGGGAGCTTCGAGAGGTGGTTACCTGACCTCCGTTCCGGACAGCATGGACATCATATCCATGTGGAGCGGAGCCCCGGATCGGTTCGAGATCACCCCGGAACAGAAGGCCGACAAGGAATTCGTGCAAAAGAAGAAAGGCATCAAACTCCTCGAGGGGAGCCTTCTGTTTCTTTTGGGTAAAGGCCGGACTACTGAGTCTAGCTATATCGACCTTTACAAACAGGCGAAAGCGGAGAAATGGTCCGATTCACAACTGAAAGAGGCCAAGAAACTGGCAAGATGGGACTATTGGGGCTTCACCTCCCATGAACTAAACAATTATAATGAACTGGCAGCGGCTCATTCTCGATTCGCCAAGGCGCTGTGCGATTCCCTTGTAGTCAACGAGTGGGACGGCTTCGACATCGACTGGGAGCCGGGCAATGGATTCAACGACGCGGACGGCACATTGGCTGGCAACATGCATCAAAACCGTCTCATTCTGCACCTGGTTCAGGAGATGGGAAAATACATCGGCCCGAAGAGCGATCCTGAAGGCACCGGGCACAAACTCCTGTGTGTGGATGGGCAGATCAGCATATTCTATGACGACTGTCCGGAATACATCGACTACTTCATCCTGCAGTCCTATGGCAGAGTGGACGATCTCGACTACTATGTCCCGAATACCCACAAGTTCATCCTCACGGAGAATTTCGAGCAATTTGCCTCCATTGGGGGCCAGTTGTTTAGGCAGGCATCCTATATGCCGGCGAGCGGCTACAAGGGCGGTGTCGGAGCCTACCGTTTCCAGAAAGATAATGACAACACGCCGGACTACAAGTATATGCGCAGGGCCATACAGGAGAACCAACGTGTATTCAATGAGTGGAAGGCTGCACAGGCGAAAGACTCCCAAGGCGAAAACTCGGATCAACAATAAAATTTGGAATCAAGATGAAAAATAGGATATTGAACATGTCGGCATTTCTGACACTCTCACTCGTAACATTTGCAGGATACCGGAAAAACAAGTCTGAACTGCTTAAGCCAAAGC
>ENA-ORLI01000492-ORLI01000492.1-human-gut-metagenome-genome-assembly--contig:-NODE-492-length-9405-cov-6.51733_pt1 | contig 9405 bp, 5 predicted proteins | sample MGYA00243015_ERZ508825 | MGnify/ENA primary metagenome ERZ508825 (study PRJEB26277, sample SAMN04329804) | human gut metagenome | biome: human-associated habitat | host: Homo sapiens | place: USA... | reverse complement strand
GTTGCTTTTGTCGCTGATCTTCTTGATCGGGCTGTCGTGCGTCTCGGTGTCCTCGTGCTTGATCCAGTCCGCACCGTCGTAAGTGTACTCGTCGGCGAAGAGCAGGGTTACCTTGTCCGTCGAGTCGTAGAAGTGGTATGCCACGTTCATCTTCTCCTCGGCCAGGGCGTAGGGATATTTGTACTTCAGGTAGAGGGGCAGGTAGGTGTCCTGCGGGAACGACGAACTGAAGTTGGGATTGGTGGCGCCCATCTGCGTGTAGTCCTCGGGGTTGACCATCGTGGTGTTTTCTGCGGCTGCCCACGACGTGCCGTCGAAGGTGTAAATCGCATAGCGGTTCTTGGTCACCGCGGCGCGGGTCATGCCGAAGGAAGCTGCCGAAGCATTGGCTGCCGGCTTGACAGAAGTGACCATCGTATTGAGGAACTTGCTGCCCGATACGCCGATCGCATAGCCTTCCACGACGACTTCCTGTCCGTCGAGTGCTGGGTCTACGGCGCCGTCCAGGACATACGAGAGGCTGCCTTGTGCCGTCAGCGCTTCGTCGTTGATGACGTTGTAGTAGTTGCCGTCAATTTTCAGCGTACCCGTGTAACGCACGTACTGCGCCGTGGTCAGCGTCAGGTAACCGTCCATGTCGGTACCGTCCATTTCGCGGATCGCGGGGTAGGTGAACTTATTGGCCTCGGTATTGAGTTTGGTGACGGTCGATGCCGGGGGGTACTGGTTCAGCCCGGCATAAGCCGAAGTGGTACCTTCCACGCTGACCAGATCGCCGATGGCATAGGTTCCGGTCGGGTCGGCATTGGTATAGATGAGGATCGACCCTGTGCCGTCGTTGATGAGGAAGCCGCGCTTGTAGGTCGCTGCGATCTGTCCCGTCACGCTGAACGTGCCGGGATCGGCCGATGCGACGACGCCCACGGGCGTGAATGCGGGCTGCGAACCCTCCTCGGCGATCGTGGCGACCATCATGTTGGCGAATTTGGGTGCGTCGCCGCTCTTGCTGACGGAGAAGAGGTAACCGGTCGCGGTGACCTTCTTACCGTCCAGGCTCTCGTCGTTCTGCCCCTTTTTGGGGAAGGAGAGGCTGCCGGTGGCCTGCGCGGCATCGGCCACCTTGAGGTTTTAATAGTTGCCGCTGATCGAGAGCGTACCCGTCAGGCTGACGAATTTGATCGACGTTGCGGTCAGGTAGGCGTCGAGCTCGCTGCCCGACATGGCCTGTGCCGTGGGGAAGGCGAAATTCTTGGTTTTCTCCACGAGCGTGATCTCGGCCGTGTTGCCGAATTGCATGCCGCTGTTGTATTCCGTAACGGCACCCTTGACCTTCACTACATCGCCTAGCGAGTAGTTCGACGGGGCGTTCAGATATACCAGAATAGCCCCCGTGGTGTCGTCGACGATAAAGCCGCGGGCATAGGCAGCCGAAACGGTGCCCTGCACGGTATAGTCGCCGGGGGCAATGATTTCGCTGATCTTGTTGATGGTCTCGGGGATTTCGCCGCCTCCGGTCGAAGGCTCCTGCTCGGAATAGGCGTATTCGGCGATGACGTAGTCGCCGGCCTCGGCGTTCTTGACGGCCTCCTTGAGGATGCGCGGCTGGTAGTTGGCTGCCGGCTTACCGGGTGTAAAGTAGTCGGCCGTGATATCCTCGCCCCAGGCTACCTCGTAGTCGGCGGCCTTGAGCTCGTAGGTCGAGGCGGAAGCGATGCCGGTGATGGCCTCGGATATCTCGCCGCGCTGGTTCTTATAGGTAACGAGCCGTTCGAGAGGTTGCTGTCGTAACCTGCAGCCAGGAAGGCGGGCAGGTACGTCGTGGCGGAAGCGGCTTCGGAGAAACATTTTGCAGTGCCTACGGCGGCCAGGGCTGCCACTGCATCGGGCCCTGCGGCTTCGGCGATCGCCTTGTTGGCGGCGTTCGACGCGACGCTGGCGTAGTCGGCGTCGGTCATCGTGTATTTCAGCACCTGGACGTCGGTGATCTCCTTGTCGGGGTTGAACCCGTCCAGATACTCCTCGTTGTAATCGTCGACATTACAACCCCCCCCCACGAATGCTATCGTCGCAAGGGCCAGAAGGTATTTTACAATATGCTTGTTCATATGGTTCGCTGTAATTAGAAGTTAATTTTCAGTCTTACTGTATAGGTGCGACCGAACGAGTACATGACGGCATATACGTTCTGCCAGATACCTTCGTCGGCTGCGGCGCACTGCGCGTCCATGATGTAGTTGTAGTCGTAGACGTTGTTCACGTTGCCGTAGATCGTGGCGCGTACGTTGCCGATCTTGAAGGCGTAGCTGGCCGAGAGGTCGAGCTGGTGTCCCCACGGAATCTTCCACGGGTCTTTCACGTCGACGGTCGAGTTGCCGTTAAGGCTGGTGTTCGAACCGATGTAGAAGTCGGCGTAGTTGTTGCCGTAGGCGTTCCAGTCGGCGCTGACGCGCAGTCCCTTCATCGGGCGAACCGTGACGCCGAGGGCTCCGGTGGTCTGAGCCGAACCGCCGACCTTGATGCCTTTCTGTTTGAGGTTGAGCCATGCGTGGTCTTCAGCCATGATGCCCGAGGCGACCGTGCCGTCCAAAGCCTTGGTCAGGGGCTGCCCCTGCGTGTCGTAAATGTAGCCCTTCGAGTCGCTGTCCCACTGCCAGTCGCCCAGCGAAAGCATACCGGTCACGTCCAGCCAGCGGTTGGGGCGCAGGACGAAATCCAGTTCGAGGCCCATGTGGCGTGCGTCGACACCCGAGAGGTTCACGCGGGCGTAGTCGCCGTTGGCCATCGAGCTGGAACGTACGACCGACTTGTCCATCCAGAGCGTGTAGTAACCGTTCAGGTTGACCGAAAGGATGCCCGAGCGGAATCCGTAGCCGATCTCGGCAGAGAATACCTTTTCGTTCAGCGGGTCGGGGTTCTTGACGTTGCTCGTGGTGCTCTGCAGGAATGCGCCGCCCGAGAAGAACGGGGCGCGGCTGATGTAGCCCAGGTTGGCGAATACGTTGTGTTTCTCGTTGATGTTGTAGTTGGCACCGCCCTTGACCGTGTAACCGATGAAGTTCACGTGCTCGGACTCGGCGTGTGCGGCGTCGTAGTAGAAGCGGTCGTAGCGCCAGTAGCCGGTGTTGGAAACCGAACCCGATACGAAGGCGTTGAGGTTTTTCTTCGTCCACTCCAGCTGGGCGAATACGCCTTCCTGGTGTACGTGGCCGTCGTAGTCGCGGTAAACCTTGTCGCCGACCTGCAGTTTTTCATACACCCAGTTGGGGTCGGCCGCGGCGGCGTTCTGCTCGGGCTTGACGTTGGCGCGGCTGCTGTCGTCGATGTAGTACTTACCGTCGTAGAGGTCGATGATCTCGTTGTTGTGCTCGCCGATGTAGTAGCGCACGTCGATACCGGCCGACAGTTCGAGCGACTTGGAGATTTGGTTGGTATAGGTCGAGAGCAGCCCGTACCACATGTGGTTGTTGTTGCTCTTCGACATGATCATGCGCGAACCGTCGGGACTGGCGGCGTTCATCTCCTGGATCTTGTCGTAGGCGAACGTGCCGTCGGGGTTACGGAAGGTGGTGTTCAGCACGCCGTAGTTGGTACCCTTCCACATGTTGCGGTCTGCCGAGGTGCGGCCCTGGCCCGAGTAGCCGCTGCCGCGTCCGATCGACATGTAGAGCGCCGTCGAGAGCGACGACTTGTAGTCGATCTGCCACTGGTGGTTCAGCGAGATCTGGGGCTTGTGGTATTCGTTGAAGTGCGAGTAGCGCTGCCTGCCGTTCTTGTCGAAACCGTACTCGGCGTTGTAGCGGTACATGTCCTTTTCGCCCATGAAGTTCTTGGCCTTCTGCCACTCCTCGATCTTCAGTCCGTCGTCGAGGGCATGGCGCTGCGCGTGCTTCTGCGGGGCGCCGAAGGCGGTCAGCGACAACTGGTGGCGGTCGTTGATGCGCTTCGAGATGTTGACGAACCAGTTGTAGCCTTCGAAGTTGGTTCCCTGGATGTAACCGTCGCCCCAGCGCTTCGCGCCGAGTACCGACAGTGCCCAGCCGCTCTTCGTGAGGCCCGTCGAGAGGCTGAACGAAAGGCTGTAAAGGCCGTCGTTACCTACGCCGAACGAGAACGTGCCGCCCTGCTTGGCCTCGATGCCGTTGGTCACGATGTTGACCGAACCGCCGACCGAGGGAGACGAGATTTTCGAGGCGCCCAGGCCGCGCTGGGTCTGCATGCTGCGCGTCACGTCCGAGAGGCCGGCCCAGTTCGACCAGTATACCCCCCCCCACTCCATGTCGTTCACGGGGACGCCGTTGACCATTACGGCCACGTTGGCCGCCTGGAAACCGCGCATGTTGATCTTCGAGTCGCCGAAGCCGCCGCCGTCCTTGGTCACGTAGACGCCCGGGGTCGATTTCAGGATTTCGGGGAACTCCTGCCCGCCGAGTTTGTAGCTGATCTCCTCGGCGTTGACCGTCGATACGGCTACCGGGGTTTTGCGCTGCACGGCCACCGACTGCATGACGATGACATCCTGCAATGCCACGGCGTCGGGCTCCATCTGGATGATGCCCAGGCGTGCGTTCGGGCCCGTGACGGGTTTTTTGGTCGGGACGTAGCCCACGTAGCTGATCTCGATCTCCTTGGCATCGGTCTTCAGCGTGAAGTTGCCGTCGACGTCGGTGCTGACACCCTGCGATGTGCCGGGTACGGTCACAGAGGCACCGATCAGCGGTGCGCCGGTCTCATCTACGATTTTACCCGTAACTGCCGATTGCGCGACAGCGGCGGACACTCCGAACAGGATCAGGGCGGCCGTCATGAGGAAATGTTGTAAATGTTTTCTCATACTTTTTAATGGATTAGTAAATAAAAGAGTGTAATGGATATTTCGGTTTCTTCATAGCGTGGTGTCGTGGTTCGCGGCACTAAGATCGGGGATTTTTCCGCTCCCGCCGGTGGGGTGGCGGAAGTTTCACAGGATTTTAACCCCCGGCAGCCTTTCGGGAAGGCTCTGAGATCCATGGTATGCTGGGGTTTGTATAAAGTTGCGAGGGATACTCCGCGTGTGAGATACCCCTCGTTGTTGCGTATCGCAGGCCGTGCCCGGCGATAGCCGATGTCCGGTTTGCATACCTTCTCCCGCACCGTATCGGTGATGCAGGGTGCCGGTGGAAACCGTTATTTCCATAAAGCCGTCCATAATTTGCTTATACAAATTTAAACCAAATATTTCACAGCCGCAACAGAACACCGCAAATTTTGTTCAAATATTTTTCAACCTGTTGACGGGCATTGTCTTGCACGTGCGGCACGTTCCTTGTGCAGCTGACTCGCATGCAGGCTTTCAAGGAACTATACTGGCGTTATTCGCTTTTCGTGTTGATCCTCGGACTGGGGGTCACGATCTTCATCGAGCTGACCCCGTTTCTGGGCGGGGTGCTGGGTGCCATGACGATCTACGTGCTGCTCCGGCGGCAGATGCATTACCTCACGGCCTGCCGCAAATGGCGGCGCAGCCTGGCCGCGTCGCTGCTGCTGGGCGAGGCGGTGCTGTGTTTCCTGGTGCCGATCAGCCTGATCGTCTGGATGGTCGTCAACCAGGTGCAGGACATCGCCCTCGCGCCCGAGTCGGTCGTCGAGCCGCTCAAGCACATCGCTGCGCTGATCCACGACAAGACGGGATACAACCTCTGGCAGGAGAAGAACATCACGTCGCTCGTGGGCGTGATCCCCCGGCTGGGGCAGTGGGTGCTGGGCAGCATCATGGATTTCGGCATCAACATCATCGTGCTGCTGTTCGTGCTCTATTTCATGCTCATCGGCGGCCTGCGCATGGAAGGCTACTGCCGCGAGATACTGCCTTTCAACCGGGACGTGGGCAGCAGCGTCATGCGCGAGGTGCACATGATCGTCCGTTCGAACGCCATCGGCATCCCCCTGCTGGCCGTCGTGCAGGGCGTCGTGGCGTTCGTGGGCTACCTGGTCTTCAACGCCCCGAGCCCGCTGTTCTGGGGCGTGCTGACCTGTTTCGCAACGATCATCCCCATCTTCGGGACGGCGCTCATATGGCTGCCGCTTGCGGGTTACATGGCGCTGACGGGCGACTGGGGGCCGGCCATCGGGCTGCTCCTCTACGGCGGGCTGGTCGTGACGCACGTGGACAACGTCGTGCGGTTCATCATGCAGAAGAAGATGGCCGATACGCATCCGCTGGTGACGATCTTCGGCGTTTTCATCGGGCTGTCGCTCTTCGGGTTCATGGGCGTGATTTTCGGGCCGCTGATGCTGGAGATGTTCGTCTTCTGCGTCAATATCTTCAAGAAGAAGTACCTCGACGGGACGTCGTACAAGCAGTTGTTCGTCCCCGAGCAGGATATTCAGGCGTAGCCCGCCGGGCGCTTCCGGGCGGGGCGCTTTTACGAAAAGTAACCGTTTCCGGTGTTTTTTGTGAAAAATCCCTGTAAAATGGTTGGAATTTCAAATTGTTTATTATCTTTGTTATTGGAATAACAGTAAAAGCGGCAACAAGAACCCTTAATCAAAAATATCACAATGGCGAGAAATCTCAAAATCAGAGACCTTACGTTGCGCGACGGACAGCAGTCCTCGTTCGCGACGCGCATGTCGCAGGCACAGGTAGACCGTTGTCTGCCCTTCTACAAGGATGCAAATTTCTATGCGATGGAGGTCTGGGGCGGTGCCGTACCCGACTCGGTGATGCGTTATCTCAACGAGAACCCGTGGACGCGCCTGGAGACGATCTACAAGGCTGTGGGCAAGGTGTCGAAGCTCACGGCGCTTTCGCGCGGCCGTAACCTGTTCGGCTACGCGCCTTACCCCGACGACGTGATCGACGGCTTCTGCCGCAACGCGATCGAAAGCGGGCTGGGCATCATGCGTATCTTCGATGCCCTGAACGACGTGGACAACGTGAAATCGACGATCAAATACGTCAAGCAGTACGGCGGCATCGCCGACTGCGCCGTATGTTATACGGTCGACCCGAAATATCCCGAACCCTCCTTCATGCAGCGCCTGATGGGCAAGAAACAGCCGCAGCCCGTCTTCACGGATGCCTATTTCCTCGACAAGGCCAAACAGATGGCCGCACTGGGCGCCGACATGATTACCATCAAGGACATGTCGGGCCTGATCCCGCCGCGCCGTGTCGCCACGCTGGTCAAGCTGTTCAAGAAGAACATCTCGATTCCGGTCGATTTCCATACCCACTGTACCCCCGGCTACGGCCTGGCTTCGGTGCTCGCGGCCATCGTGGCCGGCGTCGACATCGTCGATACCAACTGCTGGTATTTCGCCGAAGGCACGGGTGCCCCGGCCATCGAGCTGATCCACGTGTTCTGCGGCAAACTGGGTGTCGACACCGGCGTGAACATGGAGGCCGTGGCCAAGATCAACACCCAGCTGCGCGAGATCCGCAAGGAGCTCAACCAGTCGGTATTCGGCGCGGACAAACCCGAGCCCAAGGCGTTCAACCCGCTGACCGACAAGCTGCCCGCCGAGATCGACGCCCTGTTCGACAAGGCTATCGCGGCCGCCAAGGCCGACGATGAGGACGCTACGATCGACGCCTGCCGCAAGATCGAGGCCTATTTCGGGTTTCCGGCTCCCAACGAACTGGTGCAAAAGGCCGAGATACCCGGCGGCATGTACTCGAACATGGTCGCCCAGCTCAAGCAGCTCAAGGCCGAGGACATCCTGCCGCGCGCCATGGAGCTGATCCCCTCGGTGCGCCTGGCCGCAGGCCTGCCGCCGCTGGTGACCCCGACCTCGCAGATCGTCGGTGCGCAGGCCGTCAACTGCGCCCTCGACGAGAAGGCCGGGCGTCCGATGTACACCAACAAGAGCTCGCAGTTCGTCGGCCTGGTCAAGGGCGAGTACGGACACACGCCCGTGAAGATCGACCCCGAATTCCGCTTCAAGATCTGCGGCGTGCGTGAGGAGACGCCCTACGATACGTCGAAATACCAGATGCAGCCCAACCCCGAGCTGCCCGAGGCCGGAGGTGTGAAGCTCGCCGCCAACGGGAAAGAAGTGCTGCTGCTCGAGCTGTTCCCGATGGTCGCCAAGACATTCCTCACGGACATGAAGGTCAAGGCTTACGCCGCGGCCAAACCCGCCGAGCCCAAGGCCGAGGAGAAGAAAGTCGAGGAGGTGAAGAAGATCGTCATCACGGGCAATGCCGTGACGGCGCCGCTGCCCGGCCGCATCATCGAACTCAAGGTCAAAGTGGGCGATACGGTCAAGGCCGGCGACGAGATCGCAGTCCTGGAGGCCATGAAAATGGAGAATTCCGTGACGACCGATTACGCCGGCACGGTGAAGCAGGTGCTGGTGCAGCCCGGCGAGAACGTGGCGACCGACGCCGTACTGGCCGAGATCGGATGATCCCCTCCGGCACATTCGTCCGAAGAATGGGCAGCCGGCTGTATGTCGGTTGCCCTTTTTCGTGCGGTTTTCCTGAAAAACAGTATATTTGTACCATCAAATAATTAAACCTCAGACTTATGGCATTTCTAAAAGAATTCAAGGAGTTCGCCCTCAAGGGGAATGTGATTGACAGGGCCGTCGGTGCAAGCATCGGCGTTTCATTCGGCAAAATCGTCTCGTCGTTGGTCAACGACATCCTGATGCCGCCGATCGGGGCGCTGATCGGCAATACCGATTTTTCGCAGCTGCGGCTCGATATTTCGAAGTTCCGGGACATGACTTCGAGTGCCGTGCATGCCGTCGGCGACGTCGTGACGGGCGGCGGCGAAGCCGCTGCAAAGGCGGCTGCCGAGCCCGTTTACTGGAATTACGGCGCCTTCATCCAGCAGTGCATCGACTTCACGATCCTGGCGTTCTGCGTCTTCCTGATGGTCAAACTGATGAACCGCCTGATGCGGAAAAAGGAGGAGGCAGCTCCGGCACCCGCTCCCGAACCCGCACCCACGAAGGAGGAGATGCTGCTGACGGAGATCCGCGCCCTGCTCAGGGAGCAGAAGAAATAATTACCCGATACGTACAGCGGGCTGTCTGCATTTGGCAGGCAGCCCGCTTGTATTTGCGCGTGCCGGCCGTGCCCATGGGATTGTGGCAAGGGAGGGGAACCCGCTGCCCGGCCCGGCGGTCTTATTGGTCGGACTCCTTTTTGTGCGTATACTCCTGTAATATATAAGTGGTGAAGATCGGGAACATCATCATTCCCAGCGTAGGCAGCAGGATGGTGATGACCTTGCCGATGGCCGTGACGGCGAATATCTCGGCTCCGACGGTCGTGACGTTCATCCAGGCCCACCACAGGGCGTTTCCGAAACCGTGGAGTTTGTCATTGACGAATATTTCGTAGTCGTAGAAGACCAGTGCCGAGCTATAGGTGAAAACCACGACCGTGAAGATGTAGGCCGTGAATAGCCGGCG
>ENA-ORLI01000474-ORLI01000474.1-human-gut-metagenome-genome-assembly--contig:-NODE-474-length-9691-cov-7.16895_pt1 | contig 9691 bp, 16 predicted proteins | sample MGYA00243015_ERZ508825 | MGnify/ENA primary metagenome ERZ508825 (study PRJEB26277, sample SAMN04329804) | human gut metagenome | biome: human-associated habitat | host: Homo sapiens | place: USA... | reverse complement strand
ACGCCCTGAGACTTTCCGCACGGATAGACGAGCGACGCATCGAGACAGTGGAGGTGGACTAGCGGACATGAAATGTGGTGCAGAGCCGTGGCGTATGCAACTCCAACACCGAATACCACGACCGCATCATCAAATTGGTGGAGGACAATGCCGAGCAGATACGGAAACGGATGAAAGAAGCAGCGTAATCGTTTAACAACTTAATACTTATTGATATGGAAGTGAGAATAGAAAACATGATTTTCGGGTGGCACGAGAAACTGCCTGAAATGTTCATCGAATTGTTGAACACGCTTGTACTGACAAAGGACGAGCAGGATGTAAGGGGGGTAATGGAGGTGTTCGCCCGAAAGAAACTTTTCAACGCCCTTTTCGCATTCGGGTATGGCGCACACCATCTGTGGGTGACACAGAAAAAGGCATCCGACCCCGACCAATGTTTGGAGAACAGATTACTGATTGTTGAATTTTAATTGATAAGGCTATGACAACAAGAATGACTATTAACGGAGTAAGCACCTGCACGGCAGGTGAGAAATACGAGAAATTCCAACTGAAAATCGGGCGCAAAGTCCGCACGATGTACCAATATGACTATCGGGACACCACAACGGGAGAACTGTTCTCCTGCGTGAAACCCACATTGGACGAGTGCAGGCGGTTGCGTGACGAATGGATTAAAGCGAAGGAGGGCAGACGATGAGCGCAGGATATGAAACGCTGATAGTGACGTTCAGCGACCCTATCAAGGTTTTGGACAATATGTTCGCCGATGCGGACGCATGGGGAACGGACAGCCTCAAAGGATGGGTGGAGGACTATGAAAGTACGAGGTTTACGCAGATAAACGGGCATACGGCAGTCATCACTTCCGAATACAACATGCCCTGCGTAAAGGAATGGCTCACACGCTGCACGGCTATCGCCGACATAAAGGAATTTTGAGTGCGTGGCGGTGGAAACACCGCCCACACTCCATTCGTAACAACTGAAAAAACAAGCGAAATGAAATACTATTTCATACTGACAGACGGCAGGGACGCATGGGTGCAGTTCGTTTACCTGCCCACGCAAGATGAAGCGTCCGGTTATATCCGAGATTTGCGGAGCGTGGGAATATCCGTACACGGGTATAACCTTTGGAACAAGGACACACGCCCCATTGCCGAGCGCACACTTGAGCGTGTGCTGCAAAGGATAAAGCGGTAAAATCGGGCGGCAGGCTTGCCGCCCGCTACTTTCTTTCATGAGCAGGTCGGCGGATAAGAAAGTAGCAAAGAAACCGTTGCCCCCATCTTCGATAAGATGGAAAAATCCAATGAAGTCATTAATTATATATCCCAGTCTGGTTTGATAATTGTAGGATAACGTTGTTGCCTGACAATCTTTAATTTTTCTATATAATATAAATATATCTCTTTGTATGAACCAAACCCCGGTTGCTGCATATCCTCTTTGATGGATAAGCCATCAAAAACAAGAAGCCATAATCTTAAAGCAACCCCTAAATAGCCCCAAAGAAGATCCATTTCGTGCAATTCCAGTTTAGTAACCAAATTTTCTATTCGAACATCCATATCTGGATGGGTTCCACCACCAGAAATAGAATCCTCTCCCATTAATAAAAGGGCTGCTAATGTAGTTGCAATTCCTGCCTTATAGGTTCTTCCCCATGCAGAGTTATATTCAGTTTGAATAAAGCTAATTGCCATATCATCTGCTGCAATTTCATCATTTATTGAACGAGAAAGCGTTTGCTGTATTTGTGTATGCCCCAAATAATTATGTGAAAACTCGTGAGCATATATAAATGCTATTGCAGCACAATAGACATCATTCGCATGGCTTATAATATTTTCAAATTGCTGCGGATTACAGATATTTGGAGTAACCCAATATGCATCTCTATTAAAGTTATGTAATAATTGCCGTCCTCTGAAAAAACAATCATTGCCATATTCTACATCTATCATATTGGGCTTATATCCATTTTTATTAATACCAACAGCATCCATCATAGGGATATGTATAACATTTTCAAAATATGCGATAAGATAGACACAAACAGACCATAAATACTGACAGAAATTTTCGTTGATATATATATGATTTAATTTATTATTATCTTTTTTAATTTCCGCAACATCACTAATAGCTTTCTCATCTCTTATGAAAGTAAATCGGCGAGAAAAATTATTGCTATTGCAATCATTTTTTACAGCATCTAATAACTCAAAAACTTTTTCAATATATTGAATAACATCATCAGATAACTGTTCTACAGGTAAATAATAGATTTCTTTCGGCTCTTTCATTTTTCGAAAATTTATTTGTAAAGATAATATGTTTATTTGTATTGGAAGCAAAAATTCCTTGCGAAATTATTTACCGCAAGGAATTTTAATCATATCACGGAATATATAGCAACGCAAATTCTGTTTTTCTTCGATTGAATAGCATGGCGTGCTGCTTTCCTTTGTACCGGCAGTAAGCGATATATTCACGGTAAATGTCTCGATTCCCGGCTTCCAGCTTGCGGATGAGTTTGCTTTTCGGGTGTCCGCCGTGACCAAGCAATACCCCTTGACCCACATTGAAACTTAATACGGTAAGAAGCAAGGCATCTTTACCAAATTTGCGGAACAGCTTGTAGCGCACCGCCAAATCCTTGCGGAGCAGGGCTTCGGCTTCCGCCTCCGTCATGTCATAGGAAAGGTTTTCGTTGGGCAACCTGCGATGCCCGTAGCCGTAGTAGGGGTAATCGGAACGGTCGTGCAGTCCCTCGTACTTTTTTATCAGTTCAACGGCGATGTCAGCCTTGGGATGATTGTTAAACGATGCCAGCAGTTCCGCCATGCTGTCCGTGTCTTGTGCCGGCAGGCTGCCACAGAGGGCAGCCGCCAGCAGCAGGAGCAACGCCTTGCGCATCATCGGCTGGCGTTCAAGGTGTCAGACACAGCGACGCCTCCCTCCGTTTCCGCGTCCGAGTCGTTGTTGAACTCCAATTCCCACTCGCAGGCATTGCCGAAATTGTCCTCCACCGTGATGGTCAGGCTTTGCGACTCGTCGCACTCCGAGGTGTAATATAGGCGGAATTTTTCGTTCTCCAGCAGGTAGCGGTCGTTGGGCTGCAACACCAAGCCGTTATCCAGCTTCAACGTGCCCTCCCCGTCGTATTGGAAATAGCGGATGGTATAGACCGCCCCGTCAAACTCGCCCTCGCGTACCAGTTCGCAACGGATTTCCGCCGTCTCGCCCTGCGCCAGTTCCTTCGGCACGGGCATGGCTTCCACCGTGAACGGATAGGCTTGCGTCACGTCCAAATCGTCATCGCAGGCGGTGAAGCATACAGAGAGCAGCCCCAGACAAAGGGTTGCCAATGATTTTACTATGTTTCTTTTCACTTTCCGTGTATTGTTTAATTTGTTCATGTTCATAACCGTTACATTTTAAGTTTGATGTTCTTGTTGTTCTTCTCGTTTTGTTTCAGACGGCTTTGCAGATACTCGTTCAAGTCCTTGCATCCGCCGTAGATGCCGGAGCAGTCCGACACCCTTTCGCCGTAACGTGTGCGCAGGGCTTCCAATGTCCGCCGCCCGGCTTCGTCGTTGTCAAGGTGGCACCGCACCGTTCCGTAGCCGTCCAGATGCCGGTACGCCCTCGCCACATTGGACACCGAGTTGAGGACAAGGTGGTCCTCCCCGCCGCCGATGCCTAATGCACGGGCGGAAAGGTAGTCCACGAAGCCCTCGTACACGTTGCAAACGGCAGAGCCTGACGGCAGCAGGGTGACGTCCTTTGGCGGCACACAGCCCTTGAAGAACGGGTTGCGTATCTCGTAGCCGCCACCGCAGTTGCCAAAAGCCACGGCGAAATACCGTTTCCCGTGCGTGGAGTAGCGCATCTCCTTGCAGTTCGCGATGGCTATGGCGGACGGTATGCCCCTTTCTTGCAGGTAATGGAGTAACGCCCGGCTCTGCAAGGGCAGCACTTCCACGTCCTCGAAGCTGTGTCCGGCTGGTTGCCGCACTTCGGGGGTGCGGCGTTGCTCATAGTCCTGCAACGGCATGTCCGCCACCTCCGCCACATACCTCGCCTGTGTGAGGAAGTCGCCGCTTTGGATGAACTCCCCCGCAAGGGCGAAGATGTTACCGCCCTTGCCCTCGCCAAAATCAAACCAGAGGTTCTTTTCCGGGTTTACCTTGAAGGAAGGCGTGTGTTCCTCCCGGTACGGCGACCTGTACCAGATGGCGTTGGCACGTCTTTGCACGGGATGATGCCCCAGCCGTGCAAGGAAGTCCTCCAGCGGATAGCGTTTCATCGCTTCTATATCCATATAGGCGCACATTCAGTTGATGATGAACTTCACGCCTATCCCGTATTCCGTGTGGCACACGCCCATGCTGCCGCCCCACAGGAAGCGTTCACGCAGCGAGGCCGTCAGCGCAATGAAGTCCACGAGGTACAGCTCCATTTCCAGCGTGGCGGCGCAGCCATAGACAAAGGCGTCCTTGTTGTTCAGCCTCGCCCCGTCGTACAGCGTCTTTCCGCCCCAGTTCACCGTCTCGTACCCGGCAAGGGCTGACGCGCCAGCGTAGAAGAACACCACCTTTTTCGCGTCCGAGAGGAAGTTGTAGTAGTAACCGCCCTCCGCCGTGAACTGTGCCGCAGGGATGGTCGTACTCCGGTATCCGTGGCTGGTTTTCAGGTATTCCAGCCCGTACACCCACTTGTTCCCACCTTTCGCGTAGCTCGAAAGCATGGCTCCCAGCACATAGCCGTCCGCCTCGTTCAGCCCGGCTCTCAACTCGATGCCCCGCATCTTCGGCAGGCACCGTTGGGCTTCCGCCCGTCCTGCCAGGAGGACGAACAGAAGCGTTACAATAAACAGTACCTTTCCTTTCATCGCACGCGCAGTTCGTTGATGGTTTCAGCCTGTACCAAGTCCTCGTTCTCCACGGTAAACGTCTGGTGGCGTCCGCCGTCCTTCTCGTTCATCTCCACCACGAGCTGCTTGCCGTCGGGGATGGTGAACTTCGGAAGGCAGAACACCGTGCGTTCGGACCGCTTCCCGGCTACACGGACGGCGTAGTTGTAGGCGCGGAGCGGGAACAGCACCTGTTCCTGCATGGCGGTACGCGTCGCCACCTTCTAGTCCACAATCTTGAACGTGATGTAGTCCACGTCAAACGGCACATTGCTTTGGTTCTTTATCTCCGTGTAGAAATACAGCAGGTCATTGTGGACATAAATCCCTTTCAGCAGGTACTGGATGCCGAAACGCTTGCAGCCGATGTGCTTCACCTTGCGCTTGTCCTCCTTGTGCAGCGACTTCATGATGAGGTGTACCAGCATCGGGCTTTCGCTGCCCAGTTCCTTCAGGTAGATTTCCTGCGCGTTGTTCGGTCGGTTCACCGTGCTGCCGTCGTGGATAAAGTCCTTCATTTCCACGTTCAGGATAAGCGGCTCATCGGCGTATTTCACATTAAATGTGTAAAATGACCCGTCCTCCGTGATGACGCTCATGTTCGTCTCGTTGCGGAAATTCTTGACCGTCGCCTTCACACGGATGACGTTCTCCGCACCGTCCGCCTTGCCCGCTATCAGGTTGGGCGAACCCAAGTCCACGTAGCGCACCGCCGCCGGAAACAGGATGTGGACGGTCTTGTCATACGTGACTTCCAAGCCGTGCGGCGGTATCATGCGGTCGAACATCAGCTTTTTCGTCAGACCGTGGTACAGGTCGCCGTCCTCCTCCGTCTGCGGATAGACGTCCTTCACCAGTTCCAGCCCGTCCTCCTTGGCGGTGGCAGTGCTGTCGTTCGTCACTCCCTGCGCGTAGCTCGCACAGGCGATGCCCATCAGCAGGGCAAACATTGTCATTACTTTCTTGATACTCATTTTACGTTGGATTTAGTGGTAAATAAAAATTAGTTTGTTGATTATTTTTTCTTTTTTTGCCTTTATGTTTTTGGACTGTTCATTCCTTTTCTTGGTAGAGCAATACCCTGTACCCTGACTTCAGATGTACCTTGACCGTGCGCATCCTTTTCGAGATGTACTGCGAGATGCCCTGTATCGCCCCTCGCCCCAAGTCGGAGGCGAGCTGCGCCCCCGCGTCGGTCGATATGTTGATGCTGCTTCCGAGCGAGCTGCCCATGTTCGCCCCGATTTCCTTTGCCGCGTCTATCTCCATCGAGCCGGGTATGAAGATGCCCGCCTGCCCGTCGCTGTCGTACACCTCCAGTTCTACCGGGATGATGTTTCCCCCGTGTTCCAGCGAGGTGATGCCGATGCCGAGCCTTTCGCCCTGCAACCGTGCCGCGCCCACAAGGAGCGTGTTCCGGGGGATGACGCGCCCCGACACGCGCATCGGCTCCAGCAGCCGGAGCTTCACCGTCTGCCCGTCCGTCAGCGTCTGGTCGCCCTGCACACAGGCGGCGATGGTGTTCTTCCCCGTCGTTTCCTCCGCACCGATGGCGGTGTGGAAGCCGTAGTTGCGTTCCCCCGAATAGTCCGCGATGAACGCCGAGTCTGTCATGGGCTGCGGCAGGGCGGACACCACCGTCCGCCTTACATCGCTTACGGGTTCTGCCTTCATGCTCTTTTCGCCTGTACTCACAGAACCTCCCGTTTCATCGGGCTGTGCGGCTTGTCCGGCATTGTTGTCATTCTGGTACTTCGCCGCCAGCTCATAGGACTTTTCCAACAGGGCGACCTGTTCCTCCATCGTGGAAGGCTTGCTATCCTGCGCCACCAGCATGGCTTCCAGTTCGTCGATGCGCTCCCGGAGTTCCTCCTTTTCCGTGTCCTCCTTCGGCGGCTCGTAGAACGTGCCCAGCGAGGTGTTCAGCCGTTGGTAGGCGGCAGCGGAAGTGCGGATGCCCGCCTGTCTTTCGTCCGCCGTTTCCCCGTCGGTCGTTTCCGTCCGTGTCAGGCGGTAATCGTCCGAAGGGGCGGCATCGGCCGTTGGCGTGTCACCGTCGCTGTCGTTCCAGAACGCGGAGAGGTCGCCCACCATGCCCCGGCGTTCCTTCCGCTTGTTTTCCAAATCCTGCTGCTCGTAGGCTTTCGCCTTGTCCCCGATGATTTTGGAGTCTTCGGGCATGGGCATGTCCGTGTTGAATCCCTGTCCCTGCCGTTCTTTCTCCTTGTCCTCGGAGGACGGCGCGAAGATGAGCCACATACACCCGGCGAACAGCAGCACCATCAGCGGATAGATCAGCTTCGTCTGCCTTTGCTGACGCGGTTGTTCCGTCAGCGGCTTTTTCTCGTATGTTCTTGATTCATTCTTCTGTTCTTTTGTTTCCATCATCAGTTCAATTAGCTTGTCAAAGTCTGATTTTTATACCTTTATTCTCTTTGCTTACCTGATTCTGTAAGCGAATGGGCATTTTATGCGTACCCAAAGAAGCCGGATGGAGCTTTGGTTTGTTTTTATCCGGAAACAACCTGTGTTCCAAGCGTTCCAATCCTATCCGGGACTGTTCTTTGATGATGCGGTTATGATGCCCTACCATATGCTTGGGATAAGTATCGTCTCCCATGTCACAACGGATAATGTAATCCATCAACGCATCGCTTATTTTTCCGAATGATTCCGCCAACCCATACTTGACCAACAGAGGTTTCGGAATTTTTGTCTGCCCGTCCCATCCCTTTTGAGAGAGTCCATGAAGCACCATCCGTTCCCGGTGCAGGGCTTTCCGATAGTCGTCCGGGAACTTGCCCTGCACTTTCTGCTCGTACAAATCGGAGGCACTGCGCATAATCCGTCCTTTTTCCTCCTGGATGGCCGCATCGATGGAGTCCGCCGACCAGTGATTGTCCGCACGCATTTCCTTGGCCCGTTCCCATTCGAGGTCCTCTATCTTTTGGTACATATCCATCAGACCATGCCTGATGGCGGTCAGGTCTCCCGGATATTCCCCATGCAGGGCAAGCCGCTTCAAGTAGTCGAGTTCCTCGTCCTTCATGCAATACCCTACCAGCTTATGGGCGGTAGCCACTTCTTCCGGATTGGGCAGAGGACATAGGGTATGGCTTTTACCCGTATGGGCACTACAAAGCAGCGTGTACATGGCATTCAGTTTTTGGGGAAGTGTTTCATTCCCCATTTTCAATCCGGACAACAACCAGACCTGCTGTTTGCCCCAATCGGTTTGTTGCAGTACATCCATAACCTTGTGCCAGCCGCTGCGTTCCGTCTGGTCCAGATTCCGGAAGAAACGGTAATCCCAGAGTATTTTTGCCTGCTCTTCCGTAATTGCCGGGCGATGCCCGTTCCTTACGATGGAATCGGCAATGGCATTGTAATCCAAGCGAAGCACCTGATGGCAGAACTTCAAGGTCGGTTTCCATCGGAATCCGGCATCCTGCAAGTTTTCCATCTTTTCCCATATCCAATCTGATAATTTCATTGTGGATTCAAATTTGAGTGATACACCTTATTATATATTTCTAACTTCTCGATGTGCCGTATCTCCAATGCCTCTTCCCCTTTGCCGAAGCCGATGATTGCGGCGGCAGTCATGTAGAGACAGAGCGAGGCGAACACGGCAAATGCCGCAAGGACTATCCTAAGCCGTGCTTTGGGCGGCAGGGCGTCCAGCCTATTGCGTAACCAACCTTTCAGCCCGGTGGTCCACTTTTCAATGAGATTTTTCATCTTTCCCATACGCATTATCTTTCAATCGTCCGGATGTCCTTGTTCTCCAATACCGTGAAGCCCTCGATGGTGAAGCCGTTTGGGTTGTCGTCCGAGCGGCTCGCGTTGAGCAGGCGGCAGGCGGTTACTAATGTCCGTTCCGTCACGTTGCTCTCGCGGATAATCATCTGACGGGCGTATGTCCGCGCCTCGTAGGGATAGCGGTCGAAATTGCACACCACGCTGTCCACCTGCAACACTTGGTTGATGTTCCCGGCGATGATGCGGTTGTAGAAGCCCTTTTCGGCGAAGTCGGCGTAATAGTTGTACGCGCTCTTGTCTGCCAAGAGCAGGGCGCGTTTCACGTTGTGCTCTATCGCGCTTTTCTCCGGCGAGAGGGTGAAAAACAGTTCGTGGAAGCGGCGCACGTGTTCCCTGGCTTCCGCCGGGCGGTTCTGCGACAGGTCCTGCGAGAGCGCGAGCATAAGACTCTTGCCTCCATCGAGGACGTATATCTTCTGCCGTTGCGCCTCGGCGAAGCGGAAGGCGCACACCACCGAGCAGACCACCACGAGGGCGCAGGCCGCCGTATAGACGATGCCGAACAGACGTATCTGCCGGAAACTCGTCTCGATGTTCTTGAGTGATTTGAATTCCATTTTCTTCTTTTCGTCTTTTAATTGTTCAATAATCCGTTTTTAAGGGTCGGGCAACTCACGGAAACGGATTGTCCGGAATGCCTATCTTCGGAACAGCTTTCCCGCCGTTCCCTTGATGAGCTTGCCCGCGCGGCCTGCCACGTTTCCTGCGGCGGCTCCCGCCACGCTGCCGCCCAAAGCCCCGGCGGTGTTGATGTTCTTGTTGTAGCTGCCTATGCCGCCACCTGCTTGGATGATCCAGCCTGCCACCGTCGGGATGGTGAAGTAGCCCACGATGCCGATGATGAGGAACACGATGTACACCCCGTTCCACGCCTCCACCGAAAAGATCAGCTCTATCAGCATCACATCAAACACCTACAACAAACACAGAATCAAAATCAAA
>ENA-ORLI01000470-ORLI01000470.1-human-gut-metagenome-genome-assembly--contig:-NODE-470-length-9732-cov-5.26857_pt1 | contig 9732 bp, 10 predicted proteins | sample MGYA00243015_ERZ508825 | MGnify/ENA primary metagenome ERZ508825 (study PRJEB26277, sample SAMN04329804) | human gut metagenome | biome: human-associated habitat | host: Homo sapiens | place: USA... | reverse complement strand
AGAAAATACTCTTGAAAGCTATCAGAACGAGGTATACAATGAAGATGAAGAATAGACATAATATTAATTTAAATTTTCTACAATCATGAAAAGAGTATTATTTTCAATGGTTTTACTACTTGTCGCAAGCTTTACTTTCGCCCAAGAAAAGAACGTAAAAGAGGCTAAAAGTATTGCTAACGGAGTAAATCCTGACTTTGCCAAAGCAGAGGAACTGATAAATCAGGCTTTAACCAATCCCGAAACAAAGGACAATGCCGAAACGTGGGATGTAGCAGGTCTTATCCAAAGAAAAAGAAGTGAAAAAGAAATGGAAAATGCCTATCTGAGAAAACCTTATGACACTCTTCAGGTATATAATAGCGCATTGAACATGTGTAAATTCTACTTCAAATGTGACGAATTGGCACAAAATCCCAATGAAAAGGGCAAAATATAGAAAATCTAATTCTGCTACAATTTTAGCAGAACGCGGTAATCTGATCAATGGCGGTATCCAATTCTTTAATTTGGCCTCACAGAAAGAAGGCGATGCAGCCAATGAAGACAATAAAAAAGCATTAGATTTCTTTGCAACATACATTGATATTGCTATCAACCCGATGTTTGAAAAGGAAAATCTATTACAAACAGATACTGTATTACCCCAAATAGCATATTATGCAAGTTTAGCAGCTGCTAAGATGGAAGATTATCCTAGTATTTTGAAGTATGCTCCTTATGCGCAAGATGATAAAGAAGTTGGGAAATACGCAATGGAATTTATCTCTACTGCATTGAAAGCTGAAGGTGATACTGTTAAATGGATTGCTTCTTTAAAAGAAGGTATCCAGAAATATCCTGAACATTCATTCTTCTTCGGTCACTTGATTGATTATTATAGCAATAACAACAAATATGACGAAGCTATGCAGTTTGCTGATGATATGTTGGCTAAAGATCCTAACAATACATTCTATTTGTATGTAAAAGGCTACCTTTATCACAATATGAAGGACTATGATAAAGCTATTGAATTCTATAAAAAAACTATAGAAGTAGATCCTAATTATGCAGAAGCATACTCTAATTTAGGCTTGATTTACTGCTTACAAGCACAAGATTTCTCAGAAAAAGCAACTACAGATATTAATGATCCGAAGTATAAAGAAGACCAGGCTACTCTGAAGACTTTCTATGAAAAGGCAAAACCTTATTATGAAAAGGCAAGAGAACTGAAACCTGATCAAAAAGATTTGTGGTTAAATGGTCTGTATAGAGTGTATTATAATTTGCAAATGGGCCCTGAATTCGAAGAAATTGAAAAGTTGATGTAATACTTTCATAATAATAAAAGCCTAATTAAATTATTAATTAGGCTTTTATTATTGTTATATCATTAAGTAAAGAATGTTATTTCTTAAGTGAGGGAGAGAAGAAATTAAAATTAGATTAAATTATTCCAGCGCTATATTAAACATAATGCTGATATTGAACAGAAACCATATTATCCATATTCAACACCTAATTCGGTCTTCCATAAATTACCAACAATGGTGTATCAGAATGGAAAATCATCTTTCTGGCAATGCCAGGGTTAAATAAGCGCGAAAATATATTTCTTTTATAAGAAGTTAATGTTATAATATCAATATGATTACTCTTGATATAACTGTCTAAACTACTAAGCAGATTATCGTTCTTTACCACATCATAGTATATTTCCAATTGTGGATATTGTTTTTGAAAATATTCCTTAATACCAGCCAGTTTTATTTCATTCCATGTATTCTGAACATCTGAAAGATGTATCAGAGACACTGAAAACTTAAATGATTTCAGATTATTTATTAGCGAATCAAAAGCTATTAAATCACGCTGGTCAAAATTAGTAATGAATGCAATACGCTTAGCTTCAGAAAATTGCTTGAATGGAGTATTTTCAGGAATGGCCAATACCGGTACACGGCTACGTTCAATCACTTCAGCCGTTACACTGCCGATCAAATCAATATCCTTCTGACTTTTACCACGAGTTCCCATTATGATAATGCGTGGCCGATATTCCTTGGTATAGCGGAGTACCTCTTCTTCAGGAATACCTTCACGCAAAACACAAGTATATTTAATATCTGGAAACTCGCCGGAAGCTACCTTCTCTTTTACTTTATCAGATAATGCATTCAAATCAGCATGAACTTTTTGTAAGATACTCCTTACATTCTCCTCATCACTTAGCTGATAGTTAAATACGTCTCCGTATGGCAAAGAAGTTGCATATATAGGAGTAAAATAAACATGTAGCAAAACAACTTCTGCACCTATATTCTGAGCGAAATTGAAACCGAACTCGCAAGCCTTCAAAGAATAATTGGAAAAATCCACTGGAATCAGCACTTTATTACTAACCTTCTCCAGTTTAGGTGACTTCCCCCCCACTACCTCTTCAGATAACCACGCAGAGCTTTCAGTAATTTTCAGAGCATGAGGTAAGTCACTCTCCTTAATACGTACACGTACGCCAGAAGAAACAACCGGTTGTATCTGGTTTACATTGTGAATATAAGTCTCAATACCTTCATTTTCAAGAACATTTTTCAATATTTGAGCTTTCGCGTACGTTAAGATTGCCAAAGTAACTAATTTATCTTCCATATATCATTGATTTTGAGATTAAAACAAACAAGAAATCCCAATTGTTGTCAGCAATTGGGATTCTATCTAACTTTCTCTTCTTAAGCTCGAACAGCTTCTTCAGTCTTACCTGCCATTTCATCTAAAATTTTTAAAGCTCGCTCTAAAACAGTAGTATCATCAATCATAACCAATCCACCATCTGGTCCAGGTTCCAAGTGAATCCCAACACTTTTCCCCTCCTTAAAATTGTGTCCACCGAAAAAATTTCTTACAGTGTCAACATTCAGTCCAAGTTCATCGGCTATTCTATGCATACTACCACTAGGCAATGAGTCTTTAATCTTACGTAATTCATTAAATGTTATTGTTCTCATATTCATAAATTTAATGGTTAATACTCTGTACTTATTAATAACACGCTATAAACTTAAGGAAAAAAAAGGATAAAACAAACTATTTCTTTATCTTTTTTCAAAAAGAATATTGCCTCTCCAAAAAATAATCATTTTCAAGTATGCAGAATTATAAGTACAGAGAAAAAGCTCCTAAAAATAGACAGAAACAGCTCGTATAAAGCAGAATTATCGGGTTTATACGAGCTGTTTTTAGAATACAGGGAAAATTTAAATACCTTCTATGGCAGAAGCTGGAACCCACCCTACTTTACCATCTTCCAAACGAATTTCTTTCCATTCACGCATAGAGTTGTCTTTTATCTCAACTTTACGTCCCTCATGAAGAATGAACAGACTTGTACCACTTTCACTGGGAGTACTACGCACTGTGACACTAGGTGCCAACACTATAGCTTCGTTACGTTCCATCAGTTCACCTTTTTGCTGAGCAGCAAACACATTACTCAATATAACAAGAGCCAGGAATACTATTCCTGCAATAAATCCCACTTTCTTTCCCATAATCTGTTTTGAAAAGAAAAAGAGATAGAACGAAACGAGTAATAGTATAAAGAACACAATCCCCAACTTAGCCCATGCGTCTACGCTAAGACAATTAATCAACGATTTAGTCCAAGATACAAAGAAAACCTCAGGAATTGGGATTACCTTATCGATTGTCTTAGAACGTGCTATCTCCAAATTTGCACGAATATCAGCATTACCAGGTTCCAACAACAAGGCACGCTCATAATTCAATATAGCTCTTGCTATATCATCTGCCTTATAATAACTGTTGCCAAGATTATAATAGACCTCTGCAGCCTCTCCCTTCTTTAACAGATTCTCATATATTTGAATGGCAGAAGCATAATCATTCCGTATATAAGCGCTGTCACCTTCAGCCTTTGTCACATTGCTTTCTTGCCTTGCAGCAGAGAATTCCGCATGTGAACCGACGGATGTAGAGTCACTAGCAGTCTGTAATGTATCTACAGATGCAGAATTCTGCCCATAGGCAGTAATTGCCATCACTAGACTAAGAGTAAAAAACAATATTTTATTCATTACCATTTCCTCCTGATTAATGTTTTATCGAGTTTTCCATTTTACTGATAACTTCCAAAGAAGCTGAATATACCTTATCCATAGCCTGGTTATCATCACCCGGAGCAAAGCGGGCAAACTCACAGTTATTCAATGCATCGAGGAATTCCTTTATCAACGCATCATTCACACCATAATTACGAAGTTCCTCTTCGATATTATCCTTAGACAAACGGGATACCGGAATGCTCAGTTTATCACTGATATACCCCCAAAGAGCCTTCAAAACCTCATCATAAAACGCATCTTTCTTATTCTCAGCCAATAATTTACCAGCTTGTTTCATACGTTTCACCGCCACTTTATTGGCTTTCTTGGTACGCATCTTTGCTACATTTGCATTGGCTGCTATTTGCTTACGATAGATGATAAAGAATGTAATGAATGCAATACCCGGTATCAAATAAAGTAACCAATACGTCAACGAACCGAAGAAGAAATCACCTTTGGGAGACAGAGTTACGTTATTCTGCTTGATAAAACGAATATCCTCGTTCAATACTTTCAGTTCTTCCTTGCTTGTAAAGTTTGCAATAGTCTGAGCAGCATTGCCTGCTCCCTTTTCCACATGCAATTCATACTCTTCCGTAGTCAACGTTTTATACGAACGGGAATTAATATCAAAATAACTGAACTTTACGGCAGGAATCTTATAAGTTCCCGCATTACGAGGAATTGCCAGATACTCAATGACCTTGCTACCGGAGAGGCCCAAATTTGTCAGACGGAATTTATTGTCCACCTTCGGATCATATACTTCAAAATCCTCGGGGAATTTAACTTCCGGATTAGAGAGCAATTTCAGATTACCGGTACCAGAAATGACAAGTTTGACAGTAACAGCATCATTGGTCTTGACATTTGTACTATTGATAGAAGAAGTTATATTGAACTCTCCCACTCCTCCCGAAAAATCGGCTGGCTTACCTGCCGGCAAGGGTTTTACGTCAATTGTCAGTTGCGGAGTCAAAATAGTCTTTTTCACCTCTACGTAATTGCTTCCTCCATTGAAAAACGCCTCAAACGGATCGGATACTTGTGTAGCCTTGGCTATAGAAGCGTCAAAACGTGCTGCATCAATTGTCAGTTTACCGGCTTGTTGCGGGAACAACACAAACTGACGATAGATTGTAGACTGATAATTTCTACCTTTATAATGCTCCAATCCCCATCTTCTGTCATTAGGCAATTCTACTTCCTGAGAATGGAATCCTTTGAAGTCGGGCAATTTCACATTATCAAACATACGTAAGTCCACCAAGGTATATATCTTGTATGTCAGCAGAAAAGCCTCTTGTTCATACACCGTCATCTTACTGGCAGTAGCTGTAATAAACAAATCACTATTCGATACAGATGTCCCGGAAGAAGCGCGGCTGGCAGTGCCCTCACTCTGTTTGCCACCATTTCCAGAAGCTCCATTAGCAGCCTGATCTGCCGGAAGAACCCTTACTTGTACAGAATTCGAAACCATTTGGTTACCATCAGCAGTGATAGTGGCTCCTGGAATGGTAAAATCACCTTCTGCAGTCGCCATTAAAATATAAGTTTATGTATTACTGCTTGTTGAAGTCGTCTGAACTTTAATCATCTGCTCGCTACTCTGTTGAGAACGGCTTGGCCCCATCAACACATCAAATCCCTTCATAGAAGGAGCACGAAAATCCCTTACCTTTTGTGTAGTCACCGTATACGACAGTCTGAACTGGTCTCCTACCGCCACAGCGTCAGGAGCGGACGCAGTAAACGATACCTTGCCATCGGCAAAGGCATTCATACTGACTGCAATCAGTGCTATCCATAAGAAAACTATTTTTCTCATATATTATTCCTATTATGTTTGTTACCAATCTTTTTCCAGACGACCTCCTTGAAGTACCTGCTGCTTTTTCACTTTATCCTGCACATCCTTCTCGTCTTGCATGACAGAGTTTAACAGCTGCTCGGCATTTTCCTTAGACATCTCATTATCTTTTTTTTCCGGCTGAGAAGGTTGTTGTTGCTGGTCTTGATTCTGTTGCTGGTCTTTCTGCTGATCCTGCTGTTTATCCTGCTCCTTCTGTTGGTCCTGTTTATCCTGATCTTGATTCTGATCCTGGTTCTGCTGCTGGTCTTGCAACTGTTTCTGTGCCAAAGCAAGGTTATAGCGCGTTTCATCATCTTTCGGATTATTGCGTAACGACTCCTTATAGGCTTCTACCGCCTTTGCATAATCCTTCTGAGAATGAAAGATGACTCCCATATTATGATAAATCTGTGCTAAGTTCGATTTGTCCTTTTCTATCTTGGTAGCTCCCACATATTGCTCCATCGCTTCCTGCAGCTTGTTCTGCTGGGTCAATGTATTTCCCAGGTTGAACATGGAAACCGTTGACTTCGGGTTTACCTCCAAAGCCTTCCGATAGTTCACTTCTGCATCCACATATACGCTATCCTTAAAAAAACGGTTTCCCTTACGGATATAATCGCGTTCCGCCTTCTGTGCAGAAGCTGAAACTGCCACTAACAGCAGCAAAACTATTCCAATATACTTTTTCTGTAACATACGCATCATTTCTTATTAGAGAATAAATGAATGTTGCGGAACAGAGGATTCTTGCGCTCCAATATCAACATCTCAGCCAGTAACAACAGCAGAATAATCCATGCCACTGCCTGAAACTGTTCATTGAATTCCGTGTACACCTGTGTTTCCACATCTGCCTTTGCCATCTTGTTGATTTCCTGACTAATCGCTTTCTGTGCACCGTTGGTATTGTCTACGCGCACATAAATACCATTTCCTGCCTGAGCAATTTCCTGACACATCTGCTCATTCAAGCGAGTAACGATTACATTACCTTCACGGTCACGACGATAATCATTAGTACCCTCTATTGGAATGGGGGCACCCTCAGGCATACCTACCCCTACTACATTGACCAGGATCCCTTCCGCCGCAGCAGCCTTAGCAGCTTCTACGTCACCACCTTCATGGTTTTCACCGTCGGTGATGACAATAACAGTACGTCCCACTCCTTCTTGAGGTGTAAAACTCCGGGCAGCCAGATTTATTGCAGCTCCAATTGCCGTACCTTGCTTGGAAATCAGCGAAGGATCGATGGACTCCAAAAACATCTTGGCAGAAATATAATCACTCGTAATAGGCAACTGGGTAAATGCGTCACCTGCAAAAACAATCATACCGACCTTGTCATTCTGCATCTTATCTACCAACTGCGCCACCAGCCGTTTTGCCTTCTGCAAGCGGCTTGGCTGTACGTCTTGTGCCAGCATGGAATTGGATATATCCAACGCAATCATCACTTCCACTCCCTGGCGTTTTACCGTCTCCAGTTTGGAACCAAACTGCGGGCGTGCCAGCAGTACCGTGAACAACCCGATAGCCGCAAAAACCAACCAAAACTTCACATCCGGACGGTATTTGGAAACATCCGGCATTAGCTGTGCCATCAGTATAGGGTCACCAAATTTACGAATGGCTTTCCTCCTCCGATAATTGGAGTACAAGTAGAAGGCCGCCAATAAAGGCAGCAGCAGCAACAAGTACAAATATGCAGGTTCTTCAAATCGAAACATCTTTTTATTTACAATTTAGCAATTTACAATTTACAATTTGGCTACGCAATGACTGATACACTAAAAGACATTCTCCGTTTTTACGGTATCTTCTTCAATATAGAGTTGCGTAACAGTACCTCCAGTAATACGCACAAGAAAGCAGCCAACGCAAACCAGCGGTACTCTTCCTGGCGCTTGCTGTATTCTTTTACATTCAATTTTGTTTTCTCCAGCTTGTCTATCTCCTCGTACACTTCCTTCAACTTCGAGTTGCTGGGGGCACGGAAATAGTTACCTTCCGTTGTTCCGGCAATCTGTGTCAAAGTCTTTTCATCAATTTCGACGGGCATATTGACATATTGCACTGTTCCGCCTACCGGATAAGGATAAGGAGCCATACCATTGGTTCCTACCCCAATAGTATAAACGCGAATGCCAAAACTCTTGGCTATTTCAGCAGCCGTCAAAGGAGAAATATCACCTTTATTATTGACACCGTCCGTCAGCAGAATAATGACTTTCGACTTTGCCTTGCTATCCTTCAAACGGGTAACGGCATTGGCAATACCCATACCGATTGCCGTTCCGTCTTCAATCAGCCCGCACTTCATATCTTTAAGCAAGTTCAACAATACGGCATGGTCTACTGTCAACGGACATTGCGTAAAGCTTTCTCCAGCAAACAAAGTTATACCTATATTGTCATTCGGACGTCCGTTAATAAACTCTGCCGCCACATCCTTCGCCGCTTCCAACCGGTTAGGTTTCAGGTCTTCGGCCAGCATACTGGTAGAAACGTCCATAGCAAGCATGATATCAATACCCTCAATCTCACTGTTCTGCCAGCTATCGGTGGTTTGCGGACGTGCCAAAACAAGAATAATCAGTATCAAGGCAATTATCCGCAATACAAACGGTACATGCAACAAATAGTTCTTATAGCTTTTAGGGGTATGAGCATACACACGGGCATCCGAAATCTGAAGCGTAGCTTCACTATTCTTCCGCTTCATAATATACCATACTATATAAGGTATAAGCAACAGCAGCAAAAACAAATATTCAATATTGGCAAAAACCATTGTATTTACTATTTAACAATTTACTATTTAAGATTGGAGTTACCCTTAAATTCTGCTACTATGCAAAATAATTGTATAACTGCATTCCAATATAAACGAACGAACCAATCAAGGCAACCGACAATACTACGATGCCTATGCCCAGCAATATTTTAGTACGCAATGAACGTTTCTCAATGATGGTAATTTCAGTGGGTTGCGGTTTTGCATTCTCCACTTCTTTCTCCTTGGTTTCATTGATAAATTCGATGGCATTGATCAGATTCGCATCATTTTCGTTCATCAACGGATTATGTTTAGCGAACTTCACCAAATCGGCAGTCTCAAAAAGAGAACGTAAATCTGCAATAGCTTCTTTATCTTGCATTTCAAGCAGCTTTTCTATAATCTCCGAAGAGGTCATTTCCAAAGCATTGAAACCAAAACGCTCTATAATATACGTACGCAAAGTATCTGTCAATTCCGTGTAATACTCCTTCGGCTGTCCCTTTTGCCATACTTTTTCCCCTTTGATACGCTCTATTTCTTTCATCGCCATCTGATGCGGAGGTAACTTCGGTTCAACCTTTACCTTACGGATAATAGGTTTATTGTCACAGATACGCATGATCAGATAGATAAGTAATAATGCAATCGGAATAAGCAATATGCCACAGGTGATAATCCCATACCAATCTTCCCACACAAAAGGAGGTTGCATTACTGTCTTCGGACCAAAAAACTGTTCCGGATTCTCTGGATCCAATGGCACATTCATCGAATATACCTTCAGTGCTAATGCCTTCGAACGATATGCCTTATTATCCACCAATACTTCCATCGGTGGCAGATAATACAATGCCGAGTCAAATGATGTAACAGTATACTCCTGCGTAATCAGCATTCGTTTATCATCAATTATATACTGCGTATCCGGCTATGCAACATCTATAATCTCCACACCGCTTACCAGTGTATCCGTATAAACAGGG
>ENA-ORLI01000466-ORLI01000466.1-human-gut-metagenome-genome-assembly--contig:-NODE-466-length-9836-cov-5.68858_pt1 | contig 9836 bp, 9 predicted proteins | sample MGYA00243015_ERZ508825 | MGnify/ENA primary metagenome ERZ508825 (study PRJEB26277, sample SAMN04329804) | human gut metagenome | biome: human-associated habitat | host: Homo sapiens | place: USA... | reverse complement strand
CGGCGAAATCGCCCACGTAACAATCTTCGCCCAGTGTCGCCCGCTCCGAGATCGCAGCCCGCTCGCTGATGCCCTGATTGCGGAGTTTTGCGGCCTGATACATTTGCAGCAGTTTGAGCACTGCGGCGCCGGTGTCTTCGACTTTAATCAAGGTGGCGGTCACGGGTTCCGAAGGGGTGAAATCCTTGTTCACCAATACGATCGACGCACGGGTTTTGTAAAGGTGTTTTTCGTATTTGGGGTTGGTCAGGTAGGTCAGGGCGCCGGGTTCGCCCTCTTCGATCGAGGAGACGGTGTGCACCTTGGCCTCTTTGTCGCCTGCGACTTGGCCGCCGAGAAAACCGGCGATCATTTCTGCGGTAAATTCCATCATAGCAATATAGTAATCAGAGGTATTTTTTTATGTCTATTCCTTCGGGCATGAATTCATCGACCGTGCGGCCGAAAGCCAGTACTTCGCGTACGGTGCTCGAGGCGATGTCGGCTACGGGAGCCGGGGTGAAGAGCATCACGGTGATGATGTCGGGATGCAGGCGGTGGTTGGTCGCCTCCATCGTCCGTTCGTATTCGAAATCGGTGGTGTTGCGCACGCCGCGGATGATGGCCGAGGCATGCTGGTCGCGGGCGAAGTCGCCCGTCAGACCGGTATAGATTCTCACTTCGACCCGGGGGTTGTCCGCATAGAGGTCTTCGATGAGTTGTTTGCGGGCTTCGATGCGCAGCAGTCCTGCCTTGGAAACATTGTTGCCGATGCCGATGACGACCTTGTCGAAGATTCGCAGGGCATCGTCCACGAGTGCCTGATGGCCCCGGGTAAAGGGATCGAACGATCCCGGAAAAATGGCGATGGTGTGTGACATTGGGAGCAAAGGTAATGAAAATGAATACAGAATCCAACAAACGGATCCGGGGGTGTTGCCGAATGTATCCGACTTTCTGCAAAAGTAATGAAAATGAGTGCAGAATGAAACGAGCGAACTGTTTTTTATGCCGAGTGTATTCCGATCTTTTGTGAAGGTATTGTAAATAGGGTGGGACAAAGGAAACCTGTCCGGTTTGTATCGGGCAGGATGTGTTAGTATAATTTGTTCAGGACGCGGGCGATACGTTCGGTGATGATTGCGGCGTAGAGTTGCCCTTCGCAGGCCGATAGCGAGGTGAGGCCCCGGTGATCGACATAGAAAATTTCGTCGAAACGGGCAAGTTGCTCCCGGCCGATCTCCAGCTCCAGCAGAGGCAGGCGGGCGGCTTCGACGGCCCGGCATGCCAATTCCCGTTCGACACTCGGCGGGGCGGGCGGAGTATAGACTTTTTTCCCTTTCACGGCGAACAGGGGCGCTTCGTCGCATACGTGCACGAATCCCTCGCCGTCGCAGCGGATCACCGCTTGTACGCCTGTCCGGACTGCCGCCCGTGCAATGTCCGCTTCCGCCGCCCGGTTGTCCGCCGTCACCGCTGCCTGCAAAGCCAGCATGCAGGCTGCTTCGCGTGCCGAGGTGGGGTATTCGGGGTAGGGAACGCCGTAGTTCACGACAGCCGCAGCGGGCCGCAGCGACCGCAGGGCATACCCGTCGTAGAAGGATACCGCTCCGGGGATCAGCAGCAGGTCGCCCGCCGGTGTGAAGGCCATGCGTACGAACGAAGAGCCTGCGACGGGGTGACGGTTGGCGTCGAGCAGGGCGGCGATCTCTGCCTCCAGCCGGCGAAGGTCGGGGGCCCAGCGCAACCCGAAAAGCTCTTGTATGTTGCGAGCCAGCAGTTCCGTGTGGCGGTCGAGCCAGAGGGGGCGGCGTCCCCGGACATGAAGCGTCTGATAGAGGTATGTGCCTTCGATGCGGGGCATCGGCTCCGGGATACCGTTGCGCAGCAGGATGCGTTCCATTATTGGAGGAAGATTTTGAGAAGCAGCTCGCGGAGCAGCTCCCCGTCCGGGGCGCCGCCCGCGTTCATGCCCTTCGATTTGGCGTCGTATTCGCGCAGCAGCCCCAGGATACGGAACACCCGGCGGTTGTCCCACCGTGCCGAGGTCTGCTTCAGTTCGCCCAGAGCGTAGGCGTTGTTCATTCGCAGGATGCCTATGAGTTCCGTGTCCGAGGGAAACGGAACTCCCTTGTGGCGGCTGAGCCACCGCAGGTAGTTGATGCGGAAAATTTCGCGGAACTGATTGAAAAGGGCCAGAATCGTTACCAGCAGGGGGTTGTCTTTGGGGTTGCGGGCGAAATGGTCGGCGATGCGCAGGGCCTGTTCGAGGTTCTGTCCCGTGACGGCCTTGCAGAGTTCGAAGTTATTGAAATCCTTCGAGATGCCGATGTTCTGTTCGATGTGTGCGTCGGTGATTTTCTTCGTTCCTTCCGGCAGCGAGAGCAGCAGCTTGCCCAGTTCGTTGGAGATTTTGGCGAGGTCGGTGCCCAGGTGGTCGGTCAGCATCGCCTGGGCTTTCGCGTCGATCGTGCAGCCTTTCGAGGCGACGAACTGCGCGAGCCAGGGGCCGATCTCGTAATCGCGCGGCCGGACCGATTCGAGCACCGCACCGTGCTGGGCGATGCTTTTGTAGAGCTGCGAATGCTTGTCCACGTTCTTCTCCTTGTGGCAGACGATCAGGATCGTCGTGGGCGAGGGTTTCGAAGTGTATAGCGAGAGTTTGTCGAGACCGCGCAGTTGCTGCGCCTCCTTGAGAATCACCACCTGGTACGAACCCATCATCGGCATCTGCCGGCAGAGGTTCACCACTTGTCCCGCGTCGGAGTCCCGCCCATAGACGGTCAGCTGGTTGAAAGCCCGTTCGGACTCCTGGAGGATCGTCGAGGCCAGCAGGTCGCAGAGAGCGTCGATGAAGAAGGCCTCTTCGCCCATGAGCAGATAGACGGGCGCGAACTTCCGTCCCGCGATTTCGCCTCGGAGACGGTCGTAGGCCGCCATCGTATCTTTGAATTTTACGCCGCTTTTCGCCATGGCTTATATGTTCTCTTTGGGGATGCGCTGCACGTTTTCGGTCTCGGACGTGAGCCGGAAGCGGTCGTCGATGCGCCGCCCGACGAGCCAGACGATCTCATCCCCGGAAAGCAGTACGAACTGCCGCGCCTTCTCCGGCAGCGGGACTTTATGGTCGATCAGGTAGTCGCTGACCTTCTTGCGGCCGGACATGCCGTAGGGAATGAACCAGTCCCCCTCCTGCCAGCGGCGCACCGTGAGCGGGTATTTGAGTTTGTCGGCATCCACCTGGGCGATGTGTTCGGGTACGCCGAAGCCCTGGATATCGTCGATGTCGCGCAGCTCGAAGTAGAGCACCGAGTTGCCGCAGTAGCAGCGCGGGGCGCCCGCCTCGACCTGCACCTGGCAGGGGTCGTCCGCCGGGATCGGGGTTACCATAATCCGTCCCCGGTCGATGTACGCCACGTGGGATTTGGAGTAGAACCGCTTGCCCGTGCCGGAGTTCTGCTCCAGCGCCCTGACCAGGGCGTCCGACACGTCGCCTTTGAACGAATAGGTCGAGTTGAGCAGTTCGAAGATTACGAAATTCAGCGGGAAAGCCCGGTCGATACGGTCGATGTGGATCGTGTCGATCCCGTTTTCGGTGGTGATGACCTCTTCGCGGATGCGCTGGATGCCGTGGTTGATGAAGAGCTGCGCGTCGGTCAGACGGCCGATGTTCTGACGCATCAGGTCGGTGAACTTGGGGCTGATCTCCTTGATGCGGGGTACGAGTCCCAGGCGGATCTTGTTGCGCAGGTATTTGGTCGAGCGGTTCGACGAATCTTCCCGGTAGGGAATGTGCTGCGCTACGGCGTATTCGAGGATGTCCTTGCGCGAAGCGAACATCAGCGGGCGGATCAGCTTCCCGGCATGGGTGGTGATCCCCGGCAGACCCCGCAGGCCGGTGCCGCGCAACAGGTTGATGAAGAAGGTTTCGATCGAGTCGTCGATGTGGTGGGCGATGGCTACCACCGTGTAACCGTGCTCGCGGCTCAATTCGTCGAACCAGGCGTAGCGCAGCCGCCGTGCGGCCATTTCCATCGATTCGCCCGTGCGCTCCATCTCGCCTTTGGTGTCGAAGCGTTTGTTGTACCAGGGCACGCCGTACTTCTCCGCCTCGCGGCGTACGAGTTCCTCGTCCTCTTCGCTCTCCACGCCCCGCAACTGGAAATTGCAGTGGGCCACGCCGACGCGATAGCCGCTTCGCACGAAGAGCGAGAGCATGACCATCGAGTCCACGCCGCCCGAAACGGTCAGCAGGATGAAATCCTCCGGAGCTGCCAGCTCGTTGCGGCGGATGTAGCGTTGGAAATTGTCCAGTAGGTTCATAGGCAGTGCCTTGTCGGTTTTATAATATATTGACTTCGGGTTCGATCTCCACGCCGAAGCGTTTCTTTACCTGTTCCTGCACTTTGCGGGCGAAAGCGACGATCTCCGTACCCGTAGCGCCTCCGAGGTTGATAATCACCAGCGCCTGCCGGGGGTGGATCCCCACGCGTCCTTCGCTGTGGCCTTTCAGTCCGGCGCGGTCGATCAGCCAGCCTGCGGCCAGCTTGACTTGCGAAGGGTCGGCCGCAGGATAGTGCGGCATATCGGGATAAAGTGCCGACAAGCGTTCGGCCTCCTCGCGGCCGACGACCGGATTCTTGAAGAAGCTCCCGGCGTTGCCCGTCACCGCAGGGTCGGGCAGCTTGGCCCGGCGGATCGCACAGACGGCCTCGCGGATGTTGCGCAGCGTGATGCCTCCCCGCGCTTCGACCGCTGCGGCCAAATCCCCGTATTCGAGTCGGGGCCGGGGCGTGCGGCTCAACGCAAAGCGGACCGAGGTGATGATTACACGTCCCCGCAGGGAGCGTTTGAAGACGCTGTCCCGGTACCCGAACGCGCAGTGTTCTCTGTTCAGGACGAGCGTGTTGAAGGTCTCCGTGCAGAACATCTCGACGCTTCGGATCGCATCCTTGGCCTCGCAGCCGTAAGCCCCGATATTCTGAACCGGAGCGGCCCCGACTTTGCCGGGGATGAGCGAGAGGTTTTCCAATCCCCACAGTTCGTGCTGTACGGCCCATTCGACCAGGTCGTCCCACTCGACGCCCGCGTCGGCTTCGACCGTCACGCAGTCCGGCTGTTCGTCCACGATGCGGATACCCTGTGCCACAGGGGTCAGCAGCGTACCGGGATAGTCTTGCGTGAAGAGGACGTTGTTGCCTCCTCCGAGGACGTACCACGGATCAGGCATTCCTTTCTCGAAGAGTTCCTGCAAATCTTCCGTCCGGTCGAACTCGATGAGGCGTGCCGCCCGCTGCGCCACGTGAAAACTGTTGCGCGGGGCGAGTTCGGGATTGTTAAATTCTCGTATCATATTTGCAAAGTTAGGAATTATTTCGTTAATTTGAATGTTTTCGACAAGCGAGGGCAGAACGACTTCACTCGCTCTGCCGGACGGAGAAAACAGAGAATGCAGTTCGATGTTTCCGATAAGCGAGGCAGGAGAGGACGACTTTTTGCCCGGCGGAGAGAACGGGGCCCGCAGTTCGCCGTTTTCGGTCGAGTGGTGCGGGACGTTGTGTCGGGCAGGGAGAACGACCGTTCGACGGTTTCGATCTATGCGAGTGAGAAGGGAGCTTTTTGTAACAGGCGGGCAGGGCGCCGTGTGCGTGAAGAGAAAAACGGGCGGAGTCGCTGTTTTTTATCGCCCGCTTCGTCGGGCGTCGGTCGATGTGGCGCCGATCTTGCTGAAAGAGAATGAATGTGACTGATAAACGGTTTCCGATATGTTTACGAAAGAGGATTTTGTGCAAATGGAGGAGCACGGCCTGACGCCGGCGGCTCTCGAAACCCAGTTGAAAAATTTTCGGGAAGGTTTTCCCTTTCTTCCCGTGACGCGGGCCGCTTCGTGCGGCGACGGTATTCGGGTGCTGGATGCTGCCGGGATCGAGCAGGCGGCGGCCCGTTACGACCGTGCGAAGGAGTCTTTGCGGGTGGTGAAATTCGTGCCCGCTTCGGGCGCCGCGACCCGTATGTTCAAGGATTTGTTCGAGTTCGTTCGCGAGGGGCGCCGTACGGCTGTGGTCGGGGAGTTGCTGGCCAACCGCCGCCGCTTCGCCTTCTGGCCCGAGCTGCGGACGATCATCGGTGACGATGCCGACGAGCTGCGGACGGTCGAAAATATCGTCGCCGAAGGGCTCCGTTACGGGGAAACCCCGAAGGGACTGGTGTCGTTCCACCGCTATGGGGACGAGGTGCGCAAAGCCGTCGAAGAGCATCTGGTCGAAGGGGCGCAGTACGCCGCCGCCGGGGGCGAGGTGAAGATTCACTTTACCGTCTCGCCCGAGCATCTGACCCGTTTCGAAGCGTTGCTGGCCGAAAAGATACCGGGTTACGAATCCCGTTTCGGGGTCAAGTATCGCATCTCCTTCTCCGTGCAGGACCCTTCGACCGACACGCTGGCCGTGAATCCCGACTGTACGCCTTTCCGACGTGCCGACGGGCGGCTGCTCTTCCGTCCTGCGGGACACGGGGCGCTGATCGGGAACCTCGGAAAGATCGATGCGGACATAGTCTTCGTTAAAAATATCGACAATGTTACTACCGATGCCCGGCGGAGCGATACGGTGCTTTATAAAAAAGCGCTGGCCGGAGTATTGCTCGCATTGCAGGAGCGGATTTTCGAATACCTCATGGCCCTCGAAGTGCCGGGTGCCGAATTGGAGCCTATCGCCGCGTTCATCGAGAATGAACTCTGCGTGAAACTGCCCAAGGACTACGGCACGGCTCTTTTGAGGCAGGTGCTCGACCGCCCGATCCGGGTGTGCGGCATGGTGCGCAACGAAGGCGAGCCGGGCGGCGGCCCCTTCTGGGTGGCTGGGGCCGACGGGCTGGAGACGCTCCAGATCGCCGAATCGAACCAGATCGCTCCCGAAAAGCGGGAGTTGATGCGCTCGGCGACTCATTTCAATCCGGTGGATCTGGTTTGCAGCTTCCGCACCTCGAAAGGCGGTCGTTTCGATCTGCGGGAGTTCGTCGATCCCGCTACGGGTTTTATCTCCCGCACGTCGGCTCGCGCAGGAACTGCACGGTCTTTGGAACGGTGCCATGGCCCGGTGGAATACGGTCTTCGTCGAAGTCCCCATCACGACTTTTTCGCCCGTAAAGGTAGTCACCGATCTGCTGCGTCCCGAACATCAGGGCGATGAATTTTGAATAAGCCATTGCTCCCTTCGGATTTTCATTCGGAGGGAGCTTTTTTCGAGATGAAGACGTTGGTTGTCCCAAACGATTGAAAAAATGCAATCGAAAAATATAAAAAACAAATTGAATAACATTTTCAGTGTTATTTTTCTGCTATTCGGATTAGCGGCTTGCTCAGATGATCGTTACCAAACACAAAATGTAACCCATTTAGTAATCGATTCTTTCGAAGATTTTGCAAAGGACAGCGATACCGTAAGTATTCGGTCCATAACCCTATCCTTGGCCGATAAATGATATTACGCAGAATTCGATAAATCTGATATCGAGTTTAATTACGATGTAAATGCTCGTAATAATAGTGCGGACACAGATCGTATCAATCTCCCGGATTCTTCGAATTATGCTACATATCTAAATAATCGTGTCGGGTGGTTGAGTGGATGGAATAAAAATGAGCTTGAAATTCTACCATGTCGATCAAATACTATTTGTATTACCAATATCGGCATGTTTGGTGCGTTATATCGTTGGGAAAAATTATTTCCTCCAAAACACGATTACACTTTTGATATGCTAAAAATCCTTCCCGATGTAAAAGTATATTACAATGGACAGCTTGTATTGCCATCGAAAGAAATAGAAATTTTTACAAGCGACTACAAAGATCCGTGGATATATAAAGTGCTTAAAAAAATATCAGGAGAACCATATGCTATTGATTTTTCTAATTAGATAAAAACTAATGTGATTGATCGATTGTTGAAATCGAAACTCAAAGACAATATTTATAGTTCGATCCGAAAAAAAATGCGCCGAATATGCGTGGGTTAAAATGGATTTTATATATTTGTAGGAACTAATTCGGAGGAGTGTGATTTCGGGAACAGTTCCGATGTTTCCGGTCGGAGTCGGGGAGAGATCGCTTGCGATCTAGTCTCGGATGGAGGTGAGGAAGAGAAAGATTCCGATGATCCCGGATCGTATGCCTGCGGTCGGATTTGCCGGCGGGGAAAGCGGTGCTGTATGCCGTGCGTTTCGGTCGGCAGGATCGGTGTGAGGCCGGGCTGCATCCCGGAATCCGTGACGCGAGGTCATGGAGTGACGAATAAGAAATTCAAATATAATAAACATAAATTCTATGGAAAACAAACTTCAACAGTTAACCCAGAAGCTCTACGACGAGGGACTGGAGAAAGGCCGTGCCGAGGCGGAACGTCTGGTGGCCGAAGCGAAGACCAATGCGGCCAAGATCGTGAAGGAAGCCGAGGCGCAGGCCGCGAAGATCCTCGCCGATGCCAATACCAAAGCGCAGGATGTGGAGAAGAACGCGATGACCGAGATTTCGCTCGCGGGCAAGCAGGCCCTCTCGAAGATCAAGTCCGAGATCAGCTCCATGATTATCGCCAAGAGCACGGCTCCCGCCGTGAAAGCCGCGACGCTCGATCCCGAATTCGTGAAGCAGATGCTGCTTACCGTCGCCAAGAACTGGAGCGGCGCCGATTCGTCGAAGAACCAGTTGAAGGCCCTGCTGCCGGAGGCGGAACAGAAGGCGTTCGAAGCGACGTTCGAAGCCGCTGCGAAGGAGCTGCTGGCCGCAGGCGTCGAAGTGGGTTATTCGAAGGAGGTCAGGACGGGATTCAAGGTGGGTGCCAAAGACGGCGGCTACTACATTTCGTTCTCGGACCAGGATTTCGACGCTCTGTTGAAGGAGTACCTGCGCGACAAAGTCTATAAAATGCTGTATAACGCTTAAGCCGGGCGCCATGTTCGACAAGAATTACTACTGTTTGGTAGCCGGATTGCGGGAGTATTCGCTCGATGCCGATACCAAGGGCTTCAATGCCCGGGCGATCATCGAGGAGATTCTCGAAGGGGTTTCCGCCCGCGATGCACGTTGCGTGCGTCTGCTTTACGGTTACTACGACTGCGAGAACCTGGTTAATTTCCGCAAGGGACGCGCGGCGCACAACCCGCTGGGCAACCTCTCGCGGGAAGAGATCGAGGAGCAGACCAAGAACCCCGACCGGCTTCCGGCGCGTATGGCGACCGTGGTCCGTTCCTATTCGGCCATCGTCGATGAAGATGCCGACAACGAGGACGGGATCGACACCGACCGATCGTTCGAGAACGCTCTTTTCTCGGCCTACTACGACGAGTGCGCCCACTCCAAGAGCCGTTTCCTGCGCCAGTGGGCCGATTTCGACCGCAACCTGCGCAACATCTCTGCCGCCGTCGTAGCCCGCGTTACGGGACGTTCGGCCGAGCAGTCTGTCGTGGGCGGGGATGAAACTTCGCAGCAGCTCAAACGCTCGTCGGCCGCCGATTTCGGCTTGCGGGGCGACGTCCCCTATCTGGAGGCGGTGATCGCTGCCGTGAACGACGAAACCAACCTGGTGGAGAAGGAGCGCAAGCTCGACGCGATCCGCTGGAACCAGGCCGAGGAGCTTTCCACTTTCGATTATTTCGACATCAACGCGCTGCTGGCTTACCTGGTGAAGGTGAACATCGTGGCGCGCTGGACCTGTTTGGACGACAAGCAGGGGCGCGAAATGCTGCATCGCCTGATGACCAGTCTGGACGGCAAGGATTTGATCAATAAACTATAAAACAGATAATGAAAACAACAGGACGAGTAATCGGTATCATCTCGAACATCGTGATCGTGAAGGCGG
>ENA-ORLI01000463-ORLI01000463.1-human-gut-metagenome-genome-assembly--contig:-NODE-463-length-9869-cov-5.43265_pt1 | contig 9869 bp, 5 predicted proteins | sample MGYA00243015_ERZ508825 | MGnify/ENA primary metagenome ERZ508825 (study PRJEB26277, sample SAMN04329804) | human gut metagenome | biome: human-associated habitat | host: Homo sapiens | place: USA... | reverse complement strand
GTGTTATCGATTACTCCTTGACGGGCGTATGCAAATGAAACGGGGACGATCCTGTGCAGGCCGTCCCCGTTCGCATTGCGGTAATTTTCGATTTATACGTGGATCGCGGCACCCAGAGCTACCTCGGCCGCCTCCATAACTCCTTCGTTCATGGTCGGGTGTGCGTGGATTGTGTGTGCGATCTGCTGTACCGTCGCTCCCAGCGATTTGGCGAGCGTCGGCTCGGCCAGCATTTCGGTTACGTTCGCTCCCACCAGATGTGCTCCCAGCAGCTTGTCGTTCTGGTCGAAGATCAGTTTTACGAAGCCGTCGCGGTCGCCTGCGGCGGTCGCTTTGCCCGAAGCGGTGAAGGGGAAGCGTCCCACTTTGTAGTCGATACCCATCTCCTTGACCTGTCGTTCGGTCATACCGACCGAAGCCACTTCCGGCGAGGTGAATACGCACGAGGGAATCGTCGTGTAGTCCACCGGCTCGGAGTGTAGGCCGCAGATGGCATTCACGCAGCAGAGCGCTTCGGCCGACGCTACGTGCGCCAGGGCCGGACCGGGTACGATGTCGCCGATGGCGTAAATGCCCGGTACGTTGGTGCGGTACTGTTTATCGACGATGACTTTGTCGCGTTCGGTCTTGATGCCCAACTCTTCCAGGCCGATCCCCTCGATGTTGGATTTGATGCCGACGGCCGAGAGGTCGATATTGGCTACCAGCGTTTTTGTGCCTTTCTTGCCTTTCTTCTCGATGTTGCATTTGCCTTTGGCATTGACTTTCACTGATTTCTCGGTGGTCGAAGTAAGTATGGTCGCTTTCAGCTTGCGGAACGAGCGTTCCATGGTTTTGGCGACCTCTTCGTCTTCGAGGGGCATGATCTGGGGCAGATACTCGACGATGGTGACCTTCACACCCAGCGCGGCATAAAAATAAGCGAACTCGCTGCCGATGGCACCCGATCCCACGACGATCATCGTTTCGGGCAGTTTGGGCAGTACGAGCGCCTGCTTCGAGGAGATCACGTGCTCTCCGTCGATGGGCATGAACGGCATTTCGCGGGGCCGTGCTCCGGTGGCGAGGATGATGTGGTCAGCTTCGTACTCCGTGCCGTCCACGTCGATCCGGCCGTTTCCTTTCAGTTTTGCGAAGCCGTTGATCAGCTCCACGTTGTTCTTTTTGAGCAGGAACAACACGCCTTTGTTCATCGTTTCGGCCACGCCGCGCGAGCGGGCTACGATCTTTTCGAGGTTGGGCCGCACTTCGCCTGCGAAGTCGAGTCCGTAATGTTCGGCCGACTTGCAATAGTTGTAAACCTGGGCGCTCTTGAGCAGCGCTTTGGTCGGGATGCAACCCCAGTTGAGGCATACGCCGCCGGCCTCGGCACGCTCTACGACAGCCACTTTCTTACCCAGTTGAGCAGCGCGGATGGCGGCTACGTAACCGCCCGGACCGCTGCCGATCACAATGATATCGTATTTCATATTTTTTGTATGTATTTATTGAATTACTTTCAGCACTTCACCGTGGTCGGCTACTACGGCGCGTTTCCACTTTTCGTTATAGCCCGGGAACTGGATCTTGTCGGGAATGTCGCGCCCGTTGCCGTTGTCGAGGAATTTACCCGGTTCGGTTTCGCTCTTCAGGTTGCCGTCGATGTATTTGACGAGCAGGTACCGGTCGAGTTCCGTCCAGCGGTCGAAGAGTTGCTGGGCCATATCCACCGAATAACGGGTAAGCCGTTTCTGCCGTTTCTTGGGCGAGTCGCCCTCTGTGGCTGCGTCGATCTGTTTGACCTCCTCCAAACGGGTATTCTCCCACTCGTCAACCACCTTGCGGATGTCGGCCGCGATCAGATCGTAACGCAGATAGGCGAAGTTGGTTACGCGGTTGAAGAGCCAGAATGCCGACGTGGGCGAATATTTGAGCATCGTGCCGTTGCCCTCGCGGAAACATTCGGGAACCTCGGTTGCCGAGCAGTAGATCGGCGTCAGGCAGGATGTCGCTGCGTCGTCCACCCCGAACCAGAGGATGCCCATGTCGTCCGGCAGCCAGGGCCGGGCCTGTGCCACGAACCAGAATCCGGTCTGCTGGGTTGCTACCGCACGCTCGTTCAGGTAGGTTACGCCGTCCACTTCGAAATCCATCGGGCGCCAGCGGTACGGCAGGGCATGTCCGCCCGCACCGATGTCCTGGGTCATGTCCATCGGAGTTCCTTCGTAGTGGTCGCGCATGGCGTCGAAAACGGTCTTGGGATCGACTTTGGTGCGGGGTTTCACCCAGAGGGGCATCCGGTTGGACATGTTGTATCCCATTGCATAGTCCGTGTATTGATCCATGTCGTCCGCTACGGTGCGGAAGAACGCCCACACGCGGGCGTCGCATCCGCGCACCGTGCCGAAATCGGCCGGAGCGTAGGCATCGCAGAAGCTGAACTCCTCGTCCGGGCCGTTGAAATAGCCCTTTTCACGGGCGAAGGAGATCACGTCGGGAGCGTAGAGGCAGTTCTCGGGATCGTCGAGCGGGAAAGTCGTGATGCGCGACTGGTTGGCGTGTGCCGAAACGTATCCGTCGGGAATGCGGCGGGCCACCCAGACGATGCCCTTGCGGGTGTTGTTACCCTCGGCGTCGAGTTCGCAGCCCTTGCCGATCAGCTCCATGATCCAGGCTTCGTTCCGGTCGGCGATCGAGAAGGATTCGCCGCTCGAAGCGTAGCCGTAGGTGTTGGCCAGATCCACGATGATCCGGATCGCTTCGCGGGCAGTCTTGGCGCGTTGCAGGGTGATGTAGATAAGCGATCCGTAATCGATGCGGCCCGTCGAATCGGCCAGCTCCTCGCGTCCGCCGTAGGTCGATTCGGCGATGATGAGCGAATGTTCGTTCATGTTGCCGATCGTGGCGTATGTTTGTGCCGCTTGCGGAATTTCTCCCAGGTAGCGGCCCGAGTCCCAGTCATAGACCGGGAGCATCGTGCCGGGTTTGTAGCGCCCGGCGAAGGTTTTGTAGAGTGCGCCGTAGAGCTGGTGGGAGTCGGCGGCGTAGGAGACCATCACCGAGCCGTCCGAGGAGGCTCCCCGGGTGATGATGAAGTTGGTGCAGGCGTCTGTCGCCTTGAATGTCAGACAGCACAGGGCTGCGGCAAACAGGGTTCGGAATAGTTTTTTCATGCGAGAATTTTTTATTTTGAGTGAGAACGGCGCGTATTCTTTGAACGATGCGGTTCCGTGTTTCCGGAATACGGCCGGTCCGGGCAAAAGTTATTTTCGCAAAGATAGCATAAACCGGAAATAAAACAAAACCGGCCGCATCCCTTTTTCCGGAATTCAACCGGTATCGTAAAAACCGGGACGGGATGCGTCGGGAGCATTTATGCCGGATGTTGTCCGGCCGGTTCGTTCGTTTCGGATGCGACGGGATGTTTTTCGACGGGAGGCGGGAGCGGCTGTCCGCTGTGTTCCTGCCGGGGGCGGATTCGGGCTCCCGGCTCGCCCTGAGGGGCCGAAAGGGACATTATTCTCCGAAAAATTTGAATTGACCGCAAGTTGAGGCACATAACTTGCCGTGTATTTCGAAAAATGCAGAAACTATGTGTTACAGATCGTCTTCAATTCCCTTTATCCTGCTCGCGCTCTCTTTGCTCGCGGTTTCCTGTGGTTCCCGTTCCGGACATACCGGGCAGATGCCGCCGATGGAGATCGAAACCGCTGTCGCCGAGTCCGATTCGCTCTATACGCGGCGGAGCTTCATTTCCCAGATCAACAGCGATAACGAAGTGGTGGTCGAACCCCGTGTGAGCGGGTTTCTCGTAGCCCGGCATTATAAAAAAGGTATGCCCGTGCGCAAGGGTCAGTTGATTTTCGAAATCGACGACAGTGAGTATTACACCGCCCTGCTTTCGGCTCAAGCGGCTTTGGAGTCGAGCCGTGCGCTGGCACTCGAAGCCAAGAACAATTTCGACCGGGCGGTGCCGCTGGCCAAGATCAATGCCATCAGCGGTACGCAACTCGACCAATATACGGCGCAGTACGCCGCTTCGGAGGCCGACGTGAAGTCGGCCCGGCAGGCTCTGCGGAATGCCCAGCTCAATCTGGGCTACACGAAGATCTATGCACAGATAGACGGCATTATCGAATCTTCGAACGGCTCCGTCGGTGATTATGTCGGTCCGGGTACGCAAATTCCGACCCTCACCACGATTATGAATATTGATACGGTCCAGGTCCCCATTGCGATTCCGATGACGCAATTCCTTCGGTTGGACAGCAATCGGACGAATATCTACGACAACGCCGAACTGCTTTCGGAGATCGTGCTTTACGAGGCGGACGGTACCCGCTATCCGCTTTTCGGCAAGTACGATTACACCCGGACGGCCGTATCTTCGGCTACGGGGACGATCGTGCTGATCGTCCGCTTCCCGAATCCTTCCTACCGGCTCAAGACCGGACAGTTCGCGCGTGTCGAAGCCAATATCGGGGCGAAGCTGCCCCGTGTACTGGTGCCGCAGCAGAGTGTCGTGCAGACTCTCGACGTATCGTCGGTCTGGGTAATCCGGCCGGACAGCACGGCCGAATACCGCAAGGTTACGCCGGGCGAGACGTTCGGCGGAATGTGGGCCATCGAGTCGGGCCTGGAACCGGGAGAAACGGTCGCTGTGACCGGTTTGCAGAAACTTCGTCAGGGAATGCGGGTCGTTCCCGTTAAAAAATAGGCAGGTATGGGAAAATTTTTCATCGCGCGGCCCATTTTCGCCATTGCGCTGGCGGCAGCTATCGTGCTGCTGGGTATCATTTCTATATTCGACCTGCCGATCGAGCAGTATCCCGACATTACGCCTCCTGTCGTCGAAGTTTCGACGACCTATCCCGGTGCCGATGCCGAAACCGTGAACAATGCGGTCGCCACGCCCGTTTCGCAGAGCATCATGGGTGGCAGCGATATGCTCTATATGCAGGCTACGAGCGCCAACGACGGGTCGATGAATCTGCAGGTGACCTTCGATATCGGATCCGATCCGAACATGGACGCTATTTTTACGCAGAACAATGTTTCGACGGCCCTTTCGCAACTTCCCGCGTCGGTGACCCAGCAGGGCGTCACCACGCGCAAGACCATGACCGGCTTTCTGATCGTCTATTCGCTCACCAGCGACGGACGCTACTCCGGCGATTTTCTCTCCATCTACGCCTATATCAACATCCAGAACGAACTGTTGAAGATCGACGGCGTAGGTAAGGTGGACATTATGGGCGCCGGTGAATACGCCATGCGTATCTGGCTGAAGCCCGACCTGTTGGATTACTACAAGATCTCGCTCGACGAGGTTTTTGCGGCTGTCGAAGCGCAGGGCGGCATCTTTCCGGCGGGCAAGTTCGGCGGGGAACCCGCTGCGGGCGACGTGACTTATACCTATACGGTGACCATGCCGCCCCAGATCTACGATGCGGAGCAGTTCGGCGACATCATTATCTCCACCACTCCCGAAGGCGAGCAGGTTCGGTTGAGCGATATTGCTGACGTGGCTCTCGGCAGCCGCCAGTACGGTGTCGAATCGCTCTTCAATAGCGACCCGACCGCCCTGCTCGTCATTTATCAGCAACCGGGCAGCAATGCCGTCGATGTGGGCAATTCGGTCAAGGCCGAAATGGAGCGCCTTTCCAAGCGCTTCCCCGATGGCATTACCTATACTTCGATGGTCGATGCCACGACCAGTATCGAAGCCGGCGTGAAGGATATTTTCGTCACGCTCATTATCGCTCTGATTCTGGTGATCGCCATCATCTTCCTCTTCCTGCAGGACTGGCGTGCGACGCTCATCCCGCTGCTGGCGATTCCGGTGTCGATCATCGGCGCTTTCGCGCTCTTCCCGCTACTCGGGTTCTCGATCAATATCATCTCGCTGTTGGGTATGGTGCTGGCCATCGGCCTGGTGGTCGACGACGCCATCGTGGTCGTCGAGGCCGCGCAGGTCAATATCGCCGCCGGCATGCGGCCCCGCGCCGCGGCGCTCGAAGCCATGAAAAACGTCGCCTCGCCCATCGTCGCCACGACGGTCGTGCTGCTGGCCGTATTCGTCCCCGTGTCGTTCACGGGCGGCATCACGGGGCGGCTGTTCCAGCAGTTCTCCATCACGATCGCCGTCTCGGTGGTGATCTCGGCATTCAACGCCCTGACGCTCTCCCCGGCGCTTTGCGCCCTGCTGCTGCGCCGCCGCGAACCGCCGCAGAAAGGCTTTTTCGCCGCCTTCAACCGCTCCTTCTCCCGCAACATGGATCGCTATACGGCCTTTACGCCGACGCTTATCCGCCACGTGACGCGCACGGGCGTATTCATCGCCGTGGTACTCGCGGTCATCTTCGTCGTATGGCGCAAGCTGCCCGCGGGGTTCCTCCCCGAGGAAGACCAGGGCTACGTCATGGTGATGGTCTCCACGCCCGAAGCCTCGGCGCTTCCCGTCACACAGGCCGCCATGGAAGAGGCCGACGCCGTGATCCGCACCCTGCCCGAAGTGGCCTCGACCTCGTTCGCCGCGGGTTTCAACAGGAGGGCGGGCAGCGCCGCGACCGACAGCGGCAGCATCATCGTCTCGCTGGGCGACTTCGCCGACCGCAAACTCTCGGCCATGGAAATCGCACAGAAACTCACCGACGAGTTGTACGTCGCCGTGCCGGGAGCCGAGTGCTATGCCTTCATCCCGCCCTCGATCCCCGGGCTGGGCATCACCTCGGGCGTATCGGTCGAGGTGCAGGATCTCGAAGGGCGCGGCACGGCCTACCTGCTCGCCCAGGCCGGACGGCTGATGGATTCGTTGCGCAAACAGCCCTCGATCGCCTCGGTGACCACGCAGTTCAACGCCGGGGTGCCCCAGCGCCGCCTGCGCATCGACAAGGAGCAGGCGCTCGCCGCAGGCGTCGACCTGGGCGTGCTGTACGGCGACCTGACGACCCTGCTGGGAGGCGCCTACATCAACAACTTCTCGCGTTTCGGCAAGCTCTACCAGACCTATATTCAGGCGGCTCCCGAATACCGGATCGACAAACGTTCGCTCGACAATTACTACGTCGCCTCGTCCTCGGGTGAGAGCGTGCCCGTATCGTCGTTCGTGGAGGTCGTCGACACGGTGGGCGTGGAATACGTCTCGCAGATCAACCTCTACCGCTCGATCTCCCTCACGGTGACGCCCGCGGCGCGCGCCTCGACCACGACCGTCATGCAGCAGATCACCCGTACGGCCGGCGAGGTGCTGCCCGACGACATCGGCACGGCGTGGAGCGGCACCTCCTATCAGGAAGCCAATGCCTCGAAGACGGGTGGGCTGGTCTACCTGCTGGCGCTGGTGTTCGTCTTCCTGGCCCTCGCGGCGCTCTACGAATCGTGGGGACTGCCGCTGGCGATCCTGATGAGCGTCCCCGTCGCAGTGCTGGGCGCCGTGCTCTTCATCGGGGTATCGCACCTTTTGGACGCCTTCTTCGTCAACGATGTCTACATGCAGATTTCGCTGGTCATGCTCATCGGCCTGGCGGCCAAGAACGCCATCCTGGTCGTGGAATACGCCGACCGGCTGTTCAACGAAAAGGGCCTGTCGCTGATGGACGCCGCGATCGGCGCCGCCAAACTGCGCGTGCGGCCGATCATCATGACCGCCTTCGCGTTCATCCTCGGCGTCATGCCGCTGGTATTCGCCAGCGGGGTCTACGCCACGGCACGCAACATCATGGGCGTGGCACTGGTGGGCGGTATGCTGTTCGCCACGCTGCTGGGCATCTTCGTCTACCCGGCACTCTACTATTTCGTAGGGCGCATCGGGAATTTCGAACGCCGCCGCGAACGCAAAAAACAGGAGGAAAAACTATGAAAACCGGATACCTTACCGTAATCTTCGCGCTCGCCTGCGCGGCCTGCACACCCCGTTTCTACCCGCCCAAGGTCGACGTGCCCGACGGCTACCTCTACGGCGAAGGCTTCCCGCGGGACACCGCGGCGCTCGCCTCCGACTGGTGGCGGCTGTTCGGGGACACGGTGCTCGACAACCTCGTGCAGCGGGCGCTGGAGAACAACCGCGACGTGGCCGTAGCGGCTTCGCGCGTGGAAGAGGCGCGGCAGAACCTCGGCGTCGTGCGGGCGCAGTTCCTGCCCCAGGTGGGCATAGGCGTCACGGCCGAGGGGGAATACACGCCGCAGACCAAGATCGTACAGACCTACGCCGTCGAACCGTCGCTCTCGTGGGAAATCGCCCTGTTCGGGCAGCTGCGCAACGCCAAACGGGCGGCCAGGGCGCAAATCGCCTCTTCGGAATGGGCGCTGCGGGGCGTGCGGCTGTCGCTGGCCGCGGAGGTTGCCACGACCTACTTCACGCTGCTCGAATACGAACGCGACCTGGCGATCGCCCGGCGCAGCTGCACCCTGCGGCGCGAATCGGCCGCACTGATCGACTCGATGTTCCGCTACGGCATGTCGGACGGCGTGGCGCTGGAGCAGGCACGCAGCCTGGTCTACACGGCCGAGGCGGACATCCCGCAATACGAACGTGCCGTGAAGCAGACGCGGCTGTCGCTCGACATCCTGCTGGGCGAAACGCCGCAGGCGGCGGACAGCACGGGCTCGGGGCTGCGCCTGCTCGTAGACCGCCATCCCGCCGACATCCCCGTAGGGCTTCCGTCGGAACTGCTCAAGCGGCGTCCGGACATCATGGAAGCGCGTTACGACATGCTTCGGGCGGCTGCCGAAGCCGGGGTCGCACGCGGGGCAAGGTTCCCGTCCATCGCACTGACGGCCAAAGGCGGAATAGCATCCAACTCGATCAAAGGTTTAACTGTGGCAAACCCCTGGGCGTGGGATGCGCTGGGCTCGCTCACGCAACCCCTGTTCGCCTTCGGCAAGCTGCGCCGCTCGGAGCTGGCAGCCATGGAACGTTATACGCAGGCGGCAAAGACTTACGAGCAAACCGTGCTGACGGCATTCGCAGATGTCGAGAAGGCGCGGGGCGCCATCGCCACCTACCGCGGGCAGGCGGAGCGCTACTGCGAACTGGTCGTCTCGAACGACCGTATCGCCACCATGACGCAGGCGCTCTACCGCAGCGGGCTGTCGGACTACCTCGACGTGATCGACGCCCAACGAAGCCTCTACCAGTCGCAGATGGGGCTGGTGAACCTCGTGGCGCAGCAGTACATCAACTACGTGAACCTCTGCAAGGCGCTGGGCGGCGGGTGGTAGCGCCGCCCGACGCAGGCGTTTGACACAGGCGAAAAACGGCGCGCCGACGAACCGGCCCCGCCCTGCCGCACAGAAGCGGCAGGCCGGATACGCGCCCCAATATACCCACAAATGGGGATTGCATATCCGGCCGCAAAGTCGTATCTTTGGCGCCAAAACATAGAGCGACAATGCGTTTATCCGAACTTAAAACCGGCGAGTCGGCCACGATCCTCAAGGTAACGGGTCACGGAGGCTTCCGCCGACGTATCATGGAGATGGGGTTCATCCGCGGGCAGCGGGTCGAAGTGATACTCAACGCCCCCCTGAAAGACCCGATCGAATATAAAATCATGGGCTACGACATCTCGCTGCGCCGTACCGAGGCCGACATGGTCGTCGTACTCTCCGACAGCGAAGTGAACGAATACCTTGCCGGAGGACATCACCGTCACCGCCCTCATCACGGGCACCACCACGGGCATTGCGGCTGCGGAACGCCGGAACAAATCCCCGAATGCCCTGCCGCAGGGACACCGGGCGCGGACGACGACTGCGCCACGGCCGACGAGGTCATCTCGCGCCACAGCCGCACGATCAGCGTGGCGCTCGTGGGCAACCCCAACAGCGGCAAGCCCTCGCTTTTCAACGCCATATCGGGCGGCCATGCACACGTGGGCAACTACGGC
>ENA-ORLI01000460-ORLI01000460.1-human-gut-metagenome-genome-assembly--contig:-NODE-460-length-9915-cov-4.77921_pt1 | contig 9915 bp, 8 predicted proteins | sample MGYA00243015_ERZ508825 | MGnify/ENA primary metagenome ERZ508825 (study PRJEB26277, sample SAMN04329804) | human gut metagenome | biome: human-associated habitat | host: Homo sapiens | place: USA... | reverse complement strand
CGAGCCTTTCGATATGACCGAAAGATAGGAAGTGATGGTCGTGGGCGCTCCCTGGTAAGCGTCGGCCGTCCAGAGGTGGAACGGTACGAGCGAGAGCTTGAAGCCTAAACCGGAGAAGAAGAACACCAGCGCCATAATTTGAAGCGGCGAGCCGTCCAGACGAATGTCGTCGAAATAGAGCGTCCCGGCCGTGCCGTAGATGAATGAGATGCCGTAGAGCATCAGACCGCTCGAAAACAGGGCGCAGAGGATGTACTTGGCGCCCGCTTCGGCCGAGTTGTGGCGGTATTTGTCGAAAGCGATCAGACAGGCCATCGGGATCGATGCCAGCTCCATTCCGAGGAAGAACATCAGGAAGTTGCCCGCACTGATCATGAAGTACATGCCCAGCAGCGTGGAGAGGGTCAGCAGATAGAATTCTCCCCGTTTATGGGCGGTGTCCTCGCGCCGCAGCCAAGTGTCCGATTGCAGGAAGACGATAAGCGTGCCGATCGCCAGCATGCTTTTGACGATGCTCTGCATCGGTTCGTACTGGTACATACCGCCGAACAGTTGTACCGGATCCGGCTGGGGAACGATGTTGACGAGGATCTGTACCGTCAGGAGGACGCAGGTTAGAGGATGGAAATATCTGCGGAGCCGCTCCGGGGCGAACAGGTCGAACAGGAAAAGCAGCGCGATCGTGACGATGAGCGTCAATTCGGGTCGCATGAAGTGGAATATTTCGCTGTAATTCATAGTCGGATTAGTTCATTAGCTGTGAGATGATCGTGGAAACGCTGCCGCTTACCATGTCGCTGATCCAGAGTGGCATCGTACCCATACCGGCGATGGCGGCGATCAGGCAGATGACCGTGAGCCGTTCGTCCCACGTGGCGTCGGTGAGTTTCAGATGCGCCTCGTTGCGGCAGGTGCCGTAGAGGATGCGGCCGATGACGCGCAGGATATAGACCGCCGTAATCACGATCGACGTGCAGGCGATGATCGTCACGACGCGGTGGAACGTATCGTTATTCATGAAAGCGCCGTTGAAGATCGTCATTTCGGCGACGAAACCGCTCAAACCCGGCAGTCCGAGGTTCGCCAGACCTGCGATTACGTACCCTACCGCCAGGAAGGGCATCACCTTCATCAGGCCGCTCAACTCGCGGATGTCGCGCGTGTGCGTGCGGCCGTAGATCATACCGATCAGGGCGAAGAAGAGGGCCGTCATCAGGCCGTGGCTCAACATCTGCAGAATGGCGCCCGTGCCGGCCGTAGTATTCATCATCAGGATAGCGAACAGGACCAGTCCGCAGTGCGATACCGAGGAGTAGGCGTTGATATATTTGAGGTCGGTCTGCACGCAGGCCGAGAAAGCGCCGTACACGACCGAAATCGTCGTGAGGATGATGAAAATCCAGCTCAATTCGTGCGCCGCTTCGGGCATCAGGTACATCGCCACGCGGAAGCAGCCGTAGCCGCCCAGCTTCATCAGCACGCCGGCGTGGAGCATCGACACGGCGGTCGGTGCCGATGCGTGACCGTCGGGGCTCCAGGTGTGGAACGGGAAGAGGGCGCCCAGCACGCCGAAGCCGACGAAGACCATCGGGAACCAGATGTACTGTTGCGAGAGGGGAATGTTGTGCAGCGCGGCGATCTCGTGCAGGTTCATCGTCTGCGCCCCGGCACCGAAGTAGATGCCCAGGATGCCGCAGAGCAGCAGGGCCGACCCGCCCATGAGCATCAGCGTCAGCTTCATGGCCGAATACTCCTTGCGGCCGCTGCCCCAGACGCCGATGAGCAGGTACATCGGGATCAGCGCCACTTCGTAGAACATGAACATCGAGAAGAGATCGACGGTGATGAAGAATCCGAAGACACCGACCGAGAGCAGGCAGAACCAGAGGAAGTAGGCTTTGACGTCGCTCTTCATCTGCCACGAGGCGAACGTGCCCGTGAAGACGATGATGGCCGACAGTAGCAGCATGGCTACCGAGATACCGTCCACGCCCACTGCGTAATGGATGTTGAGCGGAGCGTACCAGACGACGCTGTCCGTAAGGAGCATCGCGTCCGTAGCGCCTGCTTCCCGCAGGCCGAGGTAATGGAACACAAGATAAATCGCCAGCGCGAGCAGTGCCGAGGAGCCGGCGACCATGACGGCATGGATCTGCCGCGTATTTTTCGAAATCCACAGCCCCAGCATCATCACCAAGGGGATCAGCGGAAACAGAGAAAGTATATTCATAGCGTTCGGATTATCGGAGGATGAGTAATAAAAGGGTCAGGCCGAGCGTCCCGGCAAAGAACCAGATGCAGTAGCGCTGTACGCTGCCGCTCTGCATGAAGCGGATCCCCAGTGCGGCGCTCTGGGTTGTCCGGGCCAGCAGGTTCATGAAGCCGTCCACCACGTGACGGTCGAACCAGGCGATCGGACGCGAAATGCAGCCGAAGATGATCCGGTGCGTGACGAACTGATACGCCTCGTCGATGTAGAAGCGGTGGTAGGCCGCCTTGTGCAGGCCGCTGAAGGTCGTGGCGAGCCGGTCGGCGACGGGCTGTTTGGCCCGCAGGTACATCCAGGTCGCCAGGGCGATCGCAGCGATGGCGACGGTGAGGCTGATGGCCACTACCCCGCCGTCGAGGTGGATCGTATAGGCTTCTCCGTCGCTCGATATGAAATCGCCGAAGGGAATGAATCCCGCGACGCAGGTGATCACGGCCAGGACGACGAGAGGAACGGTCATCGTGGCCGGAGCTTCGTGCGGCGTGTGATGTGCATGCAGTTCCTTGTTCTCCTTGCCCCAGAAGATACCGTAGTAGAGCCGGAACATATAGAAGGCCGTCAGTCCTGCGATACCCGTCATCACCCAGCCCATCAGAGCACTGAATGCGAAGCAGGCGGTCAGGATCTCGTCCTTGGAGAAGAAACCGCTCAACGGCCAGATGCCGGCGATGGCCAGACAGGCGACGAGGAAGGTGATGTGCGTGACGGGCATGTATTTGCGCATGCCGCCCATCGCCGACATCTCGTTGGAGTGTACCGCGTGGATGATGCAGCCGGCGCAGAGGAACAGCAGCGCCTTGAACATGGCGTGGGTGAAGAGGTGGAACATCGAAGCCATGTAACCCAGTCCGCCCGTGTGGGGATCGGATGAGGTGCAGACGCCCAGCGCCACGAGCATAAAACCGATCTGCGAGATCGTACTGAACGCGAGCACGCGCTTGATGTCGCTCTGTACGCAGGCTACGACCGCCGCATAGAGCGCGGTGAAAGCGCCGATGTAGGCAACCCAGTGAAGCACGTCCGGAGCATAGCCGATGTAGAGCGGGAACATGCGGGCGACCAGATAGACGCCCGCGACGACCATCGTCGCCGCATGAATCAGGGCCGATACGGGGGTCGGACCCTCCATGGCGTCCGGCAACCAGATATGGAGCGGGAACATGGCGCTCTTGCCCGCTCCGCCGATGAACATAAGTCCGAGGGCCAGCGGGATCATTGTCCCGGCGGCGGCCAGCAGTTGTGCGTCGGGCGTGAAGGAGAATGTCCCGGCATAATAGCCGTAGAAGAGGATGCCGATGAGGAAGCCCAGATCGGCGAAGCGGGTGACGATGAAGGCTTTCTTCGATGCCGCGATCGCTTCGGGCTTGGTGTAGTAGAAGCCGATCAGCAGGTAGGAGCTCACGCCCACCAGCTCCCAAAACAGATACATCTGGAAGATGTTGGTGGCGACCACCAGTCCCAGCATACTCATCGTGAAGAGCGACAGGAAGGCGTAATAACGCTGGAAGCCCCGCTCCCCTTTCATGTAGCCGAACGAATAGATATGGACCATGAGCGACACGGTCGAGATGACGACGAGCATCATCACCGAGATCGGATCGAGCAGGATGCCCATATCGATATGCAGCGTCTGGCTGATCGGGAGCCAAACGGCGTTGTAGGGCATCAGCGTCGGGAAAATGCCCTCCGCGTTACGCCCGGCGCCGAAATAGAGAATGGCCGTGAGGTAGCTCAACACGGTGACCGCACCCAGCACGACCGTACCGATGGCGCCCGCCGCTCCCGGTTTGAGTTTGGTGCCGGCCAGTCCGAGTACCAGGAAACTCAACAGCGGCAATACGAGAATTAGAATGGTAAAATCCATAGTCGATGCGTTTTAATCCGTTACCATTTGAGTTTCTTCAAATCTTTGACCTGGATGTGGCGCAGGTTGCGGTAGATGTTGATGATGATGGCGATAGCCACGGCCGTTTCCGCAGCGCTGATGCCGTTGGCGAACAGGGCGAAGAAGAAGCCCTCCAACTGACCCGGAAACAGGAAACGGTTGAATACCACGAAATTGATATCTACCGAATTGAGGATCAGTTCCACCGAGATCAGCATCGCCAGCAGGTTGCGGCGCGTGACGAACCCGTAGATTCCCACGAACATCATGATCGTCGAAACGCTCAGGTAATACTCCATGTGTATCATAGCAGTAATTTGTTTTGTACACTTTCCATCGACCGCATCGCTTTGCCGCAGCCTTCATGCACGACGTTTCGCTGTTTCCTCGCCCCCTGCCCGGCTCCTCCGCCGGAGGAGCCGTTATACGGTAAAATGGACGAATGCGGCCGGTCTCTCTTTTTTACTCTTTCTGGTACCTTTTTATTATCGTTTGCGGGCGATCAGGATACCGCCGACGATGCAGGCCAGCAGCAATAAACTGATGACTTCGAACGGCAGCAGGTAGCCCTGTTTTTCGGGACTCATCAACGCGAATCCGATCTCCCGGACGGCCAGTTCACCGTGCTCGAAGTGTTCCGGCAGGAACTGGTGGCGCAGGGTGACGAACAGGCAGATCGCCAGTCCTGCGAGGGTTGCCAGGATGCCCACGACGAATTTGTAGCCGCGCAGTTTTTCGGCCTTGTCTCCCTCGGAAGAGGTCAGCAGGATCGAAAAGACGTATAGAACCGTGATGCCGCCCGCATAGATAAGCAGCTGGACGGCACCCAGGAACGAATAGTTGAGCTGGAAATAGATGCCTGCCGTGCCGAAGAGGACGAACAGCAGGAACGTCGCCGCACGCAGGATGCGTTTGGTGGTTACGGCCAGTACGGCGCTCGCCAGCGTGAAGACGGCCAGCACGGTAAAGACGATCAGGTCGAGTGTTATCTCCATGACGTTATTTGTTCAGGGTTTTTACTAATTTGTCGCGGGTATAGACCGCGTGTTCGAAAGCCGTGTCGAAACGGATCGCGTCGTGCGGACAGGCGTTCACGCACAGGTGGCAGAACATACAGGCTCCCAGGTCGTATTCGTATTTGACCAGACGACGCCGGGGCTTGCCCGGCGCTTCGTCCGTGACGGTTTCGGTGGTGATCTTTATCGTACCGTTCGGACAGGCTGCCTGGCAGAGTCCGCAGGCGACGCACTTGTTTTTGCCCTCGGCGTCGTGGGGCATCGTGAGCGTTCCGCAGAAGCGTTCGTTCATTTTGAGCGTCGCCCGGTTTTCGGGATACTGCTCCGTGATTTTCGGGGTGACGAACTCTTTGCCCGTTACCTTGAGCCCCGTGAGCAGGGTGCGGATGCCGTGAAAGAGTCCTTGGATATAATTTGCCATACTTAAAAATGCAGTTTGAATACGACGATGACGACCATCAGCAGCAGATTGACCAGCCCGATCGGTACCAGGTATTTCCACTCCAGCGTCAGAATCTGGTCCACGCGCAGGCGCGGGAAGGTCCATTTGATCCACATCAGCAGCCAGATGACGAAGAGCGTCTTGCCGAAGAACCAGACGAAGCCCGGAATGTAGTCCATGACGGTATTGAAACCCTCCCAGCCGGAGATGTGCAACGGCATCCAGCCGCCGAGGAAGATCGTGGAGGCTACACCCGCGATGATGAACAGATTGACGAATTCGGCCACGTAGAACAGACCGAAATGCATACCCGAATACTCGGTGTGGTAACCGGCCGTCAGCTCCGATTCGGCTTCGGGAAGGTCGAACGGCCCCCGGTTCACCTCGGCGTTGCCGGCGATCAGATAAATCACGAAAGCGATCATGGCCGGGATGTGCCCCTTGAAGATGAACCAGCCGTCGGCCTGTCGGGCGACGATCTCGGAGAACTGCATCGAATCGGTCAGTACGATGATCGTGAGGATCGAGAGTCCGATCGAAAGCTCATATGAAATCATCTGCGCACCGCTTCGCATGGCGCCGATGAGCGAGTACTTGTTGTTGCTGCTCCACCCTGCCAGCAGGATGCCCACGATACCGATCGACGAGGCGGCCATCATGAAGAAGACGCCCACGTTGAAGTCCAAAATCTCCATACCCTTATTGAAAGGCAGGCAGGAGAACGCCAGTACCGAGGCGAGGATGACGATGTACGGTGCGAGGTTGTAGAGGAACTTGTCCGAGCGCCGGATCGTGATGATCTCCTTGGTGAGCATTTTGAATACGTCGGCGAAGACCTGGAGAGTACCCCAGGGCCCGCCGCGCATGGGACCCAGACGGCATTGGAACGCAGCGCAGACCTTGCGTTCCATGAAGATCATCAGGATCGCCACCACTACGTACATCAACAGGATGCAGAGCCCGACGATCACGCATTCGATGAAAATCGCCAGTCCGAGCGGCATGAAAGAAGTGAGCAGTTCATGTACCCAACTTGTTACTATGCTGAAATCAAACATATTGATCTGTTTTATCTGATCTGTTAATTTAACGGTCTATATCCGGAACCACGTAGTCGAGCGTACCTCCGATGGCAATCAGGTCGGCGATCTTCGCACCCCGCGTAATGGTGTCCATACACGAAACGAGCGGCAGGCCCGTCGAACGGAATTTCAGGCGGTACGGCGATTTGTCGCCCCGGCTTTCGAGATAGACGCCGAATTCTCCGCGGCTGCCTTCTACGGCTGCATAGTAACTTCCTTCGGGAACACGTATTACGGGTTTCATCTTAAGTTGATATTCACCCTCGGGGATATTGTCGATAAGCTGCTCGATGATGCGCAGGCTTTCCAGGATCTCCTCCATGCGGACCATATAGCGGGCGAAGCAGTCGCCCTCGGTGAAGAGTACCTCACGGAAATCCACTTTGCCGTACATGGCATAGGGATGCCGCTTGCGCACGTCGCAGGCCCAGCCCGATGCACGGCCCGTGCCGCCCGTAGCACCGAACGAAACGGCGTCTTCGCGCGTCAGCACGCCCGTGCCTTTGAGTCGTTGCTGGGCGATGACGTTGCCGGTGAAGATTTCGTGATACTCCTTCAGGACGGGACGCAGGTATTTGATCAGTTCTTTGACCTTTTTTACGAACTCCGGATGGATGTCCGCCTGTACGCCGCCGATGGTGTTGTAGGCCTGGATCAGGCGTCCGCCAGTGGTTTGTTCGAGGATGTCGAGCACCTTCTCGCGGTCGCGGAAACCGTAGAAGAAGGCCGTCAGCGCACCCATATCCATACAGAGACAGGAGAAGAAGAGCAGGTGCGAATCGATACGCTGCAATTCGTCCATGATGGTGCGGATGTACTGTACGCGTTCCGACACCTCCACGCCGAGTCCCTTCTCGATGCACATGCAGAGCGCATGGCGGTTCTGCGAAGCGCCGAGGTAATCCAGACGGTCGGTAAGAGCGAGCGTTTGGGGATAGGTCAGGCTTTCGCACAGCTTTTCGATGCCCCGGTGGATGTAGCCGCAGTGTACGTCGAGCTTTTTGATGATTTCGCCTTCGAGCGATACGCGGAAGCGGAGCACGCCGTGCGTGGCCGGGTGCTGAGGACCGATGTTGATGACGTACTCGTCCTCCTCGAAGAGCACGTTGCGGCGGCGGATGATGCTGCCGTCGGGCTGGAGCTCGTAGCTCGGCGAACTGTCGTGCGCCACTTCGTTGGTCATACGGAGCGGATTGGTTTCCCCGCTCTGGTCGTAGTCCTTGCGGAGCGGATACCCCACCCAGTCGTCGCGCAGGTAGAGGCGCCGCATGTCGGGATGGTTGATGAAGCCGATACCGAAGAAGTCGAACACTTCGCGCTCGTTCAACTCGGCCCCCTTCCAGATGTCGCTGACCGTCGGCAAACCGCATTGCTCGCGGCTCGGGGTGAGGACTTTCAGTACGACGTTTTCTCCCGTCGCGGTCGATTCGAGGTGATAGACGGCACCCAGCCCCTCTTCGCCCCAGTCCATACCCGTCAGGCTGCGCAGAAAATCGAAGCGCAGCGCCGGATCGTCGTGCAGATACCGGGCCAGATCGTGGAACTGTTCGACCGGGATGGTGAACATCCCGTCGCCGGCCTCCGTATAGACGGCTCCGGGTACTTTTGCCGTAATTATCTCTTGCAGGTTCATACGTTTTTCTTCTCTTCGGGTCCCACATTCAGTTCGGGACGCTCCGCTGTGAGGGCCTCGCGGAGTCGTTTTTCGTACTCCTTCTTGTCGATCTGCCGATTGACGTCGCCGAAGAATTTTTGTAGCTTGACTTTACGCTGCAGCTGCATCATACCGTAAAGCATCGCTTCAGGACGGGGCGGACAGCCGGGGATATAGACATCGACGGGCAGGATCTTGTCCACGCCGTTCACTACGTGATAGGATTTCTTGAACGGGCCGCCGCTTACGGCGCAGCTTCCCGTAGCGATCACATACTTGGGGTCGGCCATCTGGTCGTACAGACGGCGCAGCACCGGCGCCATCTTGTGCGTGATCGTGCCGGCGACCATGATGAAATCGGCCTGGCGCGGGCTGGCGCGGGCTACTTCAAACCCGAAGCGGGCAAAATCGTAGCGTGCGGCACCGACCGCCATAAATTCGATACCGCAACAGCTCGTGGCGAACGTAAGCGGCCAGAGGCTGTTGCTGCGGCCCCAGTTGATAACTTCGTCCAGGCAGCCCATGACGACGTTCGTGCCGTTGGCACGCAACTCCTCGATCATCTTCTCGAGGTATTCGTTGTCGGTGAAATCTTCGTATTTCATCGACTTGATTTTCGGTTTTCTTACTTCCATTCCAAGGCTCCTTTCCGCCAGGCGTAGGCCAGGCCAAACGTAAGTATCAACAGGAAGAACAGGGCGCTGACAAGGCCGAAGACGCCGATCTCCTGCACCACGACGGCCCACGCGAAGAGGAATACCGTTTCGACGTCGAACATCAGGAACAGGATCGCAAAGAGGTAGTACCCTACTTTGAACTGCATCCACGACTTGCCGCGCGTGGGAATGCCGCACTCGTACGCCTCGCCTTTCTGCGGGTTGTACGAACGGGGCGAGATCGCGCGGGCCACTCCCAGAGCGATCGCCACCAGTCCGATGGCGGTCAGGATTACGACCATTAGTAGTACGAAATACATATACTGTAAAGAGTTGTTTTTTCGGGCAAATTCGGTTAAACAAGAGTGGTGCGCCTCTTCGGTCGGAAGATGCGCATGGGAGCAATCGAAGCGGTCAAATCCGGATTTTGCCCAGCGAAAAGACGTAGTAATCCACCGCGTCGGGATGGGGATTCGCCGGACGATTGCTGCAAGGGAGCGGACTTTTTTCCGAAGGCCGGAGAGAAGGAGTCGCTGATGCGAGTTGTCTGCAGTTTATATGCAGCATCGGTGCGATGACCGCGCTGACGGTTGCGGACGCGATGAACGATTGGTGGAAATAGTGCAGGCCGCTCTTTTCCTGAGGCGGAACGTGCTGCGTCAGGCTGCCGACGGAATCGCCGCCGGAGGCGTATTGCACCGGAAGTTGCTGGCGGCAGAGCGTTCCTGTCGTCAGTACCAGCAAGGCGAATAAAAAGTATCCTATTTTTCCGGCCATTCCGATTCTTTTTTCCGGCCACAAAGATAACCTTTTTCCTGTTAGATGTTCTCTTTTGTGCGGCGGAAAAGTCTTGGATTGGGTTATTTTGGTCTCGCGTTGAAGATTTTCACGTTCCTGTAGCGGGTTACGGG
>ENA-ORLI01000451-ORLI01000451.1-human-gut-metagenome-genome-assembly--contig:-NODE-451-length-10035-cov-6.19349_pt1 | contig 10035 bp, 6 predicted proteins | sample MGYA00243015_ERZ508825 | MGnify/ENA primary metagenome ERZ508825 (study PRJEB26277, sample SAMN04329804) | human gut metagenome | biome: human-associated habitat | host: Homo sapiens | place: USA... | reverse complement strand
CTTTACGTCGTAGAAACGCGGTATGAGTTCGCTGAGGGTCGACTTGCCGCCGCCCGAAGGGCCTACCAGGGCCACGGTTTCGCCGCGTTTGATCTCGAACGAGATGCCTTCGATCACCTCGCGGCTGCCGTCGTACGAGAAGTGGATGTCGCGGAATTCGATCTTGTCTTTCAGCCCGTCGAGTTCGATCGCCCCGGGTTTGTCCTGTATCTCGCTTTGGGCGTCTATGATCGAGAAGATGCGTTCGCCGGCGGCGATACCCTGGTTGATGTTGGAGAACTGGTCGATGAACGTGCGCACCGGACGCGTTATCTGCGAGAACATGGCGATGAAGGCGATGAAGCCTTCGGGGCTGAGCGCGTCCTTGAATACGAGCGAACCGCCGAATACCAGGATGACGCCTACGGCCGAGATGCCCAGGAATTCGCTCATCGGCGAAGCCAGCTGCTGGCGGCGGGCCATCGAAAGGGTCAGCCGCGCCAGGTCTTCGCTCAGGTCGTAGAATTTCTGCTTGACGTATCCCGTGGCATTGTAGCTCTTGATGACCTTGATGCCCGACAGCGATTCGTCGAGCGTCGAGACCAGTTCGCCCATGCGCTGCTGGCTTGTCCGCGCGGGATGGCGCAGGCGCTTGACGATGCTGCCGATGATCAGTGCCACGACGGGCAGGAAAAGCACCGAGAAGAGTGCCAGCTCCCACGAGATGGCGACCATCATGACCGTATAACCGATGATGAGGAACGGCTCGCGGAAAGCTACCTGCAATGTGTTGGTGATGCAGAACTGCACCACGCCGACGTCCGAAGTGATCTTCGAGATGATGTCGCCCTTGCGCTGGTCGCTGAAATAGCCCACGTTCATGTCCACGACTTTGGAGAACATCTCGTTGCGCATGCGCTGCAGGGTGCGGGTGCGCATGTTCTCGACCGTCCAGGCCCCCATGTAGCGGAACAGGTTGCTCAGCAGGCTCACGAAAATGGTGACGATGGCCAGCAGCAGCAGGACGTTTTCGGGGTTGTATTCGGTGAACAGGTGCGAATAGGTGAAGTTGAACAGTGCCGTCAGGTATTCCTGGTTGAACGCCAGCGGGGGGAGCTTCTCCACGTATACGAACGTGTAATCCGCATCGAACATCGTCTTGAGGATCGGCATGATCAGCAGGAACGTGAGCGAATTGAACAGCGCGTAGAAAAGCGAGTAGAAGAAATAGGGAATTGCGTACTTCTGGATGGGTCGGGCGAAACCCAGGAGCCTCATGTATATTTTAAACATTACGGGCGGATTATTTGCAGGTTATGTGATAATCGGGACAAAGATAGAAATAATAATGTGAAATTCTGAACTCCCGGCTTAAAAGTGCGAAGTTCCGGGGAATTTAGAACCTAAAAAACGAAGGGGCGGACATGCCGTCCGCCCCTTTTCAGGGTTCGTAACCCGTATCTTCCAGTAAATGCGCCTTGTCGTTGGCGGCAGCGACCGCCAGTTGGTCGCAGCGGTTGTTCTCCACCGTGTCGGCGTGCCCCTTGACCCAGACGAAGCGGACATTGTGATGCCGGTACACGCGCAGGAAGCGCATCCACAGGTCGGGGTTTTTCTTACCGGCGAACTGTTTTTTCACCCAGCCGAAGACCCAGCCTTTCGTCACGGCATCCACGACGTATTTCGAATCGGAATACACGGTGACGTCCGACCCGTCGAACTTGAGCGCCTCGAGCGCCACGCAGACGGCCATGAGCTCCATGCGGTTGTTGGTCGTCAGGCGGAATCCCTGCGACAGCTCCTTGCGGTGCCGCCCCGAAAGGAGTACCGCGCCGTAGCCTCCCGGCCCGGGGTTCCCGAGCGCTGAACCGTCCGTGTATATGGTGATTGTCGGCAAATCGTGTCGTCGTTAAACCCGGCCCTGCGGCGCGGGTGTGGTTCGTCTGCGGCGTGGCCGCTGAGGGGAATGCCTGTCCCAACCCCTCGGGAATTCGGGACAGGGCATGTCCGTCCTTGTTTACGAGAGGGCTTCCAGTTGCGCCTTGATGGCCGCGATCTTGGCCTCGGCGTCGGCCTGCTTGGCCCGTTCGTTGGCCACCACCTTCCCGGGGGCCGACTGCACGAAACGCTCGTTCGAGAGCTTCTTCATCACGCTCGCGAGGAACCCTTCCTGGTAGGCCAGTTCGTCCGTCAGTTTGCGTCGTTCCGCTTCGGCGTCGATCTTGCCCGCCATCGGCACGAAATACTGCGTCGTCTTGACAATGAACGCTGCGGCCGCCGGGTCTTTCTCCGTCACCGTCTCGATGGCCGTCAGGTTGGCCATTTTCCGCATCACGGGGGCGTACTCGGCCGGGTAGTTCTCGTCGGCGATCACCTTGAGCGTCAGCGCCTCCTTCTGCGGCAGGTTCTTCTGGTTGCGGACGTTGCGCACCGAGGAGATCACCTCCCGGGCTAGTTCGAACCGCGCCAGCAATTGCCCGTCGGCTTCGGCCGGCTGGGGCATCGGGGCGACGGTGATCGACTCGCCCTCTTTGCGCGGGGCGAGGTCTTGCCAGATCTCTTCCGTCACGAAGGGCATGAAGGGGTGCAGCACGCGCATCAGGGAGTCGAAGAACGTGCGTGTGGCTTCGAACGTCGGCGCGTCGATCGGCTGCCCGTAGGCGGGTGTCACCATCTCGAGGTACAGGCCGCAGAAATCGTCGCAGAAGAGCTTGTAGGCCGTCTTGAACGCCTCCGAATTGCGGTAGCAACCGAAATCGTCGGCGATCTGGCGCAAAGCGACGCCGAGCGTCTGGCGGAACCATTCGACAGCCAGGCGGTTGTTCTCGTCCTGTGCGGCATTGCCGTCCGCCGACCAGCCGTTCACCAGGCGGTAGGCGTTCCATATCTTGTTGCCGAAGTTGCGTCCCTGTTCGCAGAGCGCCTCGTCGAACATCACGTCGTTGCCTGCCGACGAGGAGATGAGCATCGCCATGCGCATACCGTCGGCGCCGTATTTGGCGATCAGGTCGAGCGGGTCGGGCGAGTTGCCCAGCTGCTTGGACATCTTGCGGCCGATCTTGTCGCGGACGATGCCCGTGAAATAGACGTTGCCGAAGGGTTTTTCGCCGCGGTATTCGTAACCCGCCATGATCATGCGCGCCACCCAGAAGAAGATGATGTCGGGGCCCGTCACCAGGTCGTTGGTGGGGTAGTAGTAGCTGACCTCCCTGTTGCCGGGGTTGCGGATGCCGTCGAAGACCGAAATCGGCCACAGCCACGACGAGAACCACGTGTCCAGCACGTCGTCGTCCTGTCTGAGGTCGGACGGCTGCAACGAGGCGTCGCCGGTTTTCGCACGCGCCTTTTCGAGCGCCTCCCCGGCCGTCGGGGCCACCACGAAGCCGCCTTGGGGCAGGTACCAGGCCGGAATGCGCTGGCCCCACCACAGCTGGCGCGAGATGCACCAGTCCTTGATGTTCTCCATCCAGTGGCGGTAGGTGTTCTTGTATTTTTCGGGCACGAAGCGGATCGCGTCCTCCATGACGGCCTTCGTCGCCGGTTCGGCCAATTGCACAATCGAGAGGAACCACTGCATCGAGAGTTTCGGCTCGATGGCCACGCCCGTGCGCTCCGAATAGCCCACGTTGTTGGTATAATCCTCGGTCTTCTCCAGCAGGCCGGCTTCCGCCAGGTCGCCTTCGATCTTTCTGCGGACGTCGAAACGATCCATGCCGACGTACAGCCCCACTTTGTCGTTGATCGGGCCGTCGGCGTTGAAGATGTCGAGCACCTCGAGGTTGTATTTCTCGCCCAGCATGTAATCGTTCACGTCGTGCGCCGGGGTCACTTTCAGCGCGCCCGTACCGAACTCGATATCGACGTATTCGTCGCGGATTACGGGGATTGCGCGGTTCACCAGCGGTACGATGACGCGCGCCCCGGCCGGCAGCCAGCCGTAGCGCGGGTCGTTGGGGTTGACGCACAGCGCCGTGTCGCCCAGGATCGTTTCGGGGCGCGTCGTGGCGACGATGACCGCCTTGTCCGAGCCTTCGACCATGTAGCGCAGGTAGTAGAGCTTGCCGTGCGACTCCTTGAATACCACCTCTTCGTCCGACAGCGCCGTCTGCGCCGCGGGATCCCAGTTGACCATGCGTACGCCGCGGTAGATCTTGCCTTTCTCGTAAAGGTCGCAGAATACCTTGATGACGCTCTCGGTGCGGGGTTCGTCCATCGTGAAGCAGGTGCGCTCCCAGTCGCACGAGGCGCCCAGCTTGCGCAGCTGCCTGAGGATCATGCCGCCGTATTTTTCCTTCCACTCCCAGGCGTATTCGAGGAATTCCTCGCGCGTGAGCGACGACTTCTCGATGCCCTTTTCATGCAGCATCGCCACGACTTTCGCCTCCGTGGCGATCGACGCGTGATCCATGCCAGGCACCCAGCAGGCGTTTTTGCCCGACATGCGGGCACGGCGGATCAGCACGTCCTGCAACGTGTTGTTGAGCATGTGCCCCATGTGGAGCATACCGGTCACGTTGGGCGGCGGGATGACGATCGTATAGGGTTCGCGTCCGTCGGGTTCCGAATGGAACAGCCGGTTGTCGATCCAGTAGTCGTACCATTTCTGTTCGATCTCCTGCGGCGAATATTTATCAGCGATTTGCATAAAGGAAAGGTGTGAATGTTTTGCTTCGTTATTTGGCCTGCAAAGTTATTAACATTCTGTCAAAGATAAAATAAATATCTATAAAAAATCGTTACCTTTGCACCATTATATATTTGTATCTGTAAACTATGAGTAAAAAAGATAAGATAATCGAAACCATCGAAGTCGAAGATGCGAGCCTGCTTCCCGAGCTGCTCGACGGCAAACACCACGTGATTCCGATCGTGACCGGCGGCGACGAGGTTGCCGAGGAGGTCGAAGTGCCGGAGATCATCCCGATCCTTACGCTGCGCAGTTCGGTGCTCTTCCCCGGTGCGATCACCCCGATCACCGTGGGACGCGACAAGAGCATCAGCCTCGTACGTGCCGCGAACGCCCACGGCGGCATCCTGCGCGCCGTGTTGCAGAGCGAGAGCGACGTCGAAGACCCCGCGCCGGACGACATGTACAAGGTCGGCACCGCAGCGCGCATCATCAAAATCCTCGAAATGCCCAACGGGAACCTCACGGTGATCCTGAACGGCCTGGAGAAGATCGAAATACGCGAATACATAACGACCGAGCCCTATTTCCGGGCCCGGGTGACCGCCCTGCGCGATACGACGCCCGACCTGAAGAGCATCGAGTTCGAGGCCCTCGTGGATTCGATCCGCGACGTGGCGCTCAACATCATCAACGTTTCGCCGTCGATGCCCAAGGAGGCGGCCTTCGCCATCAAGAACATCGACTCCAAGCGCGGCATCATCAATTTCATCTGCTCGAACATGGAGCTTACGGACGAAGACCGCCAGTCGTTGCTGGAGGCCCCCGGCCTGCTGGCCCGAGCCCGCAAGCTGCTCGAAATACTGATCCGCGAACAGCAGCTGGCCGAGCTGAAGAACCAGATACAGGAGCGCGTGAAGCAGGAGATCGACAAGCAGCAGCGCGACTATTACCTGCAGCAGCAGATGCGTACGATCCAGGACGAACTGGGCGACGGCGCCGATGCCGACATCGAGAAGATGCGCGAGGAGGCCAAGAAGAAGAACTGGCCCAAGGAGGTCGGCGAAACCTTCGAGAAAGAGTTGCAGAAGGTCGAGCGGCTGAATCCCGCCGTGGCCGAATATTCGGTGCAGATGACCTACCTGCAACTGCTGCTGGAACTCCCGTGGAACGAGGTAACCAAGGACAATCTCGATCTGAATTGCGCGCGCGAGCAGCTCGACCGCGACCATTTCGGGCTGGAGGAGGTCAAGGAGCGTATCCTCGAACACCTGGCCGTCATCAAGCTCAAGGGCGACCTCAAATCCCCGATACTCTGCCTTTACGGCCCTCCGGGTGTGGGTAAGACCTCGCTGGGCAAGTCGGTGGCGGCGGCGCTGGGCCGCAAGTTCGGGCGTATCTCGCTCGGCGGCCTGCACGACGAGTCGGAAATCCGCGGGCATCGCCGCACCTACATCGGCGCCATGCCGGGACGGATCATCCAGACCATCAAGCGCTGCGGTTCGTCCAACCCGGTCATCATCCTCGACGAGGTGGACAAGGTGACCGTTTCGAACCACGGCGACCCGTCGAGCGCGCTGCTCGAGGTGCTCGACCCGGAGCAGAACACCACCTTCCACGATAACTACATCGACATGGAGTACGACCTGTCGAAAGTGCTGTTCATCGCCACGGCCAACAATATCGCCAACATCGCACCGGCGCTGCGCGACCGCATGGAGATGATCAATATCCCCGGCTACCTGATCGAGGAGAAGGTGCGCATTGCCCTCGACCACCTGCTGCCCAAGCAGCGCGAGGCGCACGGCATCAAGGAGCAGGAGCTCACGATGGCCCCCGAGGTAGTCGAAGGCATCATCGCCGGCTATACCCGCGAGTCGGGTGTCCGCTCGCTCGACAAGTTGCTGGCCAAGATCGCCCGCGCCCGTGCCAAGCAGATCGCCTTCGACGAGGTGTTTGCCCCGGAGGTTTCGGCCCGGGAGGTCGAAAAGATCCTCGGCATGCCCAAGTTCCTCAAGGAGGAGTACGAGGTGGGCGGCATGACAGGCGTTGTGACGGGCCTGGCCTGGACGGAGGTCGGCGGAGATATCCTCTACATCGAGTCGGTGCTGACGCCCGGCAAGGGCAAGGTCAGCCTTACGGGTAACCTGGGCGACGTGATGAAGGAGTCCGCTACGATCGCTCACGAGTGGGTGATGGCGCACAGCAAGGAGCTGGGCAGTGACCCCGCACTGTTCGAGAAGAACGACATCAACATCCATGTCCCCGAGGGTGCGATCCCGAAGGACGGCCCTTCGGCCGGCATTACGATGGTGACCTCGATCGTTTCGACCTACACGGGGCGGAAAGTCCGGGATCGTATCGCCATGACGGGCGAGACGACGCTCCGCGGCCGTGTGATGCCGGTGGGCGGCGTCAAGGAGAAGATTCTGGCGGCCAAACGCGCCGGGATCAACGAGCTGATCCTCTCGGAGGAGAACCGCAAGGACATCGCCGAGATCAAGCCCGAATACATCGACGGACTGACCTTCCATTACGTGAAGACCAACGACGAAGTGCTGAAACAGGCGCTCATATAGCAGCCCGAAAGAAGTAAAAGGTGGAAAGTTTTGTTTTTCACCTTTTACTTTTTTAATTTTATGGATCAATTCCTCTGCCGATGAAATTTATCGCAATCATACCGGCGCGTTATGCGGCGTCCCGTTTCCTGGCCTATCCGTTGGCCGGGCGGGGCGGGAAACCCGTTATGTGGCGGGTCTACGAGCAGGTGGCGGGCGTACTGGACGATGCCGTGGTCGCCACGGACGACGAGCGGATTTACGATGCCGTGGTGGCGTTCGGCGGCAAGGCCGAGATGACCTCGGCAGACCATAAGAGCGGCACGGATCGCTGCTGGGAAGCCTACCTCAGGCAGGGAAAGCCCTACGACGTGGTCGTCAACGTGCAGGGCGACGAGCCTTTCATCCGGGCGTCGCAGCTCGAAGCCGTGAAGCGCTGCTTCGACGATCCCGCGACGGACATCGCCACGCTCGTGAAACCCTTTGCCGAAGCGGACGGCCTGGCCGCGCTGGAAAACCCCAATTCGCCGAAGGTGGTGCTCGATGCGCAGTCGCGGGCCATCTATTTTTCGCGTTCGGTCATCCCTTACCTGCGCGGCGTCGAACGCTCGCAGTGGCTTGCGCACCATACGTTCTACAAGCACCTCGGCCTCTATGCCTTCCGCACGGAGGTGCTGTGTGCCGTCACGGCGCTGCCGCAGTCCACGCTCGAAAAGGCCGAGTCGCTCGAGCAGCTCCGCTGGCTTGAAAACGGCTACAGGATCGGCGTGGGCATCACCGACGTCGAGACCATCGGCATCGACACGCCCCAAGACCTCGCACGTGCCGAGGAGTTTTTGTCACACCATCCGGAATTTATAAAATGACAGCTATGAAATTCATCGCCGGCCCCTGCGTCATCGAATCCGCCGAGTTGCTCGACACCGTGGCCGAACGCCTCGTGGCGATCAACAAGGCCCTCGGGACGGATATTATCTTCAAGGCCTCGTTCGACAAGGCCAACCGCACCTCGATCTCCTCGTTCCGCGGCCCCGGACTCGAAAAGGGGTTGCGTATGCTCGCCGACGTGCGGGCGAAGTGGGGGCTGCGCCTGCTGACCGACATCCACGAGGCGTGGCAGGCCGCGCCTGTGGGCGAGGTCGTCGACGTGATCCAGATCCCGGCCTTCCTCTGCCGGCAGACCGACCTGCTCACCGCCGCGGCCAGGACGGGCAAGACCGTGAATATCAAAAAGGCGCAGTTCCTTTCGGGGTTGGACATGCAGTACCCCTATGAGAAGGCGCGCGATGCGGGGGCTTCGGAAATATGGCTCACCGAACGCGGCAATATCTACGGTTACAACAATCTGGTGGTCGATTTCCGCAATATCCCCGACATGCTGCGCATCGCGCAGACCGTGGTGATGGATTGTACCCATTCGGTGCAGCGTCCCGGCGGTGCGGGCGGTACGACGGGAGGCAACCGCGAGTTCGTGCCGGCCATGGCCCGGGCGGCACGGGAGTTCGGTGCCAACGGCTTCTTCTTCGAAGTGCACCCCTGCCCCGACTGCGCCAGGAGCGACGGCCCCAACATGTTGCAACTCGACGATCTGGAGAATCTCATTAAAACCTTGCTATAATGACCGATACCACCAAAGCGCAGATCCTCGACCTGGCCCGCAAGGCCATCAATACCGAGATGCTGGCGCTCAAGCACATGAAGGAGACCTTGGGTGACAATTTCGCCGATGCCGTGGAGCTGATCCTCGCATGCAGCGGCAAATGCATCGTCACCGGCATGGGCAAATCGGGGCTCGTCGGGCGCAAGATCGCCGCGACGCTGGCCTCGACCGGAACCCCGAGTTTCTTCCTGCATCCCGGCGAGGCCTTCCACGGCGATCTGGGGATGATCTCGAAGGACGACGTCGTGCTGGCGCTCTCCTATTCGGGCGAGACCGACGAAATCCTGAAGATCGTGCCTTTCATTCACTCCAACGGCAACAAGCTGGTGTCGATGACGGGCAATCCCGAATCGGCGCTGGCGAAGAATTCCGATATCCATCTCGACGTGAGCGTCGAAGAGGAAGCCTGCATCCTGCACCTCGCGCCGACGACCTCGACCACGGCGCAGATCGCCATGGGCGATGCGCTGGCCGTGTCACTCATGCAGATGCGGGGCTTCACGAGCGTCGATTTCGCACGCCTGCATCCGGGCGGCAGCCTCGGGCGTCGCCTGCTGATGACCGTGGGCAACGTGATGCGTTCGCACGACCTTCCGGTCGTGGCGCCCGACTGCTCGGCGACGGATACGATCCACGCCCTCAGCATGGGCGGGCTGGGGCTTAGCATCATCTGCGAGGGTGCCCGGATCGAGGGCATCGTGACCGACGGCGACGTGCGCCGTGCGATGGAGCGCCGCCGCGCCGAGTTCTTCAATATCAAGGCCGCCGATATCGCCACGCCCAGCCCGAAAACCATCTCCGCGGATAAGAAACTGATCGAGGCCGAGAAGATGATGACCCGTAACAAGGTCACGTCGCTGCTCGTCACGGACGATGCCGGGAAATTGCAGGGCGTGATTCAGATTTACGACATCAAATTATAGGGCTTTCGCTGCTGCGTCACGCCGCCTGTACGGGCGGCGTATGCGGGACGGCGTGCCCGCCGTGAAAACACAAGGGGGGCGGTATCATGGTACCCCCCCCCTTTCTTGTCTGCCGCGGTATGCCTCCGCGGGGTCAGTCCCCCTCTTCGAGCTGGAAAACCTGTTCGACGGGTTTGCCGAAGATCCGGGCGATCTTCAGAGCCAGTACCGTCGAGGTGACGAAGCGCCCGGCCTCGCTGGCATTTACGGTCTGTCGGCTTCCTCCGATGACAACGTCCACCAGCTGTT
>ENA-ORLI01000444-ORLI01000444.1-human-gut-metagenome-genome-assembly--contig:-NODE-444-length-10146-cov-4.74571_pt1 | contig 10146 bp, 9 predicted proteins | sample MGYA00243015_ERZ508825 | MGnify/ENA primary metagenome ERZ508825 (study PRJEB26277, sample SAMN04329804) | human gut metagenome | biome: human-associated habitat | host: Homo sapiens | place: USA... | reverse complement strand
GCTGAGAAGAGCGCATGGTTGCTTTCACTTCAAGAAAATAAGAACGGCAATTAATTTTAGTCTACTATATCAAGAGGGCTTATATATGATGTCTGGATACATCTCCGATTGCCTAGGAGAAAATTTCAGTTGTATTCAACCCAAGCCAATATTACCTCAAAAATTCAATTGGGATGTCTTCATGGCCACACTGATTCCTACTGAAGGGTGTAATTTTCAGTGTTCATACTGCCACAAAAACCACCCGGCAGCCAGTATGACCCGTGACACACTGGATCAGATCGAAGAGTATATCACTGCGCAGGCCCCACGGCATAAGCAGGTTGTGCTTGCATGGCTTGGAGGCGAACCGATCCTTTGCAAAGACACTGTATTGGAAGTCTCTGAAATGATTCAGAACTTGCAGAAACAGCATGGCTTTCAGTATACTGCCAAGATGACCACCAATGGTTATCTGCTGGACGAAAAGCTGTTCCGTCAGTTTTGTCAGGCAGGAATTACCAGCTACCAAATTACACTTGATGGTTGGAACCATGACAAGACTCGGCCCCATGTATCTGGCAAAGGAACCCTGCGGACCATCATTGACAATCTGGTCGCTCTTTCCAAGTTGCCCCCGGAAGAGTACTCCTTCCATATCACGCTACGCCGTAATCTTCTGGCCGGCGATGAGGACTACAGTTGGTACGATTACCTTTACCGTTTGTTTGGACAGGATAAACGCTTCGATGTACTTGTTTGTGCAGTTGGTGACTGGGGCGGCAAAGGCTCCCACGATCTGTCACCCCTTCACCAGGATACTCAAGAGGTGTTGGTTGCGAAGCATATTGCATATCTGGATAAAATCGGGATGCTGCGTTATAATCAAATGTACTGTGTCTCCCGTCCAAATCGTCTTGTATTCTGGCCCGACGGGAAAATTGGAAAATGTACTGCGGCTCTTAACCGTCCTCAACCCCAGTTAGAATGAAGCCGTTCAAAAAAGACGGTATGATCGATCCAGAAGTTCAGCATCTTTAGATGTCTTCTGCCCTGAAACCTGATTGCTGTGGCAACCAGAATGTTTTGGTGATAAGCGCAAAGCTCAGTTCGATCATGTGTACGAGTTGACGCCCGCATCTGCTATTGCCTGAAGCCGGGAGGCAACGCGATAGCCGGAAGAATCCAAAGAAACCGCGCCGGGGTTTCGTGGCACACGACTTTGGTTACAAAGTCTAGTGTGTTATACCTTTGTGCAGCAGACGGCAGCTGGGGGGAGCTATCCCGCCTCGCTCCTCTGTACGAAAGGTGCCCCTGCGGGGCAGCAACAGCGACAAAGAAAGGCTGGCAGTTTGTGCCCAAAAGCATAGGCTGCCAGCCTTTTGCTGTCTGCGGAACAAAGGTATATAAAGCCCCGCCGCAGCGGATTCATTCGTTTTCTGCCCGGTCACCTTTGGCTTTTTCCCGGCTCTTGTGGACGTTGTACTGGTTCTTGCACTGGGGACTGCAAAAGGTGGTGTTGACATGACTGCCCAGAAATGCTTTCTGGCAGTTCTTACACAGTCGCAGTGGATGTTCCTCGTCCACCAGCATGAAGCTGAACATCATCTGGATACCCAGCAGCAGGGAGTGAAAATCCCAGTAAATGGTGGGCTTGTCCAGCAGCTCGATATGGTAGCTGGGGGCAATCCCACCGAACGCAGCCATGGCTTTTTGGTACAATTCCCGGGTGTCTTGATCTATTAGACGGTAGTCCTGGTAGTACAAGATAGAGGTGGTCAGCGTGAAAGCCCAGTCCTTGAACTGCTGGGCGACCCAGTCATAAGGCTCCGCATACTGCCGCTGGAAGCTCATAGTTTTTGCCATGGGTTCATCCATAAAGGTCATGGTCAGGGCAACCATCGTCCGGTCCCCGGAAACCTTCCAGGCGGATTCAATTCCCCGTTTCACCAAGTCCAGCTGGTCAAAGGGATAAAACAGTGCCAGATTCCGGTCGGTGTCCATGGAGTCCTCTTTCTGGAAATGATTCTTCGGCAGGTAAACCGCCTCATAGTCCATAAAGGCCGGCGTGGTGGGCAGAGCGGTCATCAGACCCAATAAACCATACCGGGTGACAAACTTCAACACTGCCCGCTCCACTTCCACCGCCGGGCTGCGGCTCATCATCAACATTCCAACATTCAGGGCGTCCAGCACGATGCCTGGAACCTCTTTAAGCGGGTTGTAAACCTCCGGCTTTGTGTCTTTGCCGGGGGTGATGTACCGTTTGCCGTCTTTTGCCGTTTTCAGCTCGTAGTGATCGTACCGCACCCAATGAGAACGGGATTGCTCAAACAAGTTCTTCATTCTGCATTTATTCCCCCTCAGCCGTCCCTGTCGCCAGGGGCGGTTTTCCTTTTCTGCGGTTCGTCTTATTTTCCCGCCGAATCACAACATCTTTGCCTTGTTCCTCTGCGAGGGCTGAATATTCCTCTATAAATTGGCGTTCCCGCAGGGTCAGACTTCTACCTCGCTCCCGTTTACTATGCAGGTAGTCAAACATCTGTCGCTGTAAATTTCTATGAATGGTTTTCCTTAGTTTTCGGATATTGCGGTCGGACTGCTCACGAGCTAAGGCAAGCTGGGTAGCACTCCATAGCCGCAGGGAGAGAAAGTACAGAACTTCCTTGTGATCCTCGCTCAGCTCCTCAATCATACGCGAGATAAATGGATCAGCGGTCAGCTGGTGCATCTGATAAGGGCAGTTAAATAGGATATCCAGAAAGTTTCCGGCCATCATCTGCCGGTACGCCGTGTCATTCATCCACCTGGGAATCAGTTTGGGTTCTGAAACAGCCTGATAATCCAGTGGCAAGTCTCCCCGAAGGTGTTCGTAATTCCGTTCCCGGCGCTCCCGGTTCTGGTCCAGCTTGTCCCACTCCTTTATCACCACAGAAAAGTCCGCCTCAGTCCGGGCGGCTTCCTCCAGACGCCGAACGGCTTCCGCCCGGATTTCCCGTTTCAGCCGCTTTTCACTGGTTAGCGAGGCTTCTTCCTCCTCGGTTTCTAGCTCTTCTTCGTCATGGAGGGGGTGCTCGTCATGCTCCAGGGCGATTTCCAACTCAATCTTACGTTCTGCCGCAGCGGCTCGTTCCAGCGCCTCATTCGTCAAACTGATGCTGGATTCATCATCCCATCTGTCATCCTGAAATCCTCTCGCATACCGATTTACCACGCCTCCACCTCACTCCAAAAAATTTTTTGAAAATTTTAAAAAATGGTTCCGTTTTGCACCCCGGATTTCTCCTATTAGTGAAAGGGTAGTTCCGAATCCGGTTACAACCCATAACCGGGTTACAGTTTATGGAACTTTTTTGATTATACATTGAAGGCCCTCTCAGGCTCAAGAAGAAAAAAGTCGAAAGGAGAAGTCAGGCTTTATTTTTTCGCGGAAGGAGGTATGGAACGAAACGTTACGCACCCAATTCACTCGTCATGGACTCAGATGTACCCCGAAACGAGGTACACCTCTATCCACGGCAAAGTACTGTATCCCTGCCCATAAGATGCCAGATTAGCGAGGTATAAATGAATCTTTTTAAAATCGTAAAGGAATCCGTCACTGTCAAGCAGACCGCAGCCTTGTACGGCCTGCCTGTCACTACTACTTGGATGACTCGCTGCCCTTTCCACGAGGATCATACCCCCAGCATGAAGCTGAATGACACCTATTATTACTGCTTCGGCTGCGGTGCCACCGGCGATGTCATTGACCTTACCGCCCAGTTGTTTGGTCTCAGCAGCTTCCAGGCAGCCCGGAAGCTGACCCAGGACTTCGGACTCAGCCCGGACAAGCCTCCATCGGGTGCAGTCGCTCTGCCCAAGCCAGCCGCTGCCTCTTCAGACACCCTGCTAGAGGATATTTACTACTGGCTCCGGGTCCTCCACGACAACCGCGATCTGCTGACCCGGTGGCAAACAGAGTTTGCTCCCCTCTCCCCGGAGGAACCGCTGGACGAGCATTTTGTAGAGGCTCTGCACATGATGGCCGTTGTGGACGACCTTATTGATTGCCTGGCCTTCGGGCCCACCTCCAAGAAGGCAGCCGCTGCCAAGCGCCTGCTGGACGGTCAGCTTCTGCCGATGGTCGAATCCCGCCTCAATACCCTGGACAGAGAGGAGGCTGCATGAAAAACAAGAAATATTGGCCCAGCTCCAATGACCCGGTCTGGCTGGAAGAAGGCTACCGGATCAACGAATCTGTTTTCTGTGAGACCTTCATTTCGACCCACAAAATTGTTTTCTGCAATGGTTTCTTTTTCACCGAAGATGGCCGGGTAACAGATGAGATGCCTCTGCGGAGTACCATCTATGCGGAACTGAAGGACTCCGCCAGCAACAACGTGGCCCGCAAGGTAGGCAGCATTCTGGACCTGCTGAAACTCTCCGCCCAGGTGGATGATTTCCCGCCAGTCACCAACTGTATCCACCTGGCCAATGGTACCTTGAACTTGAACGGCAGCTTTCGGGAAGGCAAGCCGGAAGTGATCCGCAACCGGCTGCCGGTCCGATACAACCCCAAAGCGGCCCAGCCTACCCACTGGCTGCGGTTCCTGTTTGATCTGCTCCACCCGGAAGATATTCCGACTGTCCAGGAGTTTATAGGTTACTGCCTCATTCCCAGCAACAAGGGCCAGCGGATGATGGTTATCAAGGGCCGGGGCGGCGAGGGCAAAAGTCAGATCGGCGTGGTGTTGTCCAAGCTGTTCGGCACTAATATGAAGGACGGCAGCATCGGCAAAATCTCTGAGAACCGTTTTGCCCGGGCCGACCTGGAACACATCCTGCTCTGCGTGGACGACGATATGCGGATGGAAGCCCTGCGGCAGACCAACTACGTCAAATCCATTGTCACGGCCCAGGGGCAGATGGACCTGGAGCGTAAAGGCAAGCAGAGCTACCAGGGCTGGATGTATGCCCGGCTGATGGCTTTCAGCAATGGAGACTTACAAGCCCTGTACGACCGAAGCGACGGCTGCTATCGGCGGCAACTGCTCCTGACCTCCAGGGACAAGCCCGCCGACCGGGTAGATGACCCTGACATCGCCGAGAAGATGGCCGCCGAGGCCGAGGGATTTTTCCTGTGGGCTTTCGAGGGGTTGCAGCGTCTGGTCAGGAACGGCTTCAAGTTTACTGAGAGTGACCGCGCCCGGCAGAACCGGGAGCTGGTCAAGCGGGACAACAACAACTTCTTCGATTTCATGGAGGCCGAGGACTATATTCGGCTCAAGGCGGATGCCTGCATTAGCTCCAAAGACCTCTATACCATTTATAAGATGTGGTGTGAGGAGAACAACCTGGTAGCTCTGAAAGCCCGGAGCTTCAGCGATGCCGTGATTGCCAACCTGAAAAAGTACAACCTGGAGCACACCACCAACATCGCCAACTCAGCAGGCCGCCGCGTATGGGGCTATCTGGGAATTGAGGCACTTGTACGGCCTGAGATGCCCACTTCCCTCTGGGGATAAAACTGTATATGGGAGAACTTGGCCTTTTCGCTATGTACGTATGTACGAGGCCCGTACAGACGCATCCGGCGAAAGGCTTCAGAGGGCGTAACCGTTTGTTACTCCCTTGAAGTGGCTGTGACCAAATTGGTCACAACCAAGTTAAAACGCTCCAAGTCAGATGGATGTCGTGCTTCACAACGCCCTTACCCTGCCAGCAAGGTGTCTGCGAGTCACCGACCCAGATTTTTATGAGTGAAGTGGCTGTTCCCATTTTGGTAACGGCCATAATCCTGTATAAGAGGAATCTTGGCCTTTTTACTATGTACGTATGTACAAGTTCTGTACGCACGTACATAGCGAAAACCCTAAAACGCACCATATACACGAATCCTTTACGACACTAAAGTGGTTGTGGACATTTTGTCCACAACCACACAGGTTTGTCCGAGTTGTCACGGCGACAACTCGGTTTTGATGGCACTGGACAAAATGTCCAGTGCCACCGCTTCTCGCAAGGAATCTTTAACGGTCTGAAGTAGGTGTGGACAAAATGTCCACATTCTTTTTATTGTATAACCTTTTTGGAAGTGCATCTGCTTTGGTCCAATCCCTGTAATCAAGTGGTCATTTTGACCACTTGATCTTGCACAACAGAACTTCGCGGTAGATGTGAGAAAATCAACGGACAGATTTTGTCCGTTGATTTTCTGGAATACCGAGGTGTTCACCTTCCACTGCTATGTACGCATCACCCCCGTACGCACGTACATAGCGAAAAGCCCAAAACGCGCTATATACGCAATCCTTTATGGCGCTGAAGTGGTCTGGGTCATTTTGACCCAGACCAACCGGTTCCGATCAAGTTCCCATTTTGAGAACTTGATTTCAGTTATCTCCTTTTTCCTCTATAAAAAGGTCAGTATCTTGTAACCAATAAATATCAGTTGGTCATTTTGACCAACTGAAAAGCAGATCGTTTTATCTCAAAAGCAAAATCAGTAAGTTAAAGTTTGGACGTTAAATCTACCATGCTGTGCCCGTTGGATCAAGTTATCATTTTGATAACTTAATTTGGGGAGCACAGTTGTCTCGGTTATTAGACTTATAATCAAGTGTTCAAAATGAACACTTGATTTTTTGGCGGTGTTCAAATGGAACACCACCACCTCGATCATCAAAGCCTATCCATCCACATGAATGAAAGGAGCTTTACAATGTCCGTCATCAATACGATTGAATTGCCAAAAAGGAGGGCCGCCATTGAGCCAACCACAATACGCCATCATGCGCTTTGCCAAGTACAAGGGGCCAGAGATCACCAACATCGAAGCCCATAACGAACGCAGAAAAGAAAGATACGCCAGTAATCCCGATATTGACCTCTCCCGCAGCAAGCATAACTTCCACCTGATCGAACCACCCCAACGTTACCGGGCTGAGGCTGAGCGCCAGATCAGCGCCGCTGGATGCCGCACCCGAAAGGACAGTGTCCGGGTGGTAGAGGTGCTGTTCACCGCTACACCGGAGTTCTTCAAGGGCAAGAAGCTGCCCGAAATCCGGCAGTATTTTGAGGAAACACTCCGCTTCTTTGTGCAATACCAATCCAGAGAAACTATCATCTCCGCCGTGGTGCATATGGATGAGAAAACAGCCCATATGCACCTTTCTTTTGTCCCCTTGACGCCAGATGGCAGACTCAGCGCCAAAGAGATCGTTGGTAACAAAAAGAAGTTGACCTGGTGGCAGGACAAGTTCTGGGAGCACATGGTTGCTAAATACCCCGACCTGGAGCGCGGCGAGAGTGCAAGCCAGACGGACCGCGACCATATCCCGCCTCGTATCTTCAAGGAGATGACCCATCTCACCCAGCAGCGCCAAAAGCTGGACCAACTGCTCACCGGCATCGGCCCCTTGAACGGCAAGAAGCGGGCCGCTGAGATTTCCGAACTGCTGGACGGTTATATCCCAGCCGTGGAGAAAATGCGGACCCAGCTGAAAAAGTACAGTACAGCCTTCAGCAGTACCAAGGCTGAGAATGAGAAACTCAAGCGGAAAAACAAAAAGCTCTCGGAGTCCCTGGAGGAGGCGACCCACGAGAGCGTTCTGAAAAAGTTGGAGGATGCCAAGCTCCAGCGGGAGTATGAGGAGGCCCTCGCCGTATTGGAGCGAATTCCGCCGGAAGTTTTAGAAGAATACGCGAAGCCCAAAGCCTCCCACCGCACCGCAGAACTTTGAATCAAAAAGGAGAAATGCCATGAAGAATGTTTGTAAGAACGATCATTTTAACACTGAAACCTTGCAAAGCGCCGCAAATCCCGGTACAATGGAATTGGTCACCCAAAACAATGCCGTCAAGTCTCCAATCTCTGACCTGAAACAGCCCGAGTCGAAAGCTTGCGTGTACACGGTGGAGGAAGTGGCGCAGATGCTGGCCATCAGCCTGCGCTCCGCTTATAACTTCTGCAACACCACCGGTGAGTTTCGTGTCCTCCGGGTAGGCGGAAGCATCCGCATTCCCAAGGACAGTTTCGACGCTTGGCTGTTCCGGGCCGCTTGATCAAGGAGGCACAGCATGGCATATATCACCAAACGCGGCAGCTCCTACAGCGTCCGCTACACCTATTTCGATGAGCACGGCAAAAGCTGCGACAAATGGGAGAGCTTTCCCACCAAAGAGGAGGCGATGAACCGCAAAAAGCAGGTGGAACACGAGCTTGCAAGCGGAACTTTCCTGATTCCGTCCACTATAACGGTCGGTGAATTCCTGATGAACTGGCTGCCCAAACAATGCACCAAGCATAAGTGGGCTCCCAAAACCTACCAGTCCAACCTGTCCACCATCCAGAATCTCATCCTCCCCTATATCGGCAACTTTGAGATGCAGAAGCTGAAGCCCTATCACCTGGAGAACCTGTACAGTACCCTGAGCAAAACGCCCTGTGGGCAGTATGTTGAGGGCAAAAAGCAGAAGCTCACCCCCAAGCAGAAACAGCGTCTGCTGTCCGGCACCACCATCCATGAGGTTCATCGTCTGCTTCACACCGCGTTCCTCTATGCGGTGGAATGGGGAATCCTTCTGAAAAGCCCCGTCCCTCTGGAAGGCCCCAAAAAGACCACCCAGGAACGAAGCATCTGGACAGTGGAAGAAATGCGGGCGGCCCTGGCCAGCATGGAGGACCCCATCCTCCACCTAGCTGTCCACCTGACCTTGGTGGGCGCGCTGCGAGAAGGGGAGGTTGCTGGACTGACCCCGGAGGACATCGATTTTGACGCCGCCGGTGGGGTCGGCACTTTCTCGGTCAACAAGTCCATGCAGCGCATTCAGAAATACGCCCTGCTTCAGGTGGATGGCAACTGTATCATCAAGGAGTTTCCCGATAAACTGGAAGGCAGCAAAACTTCTCTCATACTGAAAAGCACCAAAACCGAGTCCTCCTGCCGGAATATCTTTCTGACCGCCGCTCTCCGGGAGGAACTGAAACACTGGCTGGAACGGCTGAAAGAAGACGAGGCCCGCTCCCCAGACCGCTACCACGACAGCGGAATGCTTCTCCGCCTGCCCAATGGTCAGGCCGTGGAGCCCGTTCTGATCCGCAAAAAGTTCCTCAAATGGCAGGACGCTCACCCGGAGTTCCCCCGCATCGTCTTCCACGGGCTGCGACATTCCAGCGCCACCTACCAGCTGATGATCTCGGGCGGCGATATCAATTCTGTGCAGGGATCAACCGGCCACGCCAGTGCGGATCTTCTGGTTAACACTTACGCCCATATCCAGCAGTCTTCCCGCATGGAGCTGGGCAAAAAGTTTGAAAATTCTTTCTACGCCAAACCAGAAGCCAGCGCCCAAACTCCGCCTGTCCAGGGGAACACAGCGCTCTCCATGGCCGCGCTTTTGGAGCTCCTGAAAGATGCAGACCCTGAAACGAAGGCACAGCTTCGCCTTGCACTGTTGACCTGAATGCAAAAAAGGGCACGGATTGCAATGCAATCCCGCGCCCTACATAATTCAACACAGAAAACACGAACCGTGCACCGACCGTGCAAAAACCGTGCAGCTGTGTTGCAAAAAACAAAAAAGCCATGAAATCTTTCGATCTCACGGCATTTTTTGGTGCGATGGAAGGGACTCGAACCCCCGGCCTACTGATTCGTAGAGGGCCTTTATATGAGTTTCGCCGTTTTCGGTCATCGCAGTTTATATAGATTCACCGTTGTTTTTGTGTTTGTTCGTGCATGGTCGTTTCACTTCTTTTCGATTCAACAAGGCACAAATAAGGCACATTCCAGAGAGCATACCATCCCATAACACGGGCACTATGAGAAAAGTAAAAAAGCAGACGGCTCACGCGGGCGGCAGAAATGCCCCTGTGAGCCGTCTTTTGTTATGCGTGCGACTTTTCCTTGATATGACTGAAAACGTCCGTCAGCGCGTCCGCTGCCGCCGCATCGCTGGAACGGATGAACCCGGCGTAAATATCCGTGGTGGTGCTGGTCTTTGCGTGGCCAAGTCTGCCCGAAACAGTTGTAACAGGCACATGAGCCGCTATCAGCAAGCTGGCGTTGGTGTGGCGCAGGCTGTGGAAGTGAACCGCCGGGAGGTCATGGGCGGCCAGAAAGCCCGGAAACCAGCTTGTCACCGCATTGGGGTCGAACGGCTGCACGTTCCAGCGAGTGAACA
>ENA-ORLI01000436-ORLI01000436.1-human-gut-metagenome-genome-assembly--contig:-NODE-436-length-10323-cov-5.54986_pt1 | contig 10323 bp, 5 predicted proteins | sample MGYA00243015_ERZ508825 | MGnify/ENA primary metagenome ERZ508825 (study PRJEB26277, sample SAMN04329804) | human gut metagenome | biome: human-associated habitat | host: Homo sapiens | place: USA... | reverse complement strand
CAGAGAACCGATACGAAGAGCATCGTCTTAATCCAATTTTTCATAAGTTTCAAAACATTTTGATTATAGTAATAACTATTACTGGAAATAGCAAAGCGGATGCGCCTCGGAGGCACGTCCTTACTCTCAAGAGATATGTCGGAACAACTTGCAGGACAAACATAAGCACATTTTTTTCTTTTTTGCAAATTTTCACAGTCAAAAAATAGTATTATAATGCAAATTATTTCCTTTAGTAATTATTTAAATAGTTTTTAACACTCATGAAACACTAATAAGCGAACTTTACCACACGAAAGACAAGAATAAGACAAAACAAACCAAAACCGATAAAATACAAACAATAACAATTGACTAACAAATAGTTACAATGTATAAATATAAAAATACTCCGGAATCGCACAATTTCAGCTATTCTTTTTGCAAAGTTTTTAAACTAAATAGTTGCACGAAAGAAAATAAAAACATATATTTGAAAGCAAAATCAGAAGAACCTTATTTATTAAATAATTAAAAACACACAAACCTGACACACACGAAAACCTAACTACTTTTTACACTCTCCAGCAGAAGTTATATCGGGAATGACTTGCAACCAGCCGAAATCCCCGGAAAACCCCGGCCTCTTATATAATAATAGGTATGGGATCCGGCAACGAACCGATTGATAACTTAAACTGATGTAAAATGAAACAATGTTACACGCTGACCGGACTTGACGTACTGGGCAAAATACGCTCGTACATCAGGCTCCTGACGGTTACTCTTTTATATGTGACATTTGCGCTCCCGGCCTCGGCACAAGGGGGGGGGAAGGCCGTCTCGGGTATCGTTAAAGACGACACGGGAAATCCCCTCATAGGTGTCACCGTCACCGTCACCGGTACCACGAAAGGCACGACTACCGATGCCAACGGTACGTACACGATCAATGCTGACAATTCCGAAAGCCTGAATTTCAGCTATGTGGGCTACAAAACCCAGACAATCCACGTCAACAACCAATCCACCATCGACGTCACCATGAGCGAAGACAACACCAGCCTCGAAGAGGTTGTCGTCGTCGGTTACGGCGTACAGAAGCGCCGCGACATCGTAGGCGCCGTCGAAACCCTTTCGACAAAGGGCCTCGAAGAGCGCATGGGTTCGTCGATGAGCATTTCGCGCTCGTTGCAGGGCGCCTCACCCGGCCTTTCGATGACCTTTTCCGACGGTATGCCCAACCGCGGCGCGACGGTGCGCAGCCGCGGCGCGGAGATCTCGATCGGTTCGGGCGGTTCGGCCCTGGTGATGGTCGACGGCGTCGAAACCGACATGTCGACCGTGAACCCGGACGACATCGAGTCGATCACGGTGCTCAAAGACGCCTCGTCGACCGCCGTATACGGTGCCCGCGGTACCTTCGGCGTGATCCTCCTTACCACCAAGAAGCCGCAGAAAGGCAGTGCCAAGGTGACTTACAACGGTACCTTCACCTTCTACAAGCGCGCCACCAAGCCCCAGATGGTCACCAACGGCTACGATTATACCACCTCGTTCCTGGAATCCTATGTCAACGCATTCGGCAAGGATCCCTCGAACATCAACAACGTATTCAAATTCTCACGCACCTGGTACGACGAACTGGCACGCCGCAACAACGACCCGTCGTATGAGAAATGGCGCGTCAACAACCGCAATACCTACGAATACTTCGGCAACACCAACTGGTACGACGTATTCTACAAGGACTATACGACCGGACACCAGCATAACATAAGCGTAACGGGCGGCGGCGACGTGGCATCGTACTACGTTTCGGGCCGTATGTTCGAGCAAGACGGCATCTACAACGCCGGTGACGAGAAATACCAGCAGTTCAACGTCAAAGCCAAAGGCATCGTCAACGTGAAGCCATGGCTGCGCGTGGAGAACACCACCGATTTCATGTACCGTTATTCACACCAGCCAACGGGCCACACCGGCATCTCCACGACGCCGATGACGGTATCGCGCATGCTCAACCACCAGGCTTACCCCGTAGCCCTGGTCACCAATCCCGACGGTACGTGGACGGAAGCGGCCGTATATACGGGCTGGGCAGGCTTCGTCGAGGGTAACTCGTGGCGTAAAGACCGCAAGTTCGACATGAACAACCGCACGGCGATCACGATCGACCTGCTGAAGGACGTGCTCGTCGCCGCAGCCGACGTGAGCCTCTATTTCACCCCGACCGACCGCCGGCAGGCCGTGAACAGCTACACCTACTACACCGGGCCCGACAGCTCGGGCGAACGTCCCTCGGGCTCGCTCTACGAAGAACGCTCCTACAACCGTCAGAAGGTCGCTTCGAGCGCCACGCTGACCTACACGCCCCGCCTGGGCGACAACCACTCGCTGAGCATCATGGGCGGTTGGAACATCGAAGATTACACCTACAAGAGCAACCTGATGAGCCGCGAAGGCATCATCATCCCCGGCAAGCCCAACTTCAGCCTGCTGGAAGGCGAAGCGATGACCCTGAAGGACAACGGCAGCTACGACTGGGGGCTGGTCGGCGCATTCTACCGCGTAAGCTACTCGTACAAAGGAAAATACCTGCTCGAAGCCAGCGGCCGCTACGACGGTAACTCCAAGTTCCCGTCCAACCAGCGTTGGGGATTCTTCCCCTCGGGTTCGGTGGGATGGCGCATCTCGGAAGAGAACTTCATGAAAAACGCCAACTGGCTCGACAACCTGAAGATCCGCGCATCGGTCGGTTCGGCGGGCAACGGCCTCATCAGCGATGCCTACGCCTACCTCTCCACGATGTCGATCGCACAGTCGAGCCTGCTGAACAACGGTTCGGTGTTCAACTACACGCAAGCACCCTCCCCGATTCCCAAGAGCCTGACATGGGAAAAGGCCACGACCTATGACCTCGGCCTGGATTTCGAGGCATTCAACGGCCGCCTGAACTTCTCGGCCGACATCTACCGCAAGAAGACCACCGACATGTATGTGGTGGGCGAAGAACTGCCTGCCGTATTCGGCAACAGCGCCCCCAAGGGCAACTACGCCGACATGCGCACCGATGGCTGGGAGGCCAGCCTCTCGTGGCGCGACAGCCACAAGGTTGCGGGCAAGACCCTGAGCTACAATATCAAAGTCGCCGTCTGGGACAACACCAGCAAGATCACCCGCTATACGGCCAAAACAGGTACGCTCCCGACCAACTACTCGATCAACTATTACGAGGGGATGACCCTCGGCGAAATGTGGGGCTACAAGTGCGACGGGCTGTTCCAGAGCGACGAAGAGGCGCAGACATGGGCCAACTATTCGAAGTTCACCAACCGTTCGGCGACCTGGCAGGCCGGCGACCCGCGCTACCTCGACCTGAACGGCGACGGATACGTCAACAACGGCAACAACACGATCTACGACCACGGCGACCTGGTGAAGATCGGCAACACTACGCCCCGCTACAGTTACAGCATCCAGGGCGGTGTGCGCTGGAACGGCATCGGCATCAGCATGATGTGGCAGGGCGTCGGCAAACGCGACTGGTATCCGGCCAAGGAATCGGGTTATTTCTGGGGACAGTACGGCCGTCCGTACAGCATGGCACTCCCGTGGCATAACAGCGACCGCTGGTCGCCGACCAACCGCGGCGCCTACTGGCCGCGCCTGGTCGGCTACTCGGCCAGCGACTCGGGCCTGATCCTCGCGCAGCCCAACACGCGCTACGTGCAGGACGCTTCGTACATCCGCCTGAAGAACCTCACCATCGACTACAACTTCCCCAAGGAGCTGGTCAACAAGATCGGCCTCCAGGCACTCAAGATCTATGTGTCGGGCGAGAACCTCCTGACCTTCTCACCGCTCAAGAAGTACGCGAAAAACTACGACCCGGAAGGTAGCTACGCCGGCGAGGCGGACTACGGATCCAACAAGTTCGGTAGCGACAACATCGGCGACGGCGACGGTTATCCCGTCATGAAATCGTACACGATCGGTTTGAGCATAACTTTCTAAATTACGGACGACAATGAAAAAGATAACATATATTTTGCTTTCGGCCTGTTTCCTGCTCACGTCCTGCGAGGATTTCCTTAACAGGGATCCCGACGCCAAGGTCGGATCGGGGGATTATTTCACGGACGAAGGCTCCCTGCTGACCTATACCAACGGGTTCATCCAGAAATACACCCCCAGCGCAGCAGACCTGGGCTACGGCGACGGGTACTCGGACATCATGGCCACCGAAAAGTCGTTCACGTTCCTGACCAACGCCTCGTGGACACCCGACCTGCAGAGCGGCTGGTCGATCAGCAACTGGACGCCGATCTACAACATCAACTATTTCCTGGTGCACATGCGCGAGGCGAAGGGGCTCTCCGAAGCTACCTACAACCACTACGAAGGCACAGCCCGTTTCTGGCGCGCCTGGCAATACTTCGAGAAGGTCAAGACCTTCGGCGCCGTACCCTGGTACGACGAGCCGATCGACCCCGAGGACATGGTGGCACTCTACAAACCGCGCGACAGCCGCGAATACGTCATGGAGCGCGTGCTCGAAGACCTGGATTTCGCCTGCAAACATTGCTACACGTCGTCGGAGTGGATCAACTGCGCCCGCATCAACCGGTACATCGCCCTGGCCTACAAGGCCCGCGTCTGCCTGTTCGAAGGCACCTACCGCAAATACCATTCGGTAGACCCGTCTACGGGCAAGGCGTGGGAAGACAAGCAGGCTTCGGAGAAATTCCTGCGCGAATGCGCCGAGGCATGTGAGGAATTGATGGCGGCCGGCGTATACAGCATCGTGAACAACCCCGCCAACGTCAAGACCCAGTACCGGGAACTCTTCACGCAGGAGGCCGTCAACACGACCGAGGTGATCTGGGCACGCCAGATGAGCGTCGGCATGACCACGTTCCACGACCTGACGTGGCGTTACACGTCGGGCAGCTACGGACAGCGCTGGTCGCTCGACCAGGATTTCGTGAAGACCTACCTCAACCTGGACGGTTCGCGCCACACGGCGACCGGCGAGGAGTTCACGACCGAAGTCGAAAACCGCGACTACCGTCTCTCGCAGAGCATCATCACGCCGGGCTACACGAAGCTGGTGGGCGGCGTTTCGACCGCGACACCCCCCGATTTCACGGTGACGCTGACCGGCTACCAGGTCATCAAGTTCAACATCGACGACAAGGCATACGAGTCGGCATCGGTTTCCTACAACTCGCTGCCCATCATGCGTTACGCCGAGGTACTGCTCAACTACGCCGAGGCAAAGGCCGAGCTGGGCGAATTCAGCGACGACATCTGGAACAAGACCATCAAACCGCTGCGTGAGCGCGCAGGCGTCGACGGTAAGCGCCCGACGTCGGCAGACCCCTATCTGCAACAGTACTACGGGCTGAGCGACAGCGACCTGCTGGAGATCCGCCGCGAGCGCGCCATCGAGTTGCTGCTGGAAGGGTTCCGTTACAATGACCTGATGCGCTGGCATGCGGGCGAGCTGCTGAACAAGCAGTGGTACGGCATCTACATCCCGGCCATGGATACCTCCTACGACCTCAACGGTGACGGCATCAACGACGTCTGCGTGATTTCGGGCGAAGCCGGCAACGAACCCGGCGTAACGTACATCGTACTCGACGACAGCAAAGATTCGCTGGAGAACGGCACGATCGGACGTCTGCTCTATACCGTGGGCCGCAACTTCGAGGAGAAGCGCTACCTGCGCCCCATCCCCAAGACGGCGCTGAACATCAACCCCGACCTGGGACAAAACTACTACTGGAGATAAACAAGGAGGAAACGCGCCCCGGGCGGGATTTTCCCGGGGCGCGCATCCCGATATAAACCTTAATTCAGCATACAATGAAACGATACATATTTATCATCGCCGCACTCACCGCCCTGATCTTTACCGGGTGCTCGAATGACGACGACCGCCCGGTAAAGACCCCCATAGATCCGCTGACCGACATCTACGGAGTGGTGACCGACAACCAGGGGAACAGACTGCAGGGAATCGTCGTAAGCGACGGATATACCTGCACAGCCACCGACGAGAACGGCGTCTACCAGCTTACGGCCGGGGAATTCTCCTATCAGGTGTACCTTTCGCTCCCCGCGGCATACGAAGTCCCCATGTCCGAAGGGCTGCCCTGCTTCTGGCAGAAACTGACCGAAGGACGCAAGCGCTACGACTTCACGCTGACCCCGCTGGCCGGAGGTGCCGAGAACGAGTTCAACCTCTTCTGCGTGGCCGACCCCCAGTGCCAGAACACGACCAACATCGCACGTTTCAACACCGAAACGGTACCCGACATCGCCGCGCAGGTCGCAGCTTCGACGCTGCCGTGTTACGGCATCACGTTGGGCGACATAGGCTGGAACACCGAGAATACGGACTACACGAACGACGTATTCCCGCTGATGAAAAAGGCCATGCAGATGGACAAGGTCGGGCTGCCGCTCTTCCAGCTGATGGGCAACCACGACAACAAGGTGATCGCCGTCAGCAAGAACGACTATACCGTGGCACACGACATCGCCGCACAGCGGAATTTCGAATACATCTTCGGCCCCGTAAATTATTCGTTCGACCGCGGCAACGTGCACATCGTCGCCATGGACAATATCATTTTCCCGAGCCACAAGGATTATTCGCTCGGATTCCGCGACGACCAGGTCGAGTGGCTCCGCCAGGATCTGAGTTATGTTTCGAAAGACAAAATGGTGATCTTCTGCGTACACATCCCCATGCGCGCCAGCAACAACCAGAACGTACAGGCGGTACTCGAACTGCTCAAGCCGTTCGCCGAGGTCCATATCATGTCGAGCCACACGCACTATGCCGCGAACACCACCTACGACAGCCACTACGAACACGTGCACGGCGCAGCCTGCGGCGCATGGTGGCATTCGACGATCAATACCGACGGAACGCCCAACGGCTATGCGATCTACAAGGTCAAGGGCGCGACGATCGACAACTGGGTTTATAAGGCCACGGGCTTCGACCCCGATTTCCAGATACGCCTCTACCGCGGCAGCGACATCTTCATGGAAGGGTATACGCCTTCGTACCAGTTCTATTACAAGGGTGACGACCAGATCGTGGCCAACATCTGGAACGCCGACAAGGACTGGAAGATCGAAGTCTATGAAAACGGCACCAAGACCGGGGAAATGAAGCCCTACGAGAGCAATGCGACCAAACGCGACGCATGGGCATCAGGCTACCACTGCGGCGTACAGGGACGCGCCCCGGGCAACTACGACCGCACCAACACGAGCCACCTGTACTACTACACGCTCCAATCGTCCACGGCTTCGGTCGAAGTCCGCGCCACGGATAAATTCGGCCAGACTTACAGCCAGTCGAAATTCACTACGGGCCTTGCCGAGGATTTCCCGGTCGGCGAGTAGATTATTACGGAAAAATTCGTAACTTTGTGAATTGCGATTCAAAAGCAGAAACGAAATGAAACGACTGATCTCGATACTCGTCGCCCTGTCGGTCTGGGGCATTGCCTGCGCACAGCCCTCGGTACGCATTGCCCACGGGCCCTACCTGCAACAGGTCACCGACGACGGCTTCACCGTGGTATGGACGACGACCATGGACGCCGCGTCGTGGGTCGAAGTAGCCCCTGACGACGGATCGCATTTCTATGCCGCCGAGCGGCCGAAATATTACGATTCGCACATCGGCAAACGCCGCATAGGACGCCTGCACCGCGTACGCGTGGAGGGGCTGGCTCCGGGGACGACCTACCGTTACCGCATCATGCAGCAGGGCGTGCTCTGCGACCAAGGCAACAAGCGGGTAGTCCTGGGCGAAGGTTACGGGAGCGACATCCTCAAACACAAGCCCTATACGGCCACTACGCTCGACGGGCGGAAAGAAAAAACAGAATTCTGGGTCGTGAACGACATTCACGCCCAGGATTCGATCTTCCGGTTGCTGCTGGAAGGCGTCGGGAAGGCCAAACCCGATTTCGTCTGCTTCAACGGCGACATGCTCAGTTCGATGGAGTCCGAGAAACAGCTTTTCGAGGGTTATCTCAATTCGGCGGCCGAATTGCTGACACCCGCGGGAATCCCGATCTTCGCAACGCGCGGCAACCACGAGAACCGCGGCTCCTTCTCCCCGAGATTCCTCGACTACTTCCCGACCTCCACGGGCGAGGTATACTACACGTTCCGGCAGGGCCCGGCCTATTTCGTCGTGCTGGACTGCGGCGAGGACAAGCCCGACAGCGACATCCGCTACTACGGGTTGTCGACTACCGACGCCTACCGCGAACAGGAAGCCCGCTGGCTGAAGGGCGTGGTCGAAAGCGAGGAATACCGCTCGGCACCCCTGAACATCGTCGTGCTGCACATGATCCCGGGCGGGAAAAGCAGCTGGCACGGCGAACAGGAACTCCGCAGGCTGCTCGTACCGATCCTCAACGAAGCTTCGGTCGACATCATGCTATGCGGGCACTACCACCGCTACCAGTGGATCGACGACGGGAGCCGGGGCACGAACTTCCCGATCCTCGTAAATTCGAACCGGGACAAGCTCGTGGTGAAGGCCGACCGCAGGGGAATCGACATCGACGTCGTGAACACGGGCGGCGAGGTCATCAAACGCCACCGGATCGACAAGTAACCGCCTGAAAGGAAACAGAACAGGGACAAAGGCGCTTCCGGGCGCCTTTGCTCTTGGAACAATCCGCAGAGAACCAACAAAACGCAATATGAAAACATCCAGACTACTGACCGCCTTCGCCACCGCCGCCCTGCTGCTCGGATGCGCCCCGGGCGGGCAAAAGGCCGAAGGGCCCTACTACATCGACATCAAAGACCGCGCACAGCTGCACGAGTGGTTCCGCTATTCGCCCGAGCGGCCGGTCGTCATCAGCGGCCACCGCGGCGGCATGGTGACGGGATTCCCCGAAAACTGCATCGAGTCGTTCGAAAAGACGCTCACGATGATGCCCTCGTTCTTCGAGATCGACCCGCGCATGACCAAAGACAGCGTGATCGTGCTGATGCACGACGCCACGATCGACCGTACCACGACCGGCACGGGCAAGGTTTCGGACTACACCTACGCGGAGTTGCAGCAGTTCTTCCTCAAGGATCGCGAAGGTAACGTCACGACCTACAAGATCCCCACCCTCGAGGAGTGCATCGCCTGGAGCCAGGGCAAGACGATCCTCAACCTCGACATCAAGGACGTCCCGCTCGAAGTGATGTCGCAATTCATCAACCGCCTGGCACCGGCCAACGTGATGTATACCGTGCGCAACGCCAAACAGGCGCGCACGTATCTCGACCGCGACCCGCAGGCGATGTTCTCGTGCTGGTGCAAGAACATGAAGGAGTTCAACGAGTATGTCGGGGAGCGGATTCCCTGGTCGCAGGTGATGGCCTACGTCGGCACGATGATGCTGCCCGACCAGCAGGAGCTTTACGACAACCTGCACCGCAACGGAGTGATGTGCATGATCTCGCTCGCCCCGACGCACGACCGCAGGGCCACCGACGCGCAGAAAATACAGGGCTACGAGCTCGAAATCCCGACGGGTTGCGACGTCATCGAAACCGACTACCCCTACTTATTCCAGAACCTCGATCTCAACCGCAAGTAAACAAATGGCTGCATTCGAAAAATACCGCTCGGTCTACACGCACGACGAGCTGATGGAACGCCTGCGCCGCATCCGGCACGTGGCACTCGACATGGACGGCACGATCTACATGGGCATGTCGCTCTTTCCCTACACCAAGCCGTTCCTCGCGGGGCTCAAGGAGATGGGCATCGGCTATTCGTTCCTGACCAACAATCCGTCGAAGTCGATCGCCGACTACCTGCACAAGCTCGACGTGCTGGGCATACACGCCACACGCGAGGAAATGTACACCACCGCCCTTGCGACGATCGACTACATCCGCGAGCACTACCCTGCGGCCAAACGGCTTTTCCTGCTCGGCACGCCGAGCATGATCTCGGAATTCGAGGCAGCAGGTTTCGAATCGGCCGCGGATTCGGCGGACGACGTGCCGGACGTGGTGGTCGCGGCGTTCGACATGACGCTGCAGTATGACCGCCTGTGCCGCGCCGCATGGTGGGTGTCGCAGGGCGTGCCCTACATCGCTACCAACCCCGACCGGGTATGCCCCACCGACCAGCCGACGGTACTGGTCGACTGCGGTTCCATTTGCGCTTGCATCGAACATGCCACGGGACGGCGGCCCGACATCACGCTCGGCAAACCCGATCCCAACATGCTCTCGGGCATACTCTCGCGCCACGGCCTGCAACCCGACCAGATCGCGATGGTCGGC
>ENA-ORLI01000433-ORLI01000433.1-human-gut-metagenome-genome-assembly--contig:-NODE-433-length-10365-cov-6.36518_pt1 | contig 10365 bp, 7 predicted proteins | sample MGYA00243015_ERZ508825 | MGnify/ENA primary metagenome ERZ508825 (study PRJEB26277, sample SAMN04329804) | human gut metagenome | biome: human-associated habitat | host: Homo sapiens | place: USA... | reverse complement strand
AACAATGAAACGAACTTTCTTTTTGATATTACTGTTCTTCTGTGCTCTTTTTGTTAAAGCGGATGTTTTGGGACCGTATACAATGGATAGTAATGTACCTCCCACACCAACCGGATATGCTCGGGTTGTACTTCCGATAGGAGGTGCTGACGCTTCGGTAGCCGTAAGCATAACTGTTTGTGACGAAAGTGGTCAACAGTATGTTTTGAGAACTACTACCCCAAATGCTGCTCCATATTGTTATTTCTTGGCTTATGGCGTTTACCGCGTGGTCGCTTTAGAGGATTGTACAGCACAATCTAATTGGGGCGCACTTACGGTTGGTACAACTTTCGAAGTGACAGGAGGTGGCTATATTTCTTTAAATTATATAGGAACAATCTCTACTCCAAGTATTGTTCAAGCATCGGGTACTGATGATAATGTTCCTCCTTCCAAAGTAGGTTACAATATAATGAAAGTGTATGGAATAGAAACAAACGGCGGTGGGGTGTTGGTTGATTCTGACAAAAAAGAATATGGTATCTTTAATTATACCGGACATATAGGCGGTGCTCATTACTTTTACATTAAGCCAGGCACATACACTATAAAATCTTTGAGTGCTACCAATGGAAATTATATTTATTTGGAGTATGGAAATGTTAGACAACCGCTTTCTGCAGGTAGGACTTTCACAGTTCCTGCGTCATTCTTCTCCATTGTGTTTTCTAAAAAGGCACTTTAAGAATAATCTATAAATGAATTATTAAACTCAAAGCAGTTCACGTTAAAAACCAAGACATTATTAGTCGCCCGTAACATCGGATAATTGTAAATGCATTAACCGAATAGTACAATTGTTTAATGGTTAAATCAGGAAAAGGCGAGTCGTGAGATTCGCCTTTTCGCATTCATTCTCTATTGCCTTTCCGGATGCAATTCACATTCCTTTTTGTATTACCCCTGATATCAGGGCGCAGAATGTTTCTTTTTATCCCTGCATCTCCTTCACCTCCTTCTCTCATCCTCCTGTTCATCGGCTTTTCCGGTGAAACTGCTTTCTATCCTCATCGCCCCGTCTTTGCATCGCGCGACACGCCGTAGTACCCCGGCATGGCCCGGTAGATGGGTTGCGTGGGTTTCCCCACATTCTTCAGCTTGCCCTCTTGCTGCAACCGTTTCAGGTGGACGTTTGCGGTGGTGCGCGCCATGCCGCACAGCGCTTGGAAGTCGCTGCGAATCAGCACGTCGTGGTCGGCAAAGTATTCTTTCAGCTTCATGTCTATCTCCACTTCCGAAAGCTTCAGGGAGTGGCGGGTGTATTTGCTGCGGATGGCACTGACTCCCGTCATCGCTTGTTTCAGCCTGACGTCGGGACGGAAGCTGATGCTCTTCAGCCGGAGTTTCAGGTGCTTGTTCGGGGTGCTGCGGGTCACTTTCTGTGTGGCTTCCAGGGTGGGGGCGAAGTAGCCCAGCCCTTCGATGTGCACCTCATGCCCGTCGCGCAGCTCTTCGCCGCAGATTTGCGTCAGGCAGTCTATCGCGTTCATCACGTCGCCCACGGTGAGCGAGCTGCGGGCATGCACGCGGTTGTAGAGTTGCCGCATGGTTACTTTCCCGTTGAGCAACGGGCGGGGATGGAGGCCTCTCTCTTCCGGGTCTTCCTCATTGGTACCCGGATTCTCGTACCAGTCATATAGTATTGTCATATCAATAGGTTTTAGTGCGTTCAACGTATTTGTTTCTTCCCTCGGAAGTGTCTTCCTGTAAGTGAACGACTCCGGTCGGCCGAACGAACGACCCAGGCCGTTCGATTGAACAACCTTGGTCGGTCGATTGAACGACCCGGGTCGTTCACTTGTAAGGAACCGTGCAAATATACTGAAAATAAAGGGTTCCGCAGCATAAATAGGTATGTTTGTCAGCAGGAATGATTTTTGAAGAATAATCGGAGAATGGCTTGCAAAACGCCCTCGGCAGGCAGTAACTTTGGCGAAGAGGCGAGAGGAAAGAAAGGGTGATGCCCTTCCCCGGAACCGCCAAACAATCATTTTAATAAAAATACTTATGAAGAAAAAACTGATGACTTTGCAGCAGCACCGACTCTTGAAGGAGGCGGGCCGGCTGATTGCCTTTTCGGAAAGGCTGAAACACGCACAAAAAGAAACGACCGGCCGAAACCGGGAGGAGCGGGAAGAGAAGTGCCGCCGGAGCGCGAAAGCCGCAAGCGCCGTGACTGCGCTGAGCGGCGACATCGAGGAGTTCCTCGCTTCGCGCTACGACTTTCGCTACAACCTGCTGACGGACGAAACCGAGTTCCGCCCCGCCGGACAACGCTCTGCCGCCTTCACCCCCGTGGGCAAGCGCGAACTGAACACTTTCTGCATCGAAGCCCATGCCGAAGGCATACCTTGCTGGGACAAGGACCTGAGCCGGTACGTCTATTCCACCTACATCCCTGCCTACCACCCCTTCCAGCTCTATATGGACGAACTGCCCGACTGGGACGGCAAGGACCGGCTGACTGCGCTTGCCTGCCGCGTCTCTTCCCGGCCCCACTGGGTGCGGGGATTCCATACCTGGATGCTGGGACTTGCCTCGCAATGGATGGGCGTGTCCGGGCTGCATGCCAACAGCGTGGCTCCCGTGCTTGTCAGCCGCGAGCAGGGACGACGGAAATCCAGCTTCTGCCGCGCCTTGATGCCCGACGTGCTGGCACGCTACTACACCGACAACCTGAAGCTGACCTCGCAGGGACAAGCCGAAAGGATGCTGGCGGAAATGGGGATGCTCAACATGGACGAGTTCGACAAGTATGCCGAAAGCAAGATGCCGCTGCTGAAAAACCTGATGCAGATGTCGGTGCTCAACATCCGCAAGGCCTATCAGCAGAACTTCAGGCAACTGCCCCGTATCGCCTCGTTCATCGGCACCAGCAACCGCTTCGACCTGCTGACCGACCCCACGGGGAGCCGGCGTTTCCTCTGCATCGAGGTGAAGCACGACATCGACTGCACCGGCATAGAGCACGACCGGATTTTCGCCCAACTGAAAGCGGAACTCATTGCCGGACGGCGCAGCTGGTTCACCAAGTCGGAGGAGGAGGAACTGCAACGGCACAACGAGGCTTTCTATCGTGTCAGCCTTGCCGAGGAGGCGGTTCGCAGCTTGTTCCGTGCCCCGCTTCCGGCAGAGAAGAGCATCGACCTGACTGCTGCCGACATCTTTGACGAGTTGCAAAAAACGCATCCCGCCCTGATGCGTGGCAGCAATCCCATGCAGTTCGGCTCGGTGCTGTTGCGGGCGGGACTGAAACGCCGGCATACGAAGTACGGCAATGTGTACGAGGTGGTGAGAAGGAAAAAAGAAGTTTCACCGGAAAGGGTTGAACGATAGGGAAATAATGCGAAAGGTGAAGGGGTGAAGGAAGAGAAAGCCGGTTTATAGTCTCATTACGGATTGACATAGATTCCTATTAATTCAGGTTGTAGATGCCGATGGGATAAATATTTTCGCTCATAATAACTGTATATTTTATAGATTTCTATAAAAGTAACTTTTTTATAAGAACAAAACAAGCGAAAGTTGCGATTTTTACTACTCCTTGTCAGATAAAAAACTTATCTTTGCGATTGAAACAATCTCTTGTTAATGATATGAAATACACATCATATTCTTATCCTTCAGGCAGGGCGGAAGTGGCTGCATTTGTTGTGACCGGCGGAGTGACGGAATACCATGTGATGATACATGCCACTGACCCGAAACAGACCTATCGTGAACAGATGAATGTCGTGTTGGATGCGTATGCCGCTTTACTGAAAAAAGAACTGTCCGGAGCCGTGGCGGTTTTTAAAAGATACTTCCTGAGTGATGCCGCCAACCAAGCGGAACTGTTGCTTGCCGCTACGGCGGAAAGCTCCGATTGCGCGCTGTCTGTGGTGGAACAGCCTCCGCTGGATGGTACCAAGATTGCTTTGTGGGCCTATCTGCAGACCGATGTGCAGACACGAGTGCTGCCGAACGGACTGTATGAAGTGAAACACGGTGTTTACCGCCAGCTCTGGATGGGAGGCAGCTTCAACCGTGCCGCCAATTCGGAATACCAGATGCGTCTTTTGCTCAACGACTATGCCATGCAACTGATAGAGGAAGGGTGTACTCTGGCCGACAATTGCCTGCGTACCTGGATATTTGTGCAGAATGTGGATTGCAATTATGCCGGTGTAGTCAAGGCACGTAATGAGATGTTCGTCACCCAGAACCTGACGGAGAACACGCACTATATTGCCAGTACCGGTATCGGTGGGCGTCATGCCGATCCGAAAGCATTGGTGATGCTTGACGCTTTTGCTGTAGCGGGATTAAAGCCCGGACAAATCAAATATCTCTATGCCCGCACACACCTGAACCCCACTTATGAGTATGGAGTCAGTTTCGAGCGGGGAACGGCGGTGGATTACGACGACCGTCGGCAAGTACTCATTTCCGGTACGGCGAGTATCAACAACCGTGGGGAAGTGATGTATGCCGGAGATGTACGCCGTCAGACAGAACGGATGTGGGAGAATGTGGAGGCTCTGCTGAAGGAAGCTGACTGCGGCTTTGGAGATGTAGGGCATATCATTGTCTATCTGCGTGATATTGCGGATTATGCTGTAGTGAAAGAGATGTTTGACAAGCGTTTTCCCGATACGCCGAGAGTGATTACGCTGGCTCCCGTCTGTCGCCCGGGGTGGCTGGTGGAAATGGAGTGTATGGCGGTGAAGAAAATCTCTGATTAAAAATATTATCTTTGGTTAATTGAATATTAGGCTGACAGTTGGTAAACGCCTACCTTTGTTGAAATTCTAATGTATAAGGATGAAAACACGTATCTTGCTTTTCTGTATCAGTTGCCTTCTTTGGGCAAGTTGTGGAAATTCCGGACAGAATTATGTGATTGAAGGAACGTTGCCGTCGGTGAAATACGACGGGGAATGGATATACCTCGTGCCGATGGAGAATGCGCCGGGGCGGGTGGATTCTGTAAAGATAACCAATGCCTCTTTTTCTTTTTCCGGACAAGGGGAGGAGATGAGGGTGTTGCGTCTGCGCCATCTGCTGCGTATCTACATCCAGGAACTGCTGGTGGTGACGGAGCCGGGAACCATACATGTGAAGGCCGACTCTGTCGGTTCGGTAACGGGCACTCCGCAAAATGATGCCCTTCAGAAATGGAAAGAGGGGAGGGAAAAGAAGCAAGAGGCTTACCATTTCATCCGGACGGGACTACGGAATGCCACTGGAAAAGATTCACTGCATCTGACACAGATACGTGACAGTCTGAGGATGCAGGAGCAGGAAACGAACTTTCTTTTCCTGAAAGAGCAGGGAAACAATACGTTGGGAACATTCATGCGGAAGATGGTGCGTGGCTCCTTGACGGAAGAACAACAAAAACTGTTGGATGAAAGCTTGCAGAAGGAAATACATTGAATGGGGAGCGACAGGAATCGGCGCTTTGGCGTTGTTCCTTTTTTTCTTCCGGATATTGCCCTATCATCTGTTCCATCGGGAGCAGACACAGCTCTTTTTGCTTGCCACCGAACCATTGGCCGGGTATCTGCGGCATCCGGCGGCTCTGGCACGTCTGTCAGGAGATTTCCTCACTCAATTCTTTTATTACGAAGGGGGTGGGCCGGCCATAATGGCTGTCGTGCTGTTGCTTTGGGGAGTGGTGGTGTTTCGTTTGTTGGTTCCGTACATGGGACGTTGGGCGTGGGTTCCTACGGTGTTGGCGGTGGCTTGGGAGGCAGGAAGGCAATGCGGATTGAGTTATCAGCTTTCCGGCACAATCGCTATAAACGGTATCGGAGGTGTTTTGTTGTTGTGTCGTAGCTGCATGCGACGTTCGTGGAAGTCGGGCTTACCGGTAAGCATATTGGCGGTATTGTCCGGCTATTGGCTGTTTGGCTGTGGCGATTGGTCGTCACGATGGTACAATATGCCCGATTTAGGGCGGGAATATCTTTTGGCGTTGGATTCGGAAATGTATTTCGGCCGTTCGGAAAAAGTACGGAAACTGTTGGTGGAGGGTGAATACCGCTCTCCGTTCACTGCCTATTATTATAATTTGCTGAATGCACAGCAGAACCGACTTCCCGACCGGCTGATGGATGGTTATCAACCGGCTTCGCAAGGGCTGTTTCTGCCCGTGGCTCCCCATTCTACCTACCTCACTATTTATGCAGCCAATGAAGTCTGGTTTGCGTTGGGAGATATGACGATGGCTGAACATGCTGCCATTCTGGGAATGATTTTTTCTCCGCATCATACCGGAGCAAGAGCTGTCAAGCGTTTGGCGGAAATCAACCTGGTGAACGGTGATGAGGCGGCGGCTATGAAATATCTTCGTCTCCTGCAAAAGACAATGTGTTACCGTGATTGGGCAGAACGACGTATTCCCGGAAAACAGACGGCCGAAGTCTGCCAATGGCTGGAACGGAAGCGGTTGTTGTTGCCTGCAACGGATACTTTGCGTTCTTCTGCCGACATTCCGCTTTCACTTCGTCATCTGTTACGTAATAATCCTGATAATACGTTGGCATGCGATTACCTTCTCTGCTTTGATTTGCTGAATAAGGATATTGGGGCTTTCGCCGGAGATTATCGGGAGTTTGCTGCAAAGAAGTTTCCTTCCAGATTGTATGCCGAAGGTTTACTTATCTATCTTGCCGGGAAAAAGGCTTCGTTGGATGAAGTGGAAAAATGGAATATACCGCCTCAAGTATTGGATGAATTCAGTGAATATACCCGGCTGTACGAGGCAAACGATGGTAATGGTGCTCCTCTGCAAGCCAAATATGGAAAAACATATTGGTTTTATTTCCACTATGCTACGATGAAGGGAAAGTAATGTTGAAATAAATATGATATATATGAGAAACAGATTGTTGATAGTATCTGCCGTTTTGCTGCTTTGTGTCGGGCCGCTGTATGCGCAGGACTCACATCCGAAAGCGGTAGACAATGGTACCAAGAGAAATATCTGTCATCCGTGGCAGGGAAAGAGAGTTGGTTATCTGGGTGACTCCATAACCGATCCTAATAGTTACGGTGACAAAATTAGGAAATATTGGGATTTCTTGAAAGAGTGGTTGGGCATTATCCCTTATGTTTATGGCGTGAGCGGTCGGCAGTGGGACGACTTACCCAATCAGGCCGAGAAGCTGAAGAAGGAACATGGAGAGGAGGTTGATGCTATTCTGGTTTTCCTGGGTACGAATGACTTTAATCACGGTGTTCCGGTGGGTGAATGGTTTATGGAAACGGAGGAACGGGTAATGGCAGCCCGTGGTGAGACAAAGAAGATGGTGAACCGCAAAAAGCGTACTCCCATAATGACGAAAGATACCTATAAGGGACGTATCAATATAGGGCTGTCTAAATTGAAGCAACTCTTCCCGGACAAGCAGATTGTGCTGCTGACTCCGCTACACCGTTCATTGGCCGAATTTGATGAGACAAATGTACAACCGGATGAAAGTTATCAGAATGCTTGTGGTGAATATATCGATACGTATATACAAGCTGTCAAAGAAGCCGGTAATGTATGGGGAATGCCGGTGATAGACCTTAACGCAGTTTCGGGTATGAACCCGATGGTTGAAGAACAGCTTGTCTATTTTTATGATTCCGGGTTCGACCGTTTGCATCCCAATACGAAGGGGCATGAACGAATGGCGCGTACTTTGATGTATCAGTTACTGGCATTGCCGGTGGCTATGTAAGGCTAATAACGGGAAATATGAAAGATAGAAAAGTCAGGTATATCCTTTTTGGGGTCGGGTTGTTGTGTTGCCTGTATGCTTGTGCACCCCGTCCTGCAGCTGTACAGTCCGCAGAGCAGCCGTTGGTGCTCTATCCTGAGTATCAGGATGTGACTATTCCCTGCAATGTGGCTCCTTTGAATTTTCTTTTGCGGAATGAGGGGGTGGATGCAGTATGGGTCAGCGTGAAGGGGCATTCGGACAGCGCGCAGATAAACGCGCGCGTGAACAAGGCGGTGTCCCCCTTGTAAGCCGGGCGTGCAGTGTTGGAAGCGGAGAAGGGACACGTTTTGGAAGTGACTGTGATGGCCCGTACCAATGACCGTTGGTTGCGTTATCCTTCCTTTACGTGGCAGGTGGTGGCCGACCGGATTGATGCCTACATCAGCTACCGCCTGATAGAACCCGGCTATGAGGTATGGAATGCTTTGCAGATACGTGAACGTTGCATCGAGAATTTCGAGGAGCGCATTTTGGCAGATAACAGTCAGACAGACGGCAAATGCATGAACTGCCATGTGCATGGAGGCTGTAGTGGCGACCTTTCGATGTTCCATCTTCGTGGTGAGGGAGGGGGGACTATCTTGAACCGTGACGGCAAGCTCCGTAAACTTGCATTGAAGAATGAACAGATGGTATCTGCTGCTGTCTACGGGGATTTTCATCCCGGTGGGCGGTACGGTGTGTTCTCGTCCAATGTGATTATTCCCATGTTCCATACGGAAGGCAACCGCCGTCTGGAAGTTTACGATACCGTCTCCGATTTGGCTGTCGCCGATTTTGACGGGAACCGGATGATTGTGTCTCCGCTCACGGCTGATTCCACCGTACTGGAAACTTTTCCCACTTTCTCTACCGACGGGAAATGGATATATTACTGCTCGGCTTCCTCCGTCCCATTGCCGGACAGCATACGGCAATTACGCTATTCGCTTTGCCGCATTGCGTTCGATGCCGATCACGGCACCTGGGGCGACCGCGTGGATACCCTTTGGAATGCCCGGCTGGAGAAAGGCTCCGTGTGCCATCCGAAGGCTTCGCCGGACGGACGCTACCTGCTCTATACCGTTGCTGATTATGGGACATTCCCCATCTGGCACCGGGAAACGGAATTGCAGCTGATGGATTTGCGGACGGGTGCCGTCGACTCCCTGCCGATGGTCAACTCCGACCGTTCGGACACTTATCACAGCTGGTCGTCAGGCAGCCGTTGGTTTGCCTTTGCCAGCAAGCGGGGCGACGGGCAGTACGGGCGGGTTTATTTTGCCTATCTGGATGCCGACGGGAAGGCGCACAAGCCTTTTGTGCTACCCCAGTCGGACCCGGAAAAAGATGATTTGACATTGAAATCCTACAATATCCCCGATTTGTCGGCCACTCCCGTTCCTTTTGATGCTTCTTCCATCAAGCGGATAAACCGGCAACTGAAGGCGGAGGAATTCAAATGACAGGATATTCGACGCAACAAATGGTAAATATAGTAAATAATTCTATGGATATATTTCTGAAAAAGACTTGGAAGATAGGACTCACGATGCTTTTCGGTGTAGCGGTGTTCTTCTTTTGGGGAAGTGCATACCCGGCCCATCTTTCCTATCAGGAACAGTTACAGCTTTTCTTGTTCGATGCTGGTTACTTTTGGGAACGGATGGCTGTTCCGGGCGGACTGGCTGATTATATAGCCGAATATCTGACACAGTTCTATTATCATACGTGGGCAGGCGCTTGTATTCTGGCTCTCTTGTATGTATTGCTGCAACGTCTGGTTTGGAAGCTGGCAAAGGAGCAGGGAGCGGTTGATATGTATTATCCGTTGAGCTTTCTGCCCGTTATCGTTTTGTGGCACTTCATGGGGGATGAGAATGCGATGCATTCATTGGTGGTGGCTTTGTTGCTGGCACTGGCCGTGTCTTGTTCGTATACGGATTTGAAAGGAAAGCGGGAACGTGCAGTCTATGTTCTGGCAGCTCTTCCTTTGCTTTATTGGGCGGCAGGCGCGACGCATTTCATCTTTATGGGCTGGGTGATTGTACGCGAGTTCCGGTTGAACCTTGAAGGCAGGAATTTCTGGGGCGGTGCAGGAGTGCTCTGGAGTGTCGGATTGTGGGGCGTCGGCTGTCCGCTGCTGGCAAGCATGTGGGTGCAGTATCCCGTCTGCCGCCTGATGGCGGGGATTGGATATTACCGCTTCCCGGTAGTGATTCCCTGGATAGAGATAGGGCTTGCCGTATTACTGGTTGTCCTTCCCTTCCTGCTGGCCGCTTTGCCCGCTTTGAAGAGGAAGCCGGTATTTTATGGGGTTCTGCAGGTAGCGGCCGTGGCATTGTTCGGCTATTGCTACGTGGCGGCCGGCTGCGATATGGATAAGGAGGAGGCGATGGAGTATGACCGGCTGGTACGTAATAAGCAATGGCGGGAGATCATAGGAAAAGCGGAAAAGAAGTCACCGGTTTCGCCCTTCGGCGTGACTTGCCTGAACCTCGCTTTGGGAAAGACCGGACAGATGGGTGACCGCATGTTCGAGTATTATCAGAATGGAACGGAAGGACTGCTGACGGAATTCAGGCGTGAC
>ENA-ORLI01000424-ORLI01000424.1-human-gut-metagenome-genome-assembly--contig:-NODE-424-length-10598-cov-5.87129_pt1 | contig 10598 bp, 8 predicted proteins | sample MGYA00243015_ERZ508825 | MGnify/ENA primary metagenome ERZ508825 (study PRJEB26277, sample SAMN04329804) | human gut metagenome | biome: human-associated habitat | host: Homo sapiens | place: USA... | reverse complement strand
GAAACACACCCCTATTGCCCCCCTCCGGACGATTTACTCCCGAACTGCTACCTAACCTTGTTCAAGTTCCGATTTATAAGTGCTCAACCAACATTTCAAACGATATGACAAAAAAGCTCATCTTCGCCGCCACCCTGCTCTTCGCAGGAACTGCCGCGGCTTTCGCTCAGCCCAAGGTTATCGCGCACCGCGGCTACTGGACGGCGCCCAATTCGGCGCAGAACTCCCTGGCTTCGTTCTCCAAAGCCGATTCGGTCGGGGCCTTCGGCTCGGAAATGGACGTATGGCTGACTGCCGACGACAAGCTGATCGTAAACCACGACCGTATATACAAAGGTACCGAGATCGACATGGAGAATAGCACGCTGAAGGAGATCACCTCGATCGTACTCCCCAACGGCGAGAACATCCCGACGCTGGACGCCTATCTGCGCCTGGTGGCCGGCAAACCCGACACCCGGCTGGTGCTGGAAATGAAATCGCTCTCCGACCTCAAGCGCGAAGACCTCGCGGCCGAGAAGATCGTAAAGGCGTTGCGCAAGTACAACCTGCTCGACCGCACCGACATCATCGCCTTCTCGATCAATGCCTGCCTGGCGTTCAAGAAACTGCTGCCCGACGGGCGTATCTTCTACCTGAACGGAGACCTCTCCCCGCGCAGCATCAAGGGGCTCGGCCTGACCGGCATCGACTACTCGATGCGCGTGCTGCGCAAGCACCCCGAATGGGTGGAACAGGCAAAAAAACTGGGACTGGAGGTGAACGTATGGACGGTCGACAAGGAAGAGGACATGCGCTATTTCATCGACCTGGGCGTGGATTACATCACGACGGATTACCCCGAGCGGTTGCAGGCTTTGCTGAAATAAACATACCGGGACAAAATATGACGGGCGGGCTGTGGATCACAGCCCGCCCGTTTTCATCAGGCAGCACGTCATGCGTCGACGACGATCACCTCGATGCCGCGCTCGCGCAGCCGGTCGAGGTAAAGGGGCTGGATGCCATTGTCGGTGATGATGCGGTCGACAGCCTCCAGGTCGCAGATCTTGCTGAAGCCGCGGCGTCCGAATTTCGAACTGTCGGCCAGTACAATGACCTTCTGCGCGGCGTTCATCATCACACGGTTCAGCGCCGCTTCGAGCATGTTGGTCGTCGTAAGCCCGAATTCGAGGTCGATGCCATCGACCCCGACGAACAGTTTGCTGCAGTTGAAGTTGCCGAGCATCTGTTCGGCAAAGGGCCCCACGACCGACACCGAACTGCTGCGGGTAATACCCCCCAACTGGATCACGTCGACATTGGTGTCCTGCGAAAGGATCGATGTCACGGGAACAGCCGCCGTGATGACCGTCAGGTGCCCGACGGGCTTGATTTCGCGCGCGAGGAAGGCCATGGTCGTGCCCGATGCGATGATGATCGAATCGTCCTGCGCGACAAGGCTTGCGGCCTTGGCCCCGATAGCCCGTTTCTCCGCCACGTTTTTCTTCTCCTTCTCGTTGACGTGGCGGTCGCTGATATAGGGGCTGATAAGGATCGCACTGCCGTGCGTGCGGTAGAGTTTCTTCTGTTGTTCGAGGAAAGAGAGGTCTTTGCGGATCGTGACCTCCGAAACCTTGAACAACTCGGCCAGCTGCACGACGGATATGGAGCCGTTCTGCTGCAACAGTGCCAGGATCCGGTTATGACGCTCCGGAAGGCTCAAAATAGTCTCTTCGCCGGATTTATTCATAGGTCGATTAAAAATTTGGTTTTATAATGCAAGATACGAAAATAATCCGAAATTAGATCGAAACCTTCCGGAGAAATATTTTTTTCGGCAATATATTGTGCTCCGAAACGAAATATTATGAAATAAAACATATTTTATTTTGAAATACAAAAAATCATATGTAATTTTGTTGCGAATCTAAATTCATGTATTTATTGAAATTCTTGCACAGAGATTAATTCTAGCCGTGATAGACTAGGTTTGGGATATCGTAGTGGTAGGCGGAGGCGCCACGGGCCTCGGCGTGGCGGTCGACGCAGCGACCCGCGGGCTGAGCGTAGCGCTGCTCGAAAAGACCGACTTCGCCAAATGCACCTCGAGCCGCAGTACGAAGCTCGTGCACGGCGGCGTCCGCTACCTGCAGAAAGGCGATGTCATGCTGGTACTCGAAGCCCTGCGCGAACGCGGCCGCATGAAAGCCAACGCCCCGCACCTGGTCAAAGACCAGGCATTCGTGATCTCGAATTACAGTTACTGGGATAATTTCCTCTATTTTTGCGGTCTGACCTTCTACGACATGCTCTCGTTCGGCTTCGGTTACGGCCGATCGAAATTCATTTCGGCAAAGAAAGTGATGAAATACATCCCCACTTCGGTCGAAAAGGGGCTCAAGGGCGGCGTCGTATACCACGACGGGCAGTTCGACGACTCGCGCATGGCGATCAACCTCGCACAGACATGCATCGAGAACGGCGGCACGGTCGTGAACCAGGCGAGCGTTACGGGGATCGTACACGACGATGCGGGACGTGCGGCCGGCGTGAAATTCGTGGACAACCTCACGGGCGAAGAGCACACAATCAAGGCCCGCAGCGTGGTGAACGCCGCAGGGTGCTTCGTGGACGACATCATGCACATGGACAGCCCTACGCACCGCAAGATGGTCACCCCGAGCCAGGGCGTGCACCTGGTGCTCGACATGAAATTCCTGCAGAGCGACTACGCCATCATGGTACCCAAGACCTCGGACGGCCGCGTGCTGTTCGCCGTGCCCTGGCACGACAAGGTCGTGGTCGGCACCACGGACATCGTACGTCCCAAGGCCGAGGAAGACCCGCGCCCGCTCAAGGAGGAGATCGACTTCATCCTCGGCACGGCAGGGCTCTACATGAATCCCGCACCGACCTACAAGGACATCCTTTCGGTCTTCGCAGGGCAGCGTCCGCTGGCGGCGCCCAAAAAGGAGGGCAAAAACACCAAGGAAATTTCGCGCAGCCACAAGATCATCGTTTCGGACAACGGGCTGGTGACGATCACGGGCGGCAAATGGACGTCCTACCGTCTGATGGCCGAAGATACGGTGGACAAGGCGATCGAGGTCGCCAAGTTGCCCGTCCGCAAGTGCGTGACCAAGAAACTGCGTATCCACGGCTACCGCAAGAACCCCAACCTGGCGGATCACATGTACGTCTACGGCAGCGACGAGCCCAAGATACTCGACCTTATCAAGCAGCAGCCCGAGCTGGGCGAGAAACTCTCACCCAAATACGGCTATACCTATGCTGAAGTGCTGTGGGCCGTACGCGAGGAGATGGCCATGACGGTCGAGGACGTGCTTTCGCGCCGTGTGCGCCTGCTCTTCGTCGATGCCCGCGAAGCCATCGCGGCGGCGCCGAAGGTAGCCGCGATGATGGCCAGAGAACTGGGACACGACCAGGCCTGGGTCGATACACAGGTAAAGGATTTCACGGATTTGGCGAAAACGTATATCTTTGAACAAAACTGATCGCTGAACCATGTGGAAAATACTACGACCCCCTAAACACAAGCCGCCCGTCGCTGCGGAAAAAATAGACAAAGAGTACAAGCGGCTGCGGTTGCAGGTATTCATCGGCATCTTCATCGGATATGCCGGTTACTACCTTGTCCGCAAGAATTTCACGCTGGCCATGCCCCACCTTGTCGATATGGGCTTCGACAAGGGTGACCTGGGCAGCGCGCGTTCGGCGATCGCCATTGCCTACGGGCTTTCGAAGTTCCTGATGGGCGGCGTTTCCGACCGCAGCAACGCCCGTGTCTTCCTGCCGCTGGGACTGGTGTTGTCGGCGCTGGTGACGATGTTCCTCGGAACATCGGCCGGTATCTCGTCGATCATCATGATGTTCATCACGCAGTTCCTCATCGGCTGGTTCCAGGGTATGGGCTGGCCCCCGTGCGGGCGCGTCATGACCCACTGGTTCTCGCAGAACGAACGCGGCACGAAGATGTCGGTCTGGAACGTGGCCCACAACGTCGGCGGCGGCATGATCGGCCCGATGGCGGCCTACGGACTGTTGTGGTTCGGGTCGTGGCAGATCGGTACGTTCTGGTTCCCCGCCGTGGTGGCCATCGTGGTCGCAATGCTGGCATTCCTGCCGATCCGCGACACGCCCCAGTCGACCGGGCTCCCGCCCAGCGAGAAATACCGCAACGACTACTCCAAAAATTACAGCGAGAAGTCGGAACAGGAGCTTACGACGAAGGAAATCTTCTTCAAATACGTACTCAACAACAAGATACTCTGGTATATAGCCTTTGCCAATGCATTCGTGTATCTGGTGCGTTACGGCGTACTGGACTGGGCGCCGACCTACCTGAAGGACATCAAGGGTTATGACATCAAGGATGTGGGCTGGGCCTACTCGGCATACGAATGGGCTGCCATCCCCGGCACGATCATCTGCGGATGGTTGTCGGACAAGGTCTTCAAAGGACGCCGGGCCATCACGACCATGATCTACATGGCACTCGTCGCGGTCTTCGTCGTGATCTACTGGAAAAACATGGACAGCGTACTGCTGGACAACCTATCGCTGATCGCCATCGGATTCCTGATCTACGGCCCCGTGATGCTGATCGGCGTACAGGCCCTCGACCTCGCACCCAAGAAGGCCGCCGGGACAGCCGCCGGACTGACCGGATTCTTCGGATACTTCTTCGGCACGGCCATCCTCGCCAACATCGCCATGGGTTCGATCGTACAGCACCTGGGCTGGGACTGGGGATTCATCATGCTGCTCGCGGCGTGCGCACTGGCCTTCCTCTTCATCAGCTTCACATACCGGGAAGAACAATATTTGGTTAAACAACGGAAATAGCGAGGCTTCACGGCAGCCCGGACGGCCGCCGCGGAGCGGGTGGTTCCCTTTAATAGGATTGTTATGTTTGGGTGGGGCGTCAGCCCCGAATCGAAAAAGCCTTTAACTCCCGGTTAAGGGCTTTTTCATTGCCCCCGACCAGACGGTCGACCAACGCATGGAACTTCGGGGAATGGTCGTGGTGGACGGTATGGCACAGCTCGTGGACGATGACGAAATCGCGCAGGTGTTCGGGAAGCACCATCAGGAAAAGGCTCAGCGAAATGTTGTTCGTCCCGGTACAGCTACCCCACTTCGTACGCGAGGCACGGATCGTCAGTTTGTTGTACTTCAGCCCCGTAATGCGGGAGATCCGCCCGATACGGTCGGGCAGGTCGGCCTTGGCGGCGCGCCGCAGCTCTTCGATGCGGGCTTTCTGCTCGGCAGGCGGCAACTGCGGCGGCAGTGCGGCACGCCGCTGCGCAAGCCGTGCCCGGGCCGCCTCGACCCATCCGGCTTTGCGTTCGAGAAATTCCATCGCCCGCCGCGCGGAAACCCCGTAAGGGAATGACAGGCGGACACACCCCGTCCCGCGCACGCTGATCGAAATGCGGCGTGCGCGGCGCGACTGGGAGAGGACGACCTCACCCAGCCGGGGATGTTCGACGGTCGTAAGCATGCCTAACGGGCCATAATGGCCGAGATATCCACATCGTCGAGGCGAAGCGCAGAATCCCGCCGTTCGATGCTCATACTGGAAAACAGGATCAACAACTCTTCATCCGAATAGGTCAGGAGTTCATCGGCAGCGTTCTCCAGCTCAGAAGGCAGGGGATAATCTCCCTTACCCGCATGCCGCAGTTGCCGCTGCAACAAGGCGGGTGCGGAAATTACGAATTCGGAGCGTTCCGTGCCGAAGTCGATCCGCAGCGTATCGTCCGCGAACCGGTAATACGGCCTGCGGCTCCGGTCGTAACGATTGTACGAAAGGTTGGCATACAGCACCCGATACCCTTGGGCAAGGTCGATGCGTCGCACCCCGTCCGGGTCCACCGACACCCAGTTGTCGTTGGTACGGTAATCGTAGCCGTAGACCACATAATCGCGGAACAGATCCGGCACGGCCTCCCGGACTTTGCCGATCTCCACCCCGAACCGGGCGAAGGCCAGCGTATCATGGTCGGCAACATAATCGAGCGCCTCGTAAAGGCGGCGGTAATCCCGGCGCAGCAGGGTGTCGGGGACAAAGGCGTCCAGTTGCAGCCGGCCCTCGCCGTCGAGCATGTTAAGCTGTTTTGCCACACGGACGGCACGGCGCACCTGCGAGCCGGTCGCTATGCGCTGCGGTTCGAGCACAGGCAGGTAGGCCAAAGCCGCAAAACAGACGAACCCCGCCAGGCCGACGTACAGGTAGCGCCCGGTACGGCGCGAGAGGAACAACAGCACGCAGAGCGTCATCAGCCCGCCGCAGACAAGCAGGTATACGCGCGGTTCGGTAAGCCCGTATTCGTTCGTACGACGCAGGACACCGATCCAGAACAGCAACTGCGTAGGCAACGACACCAGGCTGAAGCGGTCGAAGAACCAGTCGTACATGCGTTTCTGCAACAACGGCTGCAACGCCTTGACCCCGAGGGCCAGCAGTGTGAACCCGAATACCAGATAGGCCACCCCACCCTCGGGCAAAGACCACGTAACGAGGATCTTGACCATGTAAAGGCAGAGTATGGCGGTGTAGATCAGCAGTGCGGGCGTCACGATATAGTTCAGCAACACGTCGAGGATGCGAGTGCCGCGGCATTCGGCACCGGCCCAACGGTCGTACATCATCAGGAAAAGCACCGGGCCGACGAAGGTCTCGAAAAGGATCAGCGCATATATCCAGACATGCTCGATCCAACTCCCTTCGAGCCCGAAGATATAGGTCGTGGAGAAGAGGATGGCAGAGAACAACCCCAGCGCCACATTGGCGAAGAGCGCAGCGAGGATGCCCGAACGCAGCCACACCATGATGTCGTCGACGAACCGCTTGTTGCACGCGGCACGGCGGCAGAGCAGCAGCGCCAGGGGCGCCAGGATGCCGAAGGTGATGAACGACGGCTCGCTGGCGAGCCAGTCCTCCAGACCTCCCCAGAACGCGAACGGCACGAAAGGCGCCCAGCATACCCAGTAGACTTTCCGCCACGGCCCCGGCCCCGCAAGGTTATTGAAGGCCAGCGCACCAGCGAAGGCCAGCGGCACGAGCGCCAGCCTGACCAGGGTGTCGTCGCTGTCCGTCTCGTAGGCGACGAGGCAGCCGATACATCCGAGGGCAATCAATCCCGCCTCCACAGGGTGCAGGCGCAGCATTTGCAGGAACCCCTCCCGAAGCCACTGCACGTAATGTCCGAGTTTCGCTTTCATGGTTTTCGTTTATTGTCCGATACGCTGGCGCACGACCTCGAAAAGCATCACGGCCGCTGCGGCCGAGACGTTCAGCGATTCGATATGCCCGATCAGGGGGATTGCCAGCTGTTCGTCGCAGAGCTTGAGCACCTCCTTCGAGATGCCCGTATCCTCGGCGCCCATCACCAGGGCCGTAGGCTTGCGGAAATCGGCATCGTAGAGCAGTTTGCGGCTCTTCTCGGTTGCGGCGACGATCTGAAACCCTTCGGTCTGGAGCAGTTTTATCGTATTGCGGATCGACCCCACGCGGCAGACCGGGATCTTCGGCAGCGCCCAGGCCGACGTGCGGATCGCCTCGGCATTCACGTGGGCCGAGTTCTTCAGCGGCGGCACCAGGCCGTGCGCACCGGCGCACGCGGCCGAGCGGGCGATGGCGCCGAAATTGCGGACGTCGGTCACCCCGTCAAAGATCACCACCAGCGGCGTCTCGTCCTCGGGCACCCGTTCCAGGATGTCGGCCAGCCCGACATATTCGATGGCCGAAATCTGCGCCACGACCCCCTGGTGGTTACCGCGCGTGAGGCGGTTGAGCTTTTCGACAGGCACCTCCTGCATCCGCACGCGGTGACGGATGCAGAGGTCTTTCAGCTCCGTCATCAGCTGCCCTTCGGCACCTTTGCGGATGTAGAGTTTCTCGATCTGGCGTCCAGCCTCGATGGCTTCGGCCACGGGACGTATCCCGAAAATAATGTTGTCCATAGCAGCTTATTTTTCATTTGCCCCGGGGCGGGCGGCACAAGGTTCAGCCGGATTTCCCGGAAATCACTGTTCTTCGACGAGTTCCAGTTCGTACGATGCCTTCTCCCACTCGTGCATCTGATGGTCGTAACGGGCTTTCAGGTCGTTGTAGGCCTTGTAGTCGGCTTCGTCGTAGGCGGTCGCCGCAGCGAATTTCGCATCGTAGGCGGCGATCTGTTTTTCGATTGCGGCAAGTTCCGCCTCGATCCCCTCGACCGTCCGGCGCAGCTTGCGCAGCTGTTTCTCCTGCTCCTTGCGCTGCTCGTAAGTGAGTTTGCCGGAAACGGCGGCCTCGGGTTTCGGAGTTGCCTGCACGGCGGGTTTCTGCGGGGTGTCCCTGCGTTCGACCTCCTGGAGCGATTCCAGCTTCCGCTTTTCGAGGAAATAGTAGATACCCCCGAGGTACTCCTTCACCCCGCCGTCGCGGAACTCATAGACCTTCTGCACCATGCCGTCGAGGAATTCGCGGTCGTGCGACACGATGACGACCGTGCCGTCGTACTTCATGATGGCATTCTTGAGGATGTCCTTCGAACGCATGTCCATGTGGTTGGTCGGCTCGTCCAGTACCAGCAGGTTGCGCGGTTCGAGCATCATGCGGGCCATGGCCAGACGTGCCCGCTCGCCGCCCGAAAGCACCTTGACCTTTTTGTCGATATCCTCGCCGCGGAACAGGAACGCCCCGAGGATATCGCGCAGGCGGGTACGGATGTCCCCCACGGCCACGCGGTCGAGCGTATCGTAGACGGTGAATTCGCCGTCCATCAGGTCGTCCTGGTTCTGGGCATAGTAGCCGATATTGACGTTGGCACCGAGCCGCACCGAACCTTCGGTCGGCGTCAGCTGCCCGACGAGCATACGCGCCAGCGTGGTCTTGCCTTCGCCGTTACGGCCGACGAGGGCGATCTTGTCGCCCTTTCCGATGATGAAATTCGCGCCGCTGAAGACATGCTTCGCCCCGAACGACATCCCGGCTTCGTTGATCTCGGCCACGATCTGTCCCGAGCGGGGTGCGGGCGGAAACTTGATATTGAGCGTCGCCAGGTCTTCCTCCTCGACCTCGAGCCGTTCGAGGCGTTCGAGTTGCTTGATGCGCGACTGCACCTGGTTCGACTTGGTGGGTTTGTAGCGGAACTTCTCGATGAATTCCTCGGTCTTTTCGATCATGCGCTGCTGGTTTTCATAGGCAGCCATCTGCTGTGCCCGGCGTTCGGCGCGCAGCACGACATATTTCGAATAGGAAACCTTGTAATCGGTCGCTTTGCCCAGCGAAAGCTCGACTGTGCGGTTGGTGACGTTGTCGAGGAAAGCGCGGTCGTGCGAGATCAGCAGCACGGCGCCGCTGTAATTCTTCAGGTAATCCTCGAGCCACTGGATCGACTCGATGTCGAGGTGGTTCGTCGGCTCGTCGAGCAGGAAGATCGAGGGACGGCGCAACAGCAGTTTCGCCAGCTCGATACGCATGCGCCAGCCGCCCGAGAATTCGCTCGTCGGGCGTCCGAAATCCCCGCGTTTGAACCCGAGCCCCAGCAGCGTCTTTTCGATATCCGCATCGCGGGTCTCGCCGCCGAGGATATGGTAGTGATCCTGCGCATCGTTCAGGCGGTGCAACAGCTGCGCATAACCGTCGCTTTCGTAGTCGGTACGCTCCGCGATCTCGCGCGTCAGGTGCTCGATCTCGGCCTCGAGGCGCAGCACCTCCTCGAACGCCTTGGCGGTCTCCTCGACGAGCGTCGTCGTATCGGCCACACGCATGGTCTGCGGCAGGTAGCCGATCGTACAGTCGCCGTTCAGGGTCACGCTGCCCGAGGTCGGTTGCTGCTCGCCCGTAATGATGCGCAGCAGCGTGGTTTTGCCCGCCCCGTTCCGGCCGACGAGGCCGATGCGGTCTTTGGGGTTTATCAGGAACGATATGTTGTCGAAGAGCGTCCAGCCCCCGTAACTTACAGTAAGATTGTCAAGAGATATCATGGTCTGTCTAAAATCACGGCAAAGTTAGTGATTTAATCCGACATATCGTATCTTTGAACTCCGAAACGAACATTGTTATAGTATGGAGAAGTTGGAACGCTACCTGCGGTTCATCCGCGAGGCCGAACGGCTGAAAGACGTCCTGCGCACGGCGCACACCTCGACCGGGAGACACGAAAGCACGGCCGAACACTCTTGGCGGCTGGCCCTGCTGGCCGCCGTCCTCACCGGCGAACGCCCCCGGCTGGACATGCAACGAGTATTGTTGATGTGCCTCGTCCACGACCTCGGCGAAGCGTATGACGGGGACATTCCGGCCGTGGCGCAGATGGCCGACGGCACCAAGGAGGCTGCGGAGCTGGCCGCAATGGACAAACTGACGCGCATGCTCCCGCCCGCGGCCGGAACGGCAATCCGGAAGATATGGGAGGAATACGAAGCATGCCAGACGCCCGAGGCGCGGTGGGTGAAAGCCCTCGACAAAGCCGAGACCATCATCCAGCATAACCAAGGTGCCAATCCCGCCGAGTTCGATTACGCGTTCAACCTGACCTACGGCTCCGGCTATTTCCGCGACGCCGACCTGCTGCGCGACCTGCGCCGCCTGCTGGACGACG
>ENA-ORLI01000420-ORLI01000420.1-human-gut-metagenome-genome-assembly--contig:-NODE-420-length-10650-cov-6.02388_pt1 | contig 10650 bp, 8 predicted proteins | sample MGYA00243015_ERZ508825 | MGnify/ENA primary metagenome ERZ508825 (study PRJEB26277, sample SAMN04329804) | human gut metagenome | biome: human-associated habitat | host: Homo sapiens | place: USA... | reverse complement strand
CGGTCGGCGAATTCTCGTGGCCGTGGCTGATCCTGGGCAACGGATTCTCGCACGAAGTGTGGGCCGTGCAATGGTACGAATACACGGGCATCTTCGGCGGTACGCTCTGGGTGCTTCTCTCGAATATCCTGCTTTACGAGGCCTGGCGCCGTCGGCGCGACGCAAAAGCCTGGACCTGGGCCGGAGCGGTCGTACTCCTTCCGATTCTCGTTTCGCTGGGCATTTTCTGGAGTTACGAAGCACCTGACGAAGGCTCGGTCACGGTATCCGTAGTGCAGCCCAACATCGACTGTTACGACAAATTCGCTGCGGGAACGGAGCAGATGCAGGAAAGGCTGCTGCTCTCGATGATCGAAGAGGCTCCCGCAGGCTCCGACTTCATCGTACTGCCCGAAACGGTCTGGCCCTACGCCTACGACGAGCGCTATCTGCCGCAGGCTCCGGTCGTTACGAAAATAAGAGAGATCCTGCGCGAAAAATCTTCCGGTGCGATGATCGTCACAGGAGCCGAAACCATCGTCTATTATCCGCCGGAGGAACAGACGGAAACCGCCCGTCAAAACGAACGGGGAGCTTTTTACGACAAATTCAACTCGACGCTCGGCATCGACACGACCGCCTGCCTCCCGATCCACCACAAGGGCCGGCTGGTAATCGGCGTCGAAAGCACTCCGACCTGGATCTTCAAGGCCCTCAAATTCCTGGTGATCGACCTGGGCGGCACGGTGGGGCAACTCGGCGTGGGGGAACCGGGTCCGGCATTCGTTCATAACGGCGTGAGCGTGGGAACCCCGATCTGCTACGAAGGGCTCTACGGCAACTTCTACGGCGGATTCGTACGCGAGGGAGCCAGAGCCCTGCTGATTTCGTCGAACGACGGCTGGTGGGGCGACACACCCGGTCACAAACACCTCTTCTCGATCGCCCGCCTGCGGGCCGGCGAACACCGCCGGGCCATCGCCCGCAGCGCCAACACCGGCACTTCGGGATTCATCGACACGCGCGGGGACGTGCAGCAAAAGCTGGGCTGGGACCGTCGCGGCATCCTCACCGGAGAGGTCGAACTCAACAGCGAACTGACTTTTTACACCCGATACGGCGACTACCTGGGACGAATTTCGGAGCTCCTCATGGGACTCTGCATCCTCTATTACATCGCCTATCGAATCAAGAAGAAAAACCATCTGGTGAAGTAACCGGAACAGACATACGACCGCTAACAAGACCCGCATAAATCCGGAGGGGGCCGGAACTTTTGCATTATGAATTACAACCAAACGCTCGAATTCCTATTTTCATCGCTCGTTTCGTACCAGGAGAAGGGGCCCGAAGCCTATAAACCCGGACTGGAACGCATCACCGCATTCTGCAAGCACCTGGGCAATCCCCAGCGCAACTATTTCACGATCCACGTGGCCGGCACCAACGGCAAAGGCTCCGTGTCGCACATGCTCGCCTCGGTACTCCAACAGGCGGGCTACCGCACGGGGCTCTACACCTCGCCTCACCTGCGCGATTTCCGCGAACGGATCCTCGTGGACGGAGAGATGATCCCCAAGCAGAAAGTCGTGAACTTCGTGGACAAACACTACGACTGCATGAAGGAGCTCGGACTCTCGTTCTTCGAGATGTCCACGGCCCTCGCCTTCGACTACTTTGACCAGAGCGACGTCGAGGTCGCCGTCATCGAAACGGGACTGGGCGGACGGTTGGACGCCACCAACCTCATCATCCCGATCGTGAGCGTCATCACCAACATCGGACTCGACCACATGGCCCAGCTGGGCGACACGCTTCCCAAATTCGCAGCCGAGAAAGCGGGAATCATCAAAAAAAGCATCCCGGTCGTGATCGGCGAGAAGAGCGACGAATACAACCACGTCTTCGACCAGGCGGCAACGGCCATGATGTCCAAAATCGTCTATGCCGAAAACGATTTCGCGTGCATCAACCATTCGACGGAAGGGGATTTCCAGAAATTCAGCATCCAGCGCCACCGCGACAACAAAGTTTTCAACCTGGAACTGGACCTTACGGGCAATTACCAGGTACACAACATACTGACGGCAATCGCCGTCATCGACCTGCTGCACCAGGAAACCCCGCTGACGATCAGCCTGCGCGCGCTCACGGAAGGCATGCGCACCGTCGCTTCGGGCACGGCCCTGCAAGGCCGGTGGCAGAAGCTCGGCGACAAACCTCTCACGATCTGCGATACGGGACACAACGCCCACGGCATCCGCTACGTTGCGGAACAGTTGGCCGCAACCCCCCACCGCGACCTCTACTGCGTACTGGGATTCGTCAATGACAAAGACCTATCGAGCGTACTGCCTCTGTTTCCCAAAGAGGCCCGTTATATCTTCACGCAGCCCGGCAACGAACGGGCGCTTCCGGCCGGCAAGCTGGCTGAAAAAGCGGCTGCATACGGTCTTCGGGGCGAAGTGGCCGACACGGTGAGCGGGGCATTGGCCCGGGCGCGGGAGATGGCCTCGGAGGAGGACATGATCTTCATCGGAGGCAGCAATTTCGTCGTCGCCGAAGTGCTCGAATAAACCCTAAGTCACCTTTGGCGAAAGCCATTACCTAAAAGCTGGAAGGAAACATTTCCTTCCGGCTTTTCAATCGTGGCCGGCACTGCCGACCCGGCTGCAAAAACTCTCGCGGCATAGCTGTCGCGCCTTCGTCCGCCTCTTCCCGGCCGGCCTTCTCTTGTTTCACGGCTTCGGCAAAACAACCGCCCGTCCCGCACCAGCCGACCGGAAATACCGGACTTTAAGCCTCACCGATCTTGGGACCTCCGCCCAGCGGAAAATCGCCGGGAGAATGGCGCTGCGGAGCCGGTATTTCGATTTTTCCCACATTGCTTTCATAGCGGGTAATGTTCTCCTGCAGGGAGAGCAGCAGGCGCTTGGCATGTTCCGGGGTCAGGATCACACGACTCTTGACTTTGGCTTTCGGCACACCGGGAAGGACCGTCGCAAAGTCGATGATGAATTCCGAAACCGAATGTGCGATGATCGCCAGATTGATGTAATTGCCCTGGGCTACGTCCTCGCCCAGATCTATCTCCATTTTTTGGTTCTCTGCCATAGCATTGTCTATTTTAGGTACACGGACAAATATATCCATTTTTCGAGCCAACTCTTGTCCTTAAAAAACAAAGTTATAGAGAACTTATCAACATTATACCGGGACAAATCCCCTGCAACTCTCTTTTCATCCCTTTTTCCGAAACCGGGCCGAATTTTAAGTTAGTTTTCGTATCTTTGCGAAGAAAACCTGCAAGAAAGAGCATGTATCTGGAAATCATCGAGATTTTGCTGCGCGGATTCTGCGTCGGCGTCGCCGCGTCGATCACGGTAGGACCGGTGGCCGTTCTATGCATCCAGCGGACCCTAAGTTAAAGCCGCCGCGCGGGTATCTGGGCGGGGCTTGGCGGTTCCGCCGCCGATACGTCGTTGGCGATGATCGCCGATTTCTGCTACTCGTTGCTTCAGGCCCAGATCGACCAATACAACCAGTTGCTGCGCGTAATCGCCGGCATCTTCGTAGTCATCGTAGGCGTCTATATCTTCTTTCAAAACCCGGTACCGCAGATCCGCCGCAACCGGGCCGGCAAGACCAGCCTTACGCAGGACTTCGCCTCGATTTTCGGCCTTACGATCGCCAATTTCGTGCTGGTCATTCCCTACATCCTGACTTTTTTCGCCATTTTCAAAATTTCGACGATCGAAACCTTCGACATAGCCGGTCTGGGACGGGGATTCCTCGTTATCCTGGGATTCCTCGGCGGCGCCGTTCTCTGGTGGACGTCGCTGGCCTTCCTGATCAACCTTTTCCGACGCCGGTTCCGGCCCCGCCACATGCTCACGATCAACCATGTGGCCGGCATTATCATCGGAGTGCTCGGCGTCTATACGATTTTATCCACCTTCTTCAACCTCATCCCCCATGGAATGCTCCAAGCTTAAAAAGATCATCATAGCCATCGACGGATTCTCCTCGTGCGGCAAAAGCACCTTCGCCAAAACCATCGCAGCCAAGCTGGGATATATCTTCATCGACACGGGAGCCATGTACCGCGCCGTAACGCTCTACGCGCTCGAACACGGCGCCATCGTTTCGGGCATCGTGGACGAAGAGAAGGTGATCGCCCTGCTCGACGACATTTCGATCGACTTCCGCTTCAACCCCGAGCGGGGTGCGAGCGACATATACGTCAATGGCGACCGGGCGGAAGGACGCATCCGCACGATCGAAGTGAGCAACTGCGTGAGCCGCGTCAGCTCGATCCGCCAGGTACGCGAAAAACTCGTGGCCATGCAGCAGGCGATGGGCCGGCAGCGGGGCGTGGTGATGGACGGCCGCGACATCGGCACGGTGGTATTCCCCAATGCCGAAATGAAAATCTTCATGACGGCCGATCCCGAAGTCAGGGCCCGGCGCCGCTACGATGAATTGCAGGCCAAGGGCGACTCCGTATCGCTCGAGGAGATCCGGGCCAACATCGTCGCACGCGACAAGGCCGACATGACACGCGCGATCTCGCCGCTGCGCCAGGCCGACGACGCCGTAGTGCTGGACAACAGCCACATGACCGTCGAAGAGCAAATGACCTGGTTCATGGAGCGTTTCGATAGGATAGCTTGCGGCCGATAACCGCATCGCATAAAATACAATAACGAACAACCTTGGCTATGAGAGTCGAAATCGACAGCCATTCCGGTTTTTGCTTCGGAGTCGTGAGAGCGATCTCCCGCGCGGAAGAGGCTCTGCAGGAGCAGAGCGAGGTCTTCTCGCTGGGGGACATCGTACACAACCGCGTCGAAGTGCAGCGGCTCGAACGGCTCGGCATGCACACGGTGACCCACGATCAGATGCCGGAACTGGGAGGACGGAGCCTCTTCATCCGGGCGCACGGCGAACCTCCTTCGACCTACCGGCTGGCGGAAGAGCTGGGCATCGAGCTGATCGACGCGACCTGCCCGGTCGTGGCCAAACTCCAACGGCGCGTCGTCGAAGCACACGAAAAGATGCGGCAGGTCGGAGGGCAGGTCGTGATACTCGGCAAGCGGGGACATGCCGAAGTGATCGGACTCACCGGGCAGGTCGAAGCTCCCACGCTGGTCGTCGAAACAGAGGAAGACCTCGACCAGATCGACTTCACACGTCCGATCTATTTCCTTTCGCAGACCACGCAAAGCATCTCCCTGTTCCAGCACCTGTGCGACCGGATGCGCAGCCGGGCCACCGACCCTGCGCAGGTCTTCGCCCACGACACGATCTGCCGCCAGGTATCCAATCGCGAAAGTCACCTCGAGGAGTTCGCAGGGCGATTCGACGTAATTATCTTCGTCTGCGGCCGCAAGTCGAGCAACGGCAGGGTCCTTTTCGAAGTGTGTCGCCGGGCCAATCCCCGCAGCTATAACGTCGAAGAGGCTTCGGAGCTGCGTCCCGAATGGTTCGAAGGAGCCGAATCCGTCGGTATCTGCGGTGCTACGTCCACCCCCAAGTGGCTGATGCAGGAGGTGGCCGATGCGGTCGCCGGGCAGAAGCCGTGAAACAAAAAATCCGAAATACGGACGCAAAGCGCCGGCACGTGCCTCCGTATCGGAAACAGACAAGAAATTCAACCTTATAAAAACGATAACGACCATGAAGTACCTGATCCGTTCCGTAAAATATTTTATCGCGCTCTGCGTTCTATATCTGATTATCATGGCGCTGATGCTGCTCACGAATACCTCGGTGCTGACCCCTTCGGAAACCTTCTCGGCCCTCGTCCACTCCACACGCGGACAGGTGCTGATCGTCGCGGTGGTGCTTCTTTCGGCCCTGTATCCCAAGTTCGGCTTCATCCGCCGGCAGGAGATCGGCAGCCTGCGCAAGAACCGCGAACAGATCCTCAATGCCTTCGTTTCGGAGGGCTTCAAGCCGGTCCGGGAATCCGAACACGAAATGGTGTTCCGGGCAGACTCCCTCTTCAAGCGGCTCACGCTCCTTTTCGAAGATGAAATCCGAGTCACCCAGACCGGGGAATGGATCACGATCGAAGGTATTCGCCGGGGTGTAGCCCGGGTTTATTACCGCCTGCAGTCCTATCTCGAAAGAACACGCAATGAAAATGAATAAGAAACGTCCCATACTTCGCCGCGCGGCGATTCCTGCGGTCCTCGCCCTGCTTTGCACGCTCTTCTGGTTCGGCAAGCCCAACGATTTCGGGCTGGGCCGAAACATGGAGCTACTGGTCAATATGATGCGGGAGCTTTCGCTCTTCTACGTCGATGAAGTCGATCCCGACCAACTAATGCAGGATGCCGCCGAAGGCATGACCCGCAACCTCGACCCCTACACCGAATTTCTGCCCGAAGAGCAGATGTCGAACTTCGACCTGCTCACCACGGGCAAGTACGGAGGCATCGGTTCGATGATCCGCAAGAAAGGCGATTACGTAATTTTCGCACAGCCCTACGAAGGCTCCCCGGCCGACCGGGCCGGCATCCGCATCGGCGACAAGATCCTCTCGATCGAAGGCGAGGACACCAAGGGTTGGGACCCCGCACAGATAAGTTCCGCCCTGAAAGGCACGCCCAACACCACCGTCCGAATCGTCATCGAACGGCTGATCGGCGGCGAGCACGACACTCTCACTCTGACGCGCGAACGGGTAGCCATTCCCAGCGTCCCCTACGCCGGGTTCGTCGCAAAAGGGATCGGATATATCCAGCACAGCGACTTCACCGAAGGATCGTACGAAGAGATGCGCACCGCGATCGAGAAACTCCGCACACAGGATACCCTGCGGGGATTGATCCTCGACTACCGGGGCAACGGAGGCGGCATTCTGCAGGAAGCCGTCAAGATCGTTTCTATGTTCGTTCCCAAAGGTACGGAGGTGGTCCGCACCAAGGGACGGGCCGCTACGCAGGAGAATGTCTTCCGCACCGCGAACGATCCGATCCTGCCCGATCTGCCGTTGGCCGTGCTGATCAACGGCAATTCGGCTTCGGCGGCCGAGATCGTCGCCGGCTCGCTCCAGGATCTCGACCGGGCCGTACTGATCGGACAGAAGAGCTTCGGAAAGGGCCTCGTGCAGACGACCCGTCCGCTGGGATACAATACCCTGCTGAAACTCACGACCGCCAAATACTACATTCCCTCGGGGCGCTGCATCCAGGCTATCGATTACTCCTCGCGCAAGCAGGACGGCACGGTCGGCAAGGTAGCCGATTCGCTCGTACGGGAATTTACGACCCGCGGCGGCCGCAAAGTCTATGACGGCGGCGGCATTTCGCCCGACATAGCCACCGAGCCTCAGTACATCAGCCGTTTCGCCGTTACTCTGCTGGCTATGGGATTCATCGAGGATTTCGTGGACGAATACATGCAGGAACACCACACCGACACGATCGACAACCGCACGTTCTCGATCACCGATGCGGACTACGACGCCTTCGTCAAATTTATGGAAGGCAAGGAAGTCCCCTACGAATCGGAAACCCGCCGGGTGCTCAAGGTCCTGAAGGAAGCGGCCGAAAACGACCTTTACAGCGACCTGGCCCAGGAAATCACAGCGATCGAGGGCGACCTGAAAGACGACACGCAGACCAATCTGCATACCTATCGGAAAGAGATCGCCGAAACGATCAACAACGACATCGTTCTGCGTCACAGCTATCAGGCCGGCGTGATCGAACATAACCTGGGTGACGACACCGAGGTTCTCCGGGCTACCGAAGTGTTGGAAAATCCGACGGAATACCAAGAAATCACGACCATGCAGACGTCCGAAAAGAAATAACCGGCTATGCTCAAACTGGGGCGCAAAATACTCTCGTTCCGCAAGCGGATCGTAGCCATCGTCGTCGGAGTGACGATGGTGACGCTGTCCCTGCTGTTCACCAACGACATGGCCCGCCGCCTGCGGGAGAAGGAACAGCACGAAGTGGCCCTCTGGGTACACGCCATGGAGCGCGTGATGAGCGACTCGAGTAACGACCCCTTCGTCCAAGACATCCTGAGTCAGCGCAACAACATCCCCTTCATCATCACCAATCAGAACCTGAAGGTATTGCACTCGCATCTCATTCCCGAAGAGATCATCAACCATCCCGACCGCCTGCGCAAGAAGATCAACCAGCTCACCGAAGAGAACACCCCGATCACGATCCAATACTACTGGGGCAAAGACCACAAACACATCATATTCTTCGGCCAGTCCCGGCTGCTCAAGACCCTCTACTGGTTCCCCTACATCCAGCTCTCCGTCATTGCGATCTTCATCCTGCTGGGTTTCATCGCTTTCCGCTCGACCAAGCAGGACGAGCAGAACCGCGCATGGATCGGACTGGCCAAAGAAACGGCGCACCAACTGGGCACCCCCTCCTCCTCGCTGCTGGGATGGATCGAATACCTGCGCACGCAGCCCGTCGATCAGGGTGCCGTCGAAGAGATGAACAAGGACTTGAGCCACCTGATGAAGATCGTGGACCGCTTCTCGAAAATCGGTTCCGAAACTCCGCTCACCCCCGAGAATATCAACGAAATAGTAAGCGGATCGGTGATGTATTTCCGCACGCGGGCACCCCGCAACGTAGTGATCGACTATAACGGGCTGGCTATCGCGCCGGTCAAAGCCCAGATCAACACCGCGTTGTTCGAATGGGTCGTGGAGAACCTCATCAAAAACTCGCTCGACGCCTTGCAGGGTCACGGCCGGATCGAAGTAGAGATCTCCTCCGACGACACACACGTGATGCTCGACATCAAAGATACGGGCAAAGGAATCCCCAAAAGCAACTGGAAACGGATCTTCGAACCGGGCTTCACGACCAAAACCCGGGGATGGGGCCTCGGACTCTCCCTTTCCCGCCGCGTGATCGAAGAGTATCACCAGGGCCGGATCGGCGTCGTTTACTCCGAACTGGGCAAAGGCACCGATATCCGCATTACCCTTAAACGCTACTTCGACTGATGGCCCTGCAACCCGAAATACGCACGGATTCGCTGGCAGGGCAACTGTCCGACAGCCTGCCGACAACCGAAACGGCCCTTCGGGAATCCATCTTCCGGCTGCGGGATTCGCTGGCGACGATTCCCCCCGACACCCTGCAGGCGACACCCCCCGTCACGGCCGAAGAGCTGTTCGGAGCCGGTTCGACACTCGCGATCGAACCGTTTCCGACGCAATCCGTCCGTCCCATATACGAATCGGCCCCTTTCCAAGGGATCGTACTGGCCCTGGTTTTCGCTTATCTGGTCATCATCTACCATAACCTGCGGGAAGTTTATATCCTCTGTCGGAAATTGAGTCTCGACCGGTCGAAGCCGGGACGCATGACCGACACGCAGGGCAGCACCTACACCCGGTTCCTGTGGGCGGCCATCGGAATAGGACTTCCCATGCTGGCTCTACTGACCTTGAGACTGACGGACCGTTGGTTCCCCATCCCCGAGGTCGTCCCCGAAGCCTGGATCCCGGTACTGGGACTGCTCGCTACGGTCGGCCTGGCCGTTCTCCTGCTTTTCCAGGTAGGACTGCTCCGGATCACGGGTTACGTCACCCTCTCCCGACCGATCACAGATCAGCTTGTAGCGCTAAAATTCAACTATTTAGCACTTTCTGTCGTCTTTCTGTGCCCGTTGATCCTACTCTTCCTGCTGGCTTCGCCCGACACCGGGCATATCCTCTCTTTCGGCATCCTCATCCTCGGCGGAGCACTGCTGTTGCTCTACCTGAAAGAGTCGCTCATGCTCTTTCTCTCGAAAAAAATTTCGATTTTGCATTGGTTTTTGTACCTTTGTGCCGTCGAAATTTTTCCCGTGAGCTTCGTGTGGCTCTCGCTGACAAGAATTTGATAACCCGATAAAACCGTTCTGAATTTGAAAGCCCATAGAGTATTGGTTTCACAGCCCCGTCCGGCCGTGGTCGAAAAATCTCCTTTCTACGAATTATCCCAGAAACACAAGGCTGAAATCGAATATATGCCGTTCATCCGCGTAGTAGGGGTATCGCTCAAGGAATTCCGAAGCCAGCGTGTTGAAATACTGGCTCATACGGCCGTCATCTTCACTTCGCGCACGACAGTCGATAGTTTTTTCCACATTTGCGAAGAGGCCCGGATTACGGTTCCCGAAACCATGAAATACATCTGCCAGACGGAAGCCGTAGCGCTCTACCTGCAAAAATACATCGTATATCGCAAACGCAAAATTTCTTTCGCCGACGGCAGTTTCACCAACTTCATCGAGCTGATAATAAAGCACAAGGAAGAAAAATTCATGCTGGCATTGAGCGAACCCCATAAACCCGAACTGCCGGAAACGCTCGCCAAGTTGAAATTACAGTTCTCTCCGGTGATTCTGGCCCGCACAGTCGCCGCCGACCTGAACGATTTGGACATCAAGAAATTCGATCTGCTGGCCCTCTATTCGCCATCGGACGTCAAGGCCATTCTCGAACGCTTCCCCGCCGAGGAGCTGCCCGCAGTCGCCACTTTCGGCGAAGGCACGCTGCGTGCTGCGGTCGATGTCGGCATCAAGGTCAAAGCCATGGCTCCGACCCCTACGGACCCTTCGATGGCCAAAGCCGTCGATATTAACCTCACGATACTGGCGAAAGGCGAACAGATCGAAGATGTCGCCGTC
>ENA-ORLI01000417-ORLI01000417.1-human-gut-metagenome-genome-assembly--contig:-NODE-417-length-10684-cov-6.43033_pt1 | contig 10684 bp, 8 predicted proteins | sample MGYA00243015_ERZ508825 | MGnify/ENA primary metagenome ERZ508825 (study PRJEB26277, sample SAMN04329804) | human gut metagenome | biome: human-associated habitat | host: Homo sapiens | place: USA... | reverse complement strand
GAAAATACTCTGGCTCCAGACGGGCATCGCCGCCGTGGCGCTCCTCGTACTCTGCTCCGTAGTGATAGTCCGCACCGCGACCTATCCCTTCATCCGCACCACCGGTCCGGACGGGCCTCCCCGGAGCGTCGAACCGTCCGCCCAGGCCGTCGAACGATTGGCCGGCGGAATCCGGATTCCGACCGTAAGCGATGCGATCGACCGGACGGACGACAATCCGTTCCAAGCCTTCAAAGCCTATCTGCCGCAGGCATATCCCGCGATTTACAGTCAGTTGGATACTCTGACGATCAACGAATACGGGCTTGTATTCCGCTGGCCCGGCAAGAACCCGGCCCTGCCCCCGATCCTGCTCTGTTCCCACTACGACGTGGTTCCCGTGCTCAATTACGACCCGTCGGCTCCCGATGCACCCCTTCCGGGCTGGGACTACCCACCCTTCTCCGGCGCCGTAGCCGACGGACGGATCTACGGGCGCGGCACGCTCGACATGAAAGGCATGCTGTTCTCGATCCTCGAAGCGACCGACTCGCTGCTTGCGGAGGGATTCCGCCCGGAGCGGGACGTGTGGATCGCCCTCGGATTCGACGAGGAAACCGGCGGCACGCAGGGTGCCCTGAAGATCGCCCGCTATTTCGAAGAACAGGGCATCGCTTTCGACGCCGTCTATGACGAAGGCGGCATCATCATCGCCCCCGGGCTGGGAGGAATCCAACGTACGGCTGCCCTCGTAGGAACGGCCGAAAAGGGATTCAGCACGATCCGAATCACGGTCCGGGGCACCGGAGGTCACTCCTCGATGCCGCCGGAGAAGGGATCGCTCGTACTGGCGGCCGAGATCATCGAGATGCTCAACCAAGAACGAATGCCCGCCTTCCTGACAGCTCCGGTCATAGCTTTCCTCGATCGGATCGGCGGCTCGATGGGAGTCGCCCAGCGCACCGCGATCGCTAACCGCTGGCTGCTGGAGAGTCCGCTGCTCCGCTCGTTCGAAAGCAACCCGGCCACCAATGCCCTGGTACGCACCACCACCGCCATCACCATGGCCCGGGGCAGCGACGCGGCCAACGTACTGGCTTCGGAAGCCGAAGTCACGGTCAATTTCCGCCTGCTGCCGGGCAACACGACGGCCCAGGTGAAGCGGCATGTCGAAAATATCTGCAACGGATACGACGTCCGGATCGAGGAACTCTCGACCCGCGAACCGTCGCAAATCTCCCCGGACGATGTCCACGCCTTCGAAATGATCCGCACCTCGCTCGCCGGACTCTACCCGGGTACGATCGTAACGCCCTACCTGACGCTCGGCGGCACGGACGCCTACAAATACGAGGCGGTGAGTCCGAACGTATATCGTTTCATGCCGGTCCTCCTTACCGAACAGGAACAGGGTACGATCCACAACGAAAACGAATCGATCTCGCTCGAGAACTACGGACGAATGATCGCCTATTTCCGCGACCTGATCCGAAATTACCGGTAACGGGAGCGGATCCGTCATCGCAGCGACAGCAACAATAACTTTTAGTTATACGACATAACTTTTTCCCCGTTGTTTCAAGGGGATAAAGCCTGTATATTTGCAGCATCGTTTACAAAAAGTTATTAGCACCGTATGAAACCGCTGCAACTCACGAAATCCATGCAATCCGCAAAGCTCAACTGGCGCCAAATCCTTTTTGCCGGACTGCTCATAGGTTCGCTCTTCTGTTCGCCCGTCGTCACGCTCTTCGCGGGCATTCTCTTCGCCCTGACCCTCGGCAATCCGTTTCCGGTCTGGAGCAAGAAGGCTTCGAAAAAATTGCTGCAATACTGCGTCGTCGGACTGGGATTCGGCATGAACTTCCACGAATCGCTGGCCGCCGGGCGCGAAGGCATGACCTTCACGGTGGTTTCGGTAGTCACGGTAATGATCGTCGGCGTAGTGCTGGGACGCCTGCTGCGCATCGACCGCAAAAACAGCTACCTGATCTCGTCGGGCACGGCGATCTGCGGCGGCAGCGCCATCGCGGCGGTCGCACCCGTTATCGATGCCGACGAGAACCAAACTTCGCTGTCACTGGCCACGATCTTCATCCTCAACGCCGTCGCCCTCTTCGTATTCCCCGTCATCGGGCATTGGCTCGGCATGGGGCAGACCCAGTTCGGAACCTGGGCCGCGATCGCCATCCACGACACCAGTTCGGTCGTCGGCGCCGGTGCCGCCTACGGCGAGGAGGCGCTCAAGGTAGCCACGACCGTCAAACTCACCCGCGCCCTGTGGATCATCCCCCTGTCGCTGGTGTCGGCCCTGATCTTCCGTCAGAAAGGCAAGAAGATCCAGATCCCCTGGTTCATCTTCTGGTTCGTCGTTGCCATGCTCGTAAACACCTACTGCAACCTGCCGACCCAGCTCACGCACGGCATTTCGGTCGCCGCACGCTGCGGACTTTCGGCCACGCTGTTCCTGATCGGCGGAGGGCTCTCCATAGAGGTAATCCGCAAGGTAGGCCTCAAGCCGCTGGTGCTGGGCATCATCCTCTGGGCCGTCATCTCGGTCGCATCGCTCGCCGTGATCTTGCTCTTGTAGGCAGCATCCGATCACCATAAAACAGCCCGAAGACTTTCGATCTTCGGGCTGTTTCCATTATTACCTGATTATATTCTAAAGGTATTACTCCTTCTTTCCATGACAGGAATAACGAAGGACCGGATCGCGGACGAAGCGTTCGAAACTGCGGCACTCCTCGTCAGTCATAGCCTTCGGATAGCTCATCAGCACCAACTGGTGCGGCTCATAGGGACGCTGGAACGACGGATGTACATAATGATAATCGTTGCGCACGAACCCCAGCCGCTCGTAAAATCGAAGGCGGCGAACGGCGATTTCCGTCTCCGGCGGATCGATTTCCAGCACGATGCGTCCGGCCTTCCGGCAAAAAGCCTCCAATACCCGGCTGCCCATATTGGCACCGCGCAGGTCGGGCGAAATGGCCAAATGCTCGATATAGACATATTCCGGAGCCGTCCAGTAATAAAGAATGCCTATCAACCGGCCGTCCGACCAGATGCCGTCGGCCGTATAGTGCGGATCGGAAAGAGCTTGCAGATGGTCTTCCAGCGAACGGATCTCCTTCTGGGGGAAAGAGTTCTGATAGATCGCCCACGCCTCGTCCCAACCCGGGTCGGCAGGCGATCGGAAAGGTCTGAATTTCAAATCGGTTTCCATAGATAAAACGTGATTACATACTTTAGCATACCTCCTCGGAGATGCAGTGTTCCGAATCCCCTCCGAGTAAGGAATTTAGGGCGGAGCAACATTACAGACACAGACCACGGATAAACGACCAATGGTTTCCGATGACAGGCCACCGCATTCTCGAGTACCCGAACGGATCCGGCGGCGATCCCACAGCCGAAAACGGCCTGCAAAATATCGCAGAAGCGCCGCGAAGGATCAGGCCGTATGGCGGGCGAACTCCACGAAACGTGCGGCCAAGGCATCGCTGCGTCCTTCGGGCCAGCAGAACGAAAACTCCCGCCGGATCGTACAGCCCTCGATGTCGATGATGCGGAGCTCGCCGCTGCGCAGCTCATCAACGATCGACGCCACCGACACGATGGCCATGGCGTCGCTGTTGCGCACGAAACTCTTGATGCTCTCGGTACTGCCCAGTTGCATCACTACACGCAACGAAGCGAGTCGTACATCCGCCGCCGCGAGGTATTTCGAAATCACTTCGAGGGTTCCCGAACCGCTTTCACGCAGCACCAGGGGCACCGTCTGCAACTCCGCAAGCGTAACCTGGTCGCAGCGGCCGTACCGGCCTTTCGTGGAAGCGATCAGCACCAGTTCGTCGGGAATGAACGGTTCGTAATGGAACCCCGGATGCCGGGCGCTGCTTTCGACCAGCCCCAAATCGGTATCGTGACGCGCGAGGGCCGCCTCGACCTGCTCGCTGTTGCCCGACGCGAGCGAAACCTTCACCTCGGGAAACCGGGCCGTAAAACGGGCCAGCACCTGCGGCAGAACATACTGGGCGAGGTCGTACTGGCTCCCACCTTCAGTTCGCCGCCCAGCCGGTCGGTGAAAAGATCCATCTCGTACTGCAGACGGCGGTAGCCGTCGGCAATGCGTTCGGCATGCTCCAGCATGACACGGCCGGCTTCGGTCAGCGCCAGACGGCTGCCGCTGCGCTCGAAAAGCTGTACCTTATAGCGGGATTCGAGTTCGCCGATATGCTTGCTCACAGCGGGCTGCGAAATGAAAAGCTGCTCGGCGCATTTGGTGAAATTGAGGGTTTTGGCCGCCGTAATGAAAACCCGCAAGCGGAAATCGTCCATAGCGACCTAATCCAAACCGCCCTGGGCGGCGAACTCGGCTACGGATCGTTTGAAATGCTCGATGGTTTCCCGCATCGTCATGAAAGACTTGCCCCCGGCCGCATTGCGGTGGCCGCCGCCGTTGAAATACTTGCGGGCGAAAAGATCCACGTCCACCCCGCCCCGCGAACGAAGCGACACCCGGATAAACTTATGCGTGGCAACGAAGATCGCCGACAGCTTCATCGACTTGATCGTCAGGGGATAATTCACGAACCCCTCGCTGTCGCCGGGCTGTAACTGAATCCGGCGCATCTCGCTCTCCAGAAGCGACATATTAGCGACCGTACCGGTGTGGATCACCTCCATCTTGCGGTTGATCGCATAGCCGAACAGCCGGGCACGGCCCTCGGTGAAGGCGTTATAGACATTGTTGTGGATCGTGGGAATGTCGATGCCCGTTTCGACCAGCACCGCAACGGCCCGGTACAACTCCGGCGTAAGGAACGAAAACGAGAAGTTCCCCGTATCGGTCATCATACCCACGTATAACGACTCGGCCATACTCCGCGTAATCGCCTGCGTGCCCAGCATCTTTTCGAGGATCCGATAGATCAGGAAAGAGGTGCTCGACGAACCGGTACAGGAAAACATCAGATCGAAACCGGGTCCCGGCGACAGATGGTGGTCGATCAGGATTCGCCTGGCCGTCGTATTGGATTCGATCACCTCGCTCAACCCCTCCAGACGGGATACGGCGTTGAAGTCCAGGAAAAAGATCAGGTCCGACTCCTCCACCGCACGGCGGGCGACTCCCGCTTCGTCCGTCTTGAAAAGCACCAGGTTCTCGATACCCGTCATCCAGTCCAAAAAATAGGGGTATTTGTTGGGCACGATACAAGTGACGCGATGCCCCATCTCCAGCAACGCCTCGCGCCACGCCAGCGAAGAGCCCACGGCATCCCCGTCGGGATTCGTGTGCGACACGATCACGATATTCTGCGCAGGCCGGGCAAGCAATTCGCGCAGCCGTTCTATATCTTCTTGAGAAACCATTATTGATGCAAAGATACGATTTTATCCGTTAAATATCAAATCCGCACCCGTTCCGGGGCGTTTCTCCGTTCCGAAACCGATCGTGGAGCGGATGTTCAATCTTTCCGGACAGCGTCCGGCGGCAGCAGGATCATACCCTCCGGCCGGCAGGATATTTCGGGCAAAGAGAGGCCTTCGACCAACCGCACGCCCGGTCTCCTCTGCGCTGCGGACTCGGAAGAGCGGACGGATTGCCCGGTGATGCTCGTCACCGCATACTCGAGACAGGGGTCGTCCAAACTGCCGAACTCCTCGTATCCGTTGTTCCAATCTCCCTTCAAAGCATCCGGCGCAAGACCGTTCGGGTCCACCGTTTCGAGCCGGGCGTTATATCCCTGGAAAGAGACCGGCATGAAGAGGTATTCGTACGCTCCATCCTCCAGATAGACACCCTCCATCCCCACATTTTTGCCGTTGGTCTTCTGCCCGACCAGCACCACTTCGAGTCCGATTCCCCGCAAAGCATTGACAACGGCTTCGCTCGCCGAAGCCGTACCGGAAGAGACGATGACATACAGCCGAGGAAGATCCAGCGCATACCCACGCAGGTCGGCTCCCCGGTAATCGCCGTAGATGAACTCCTCGTAAAAACGCTCTTTCGACTCGTCGTAAGCCTGCCCGGTCTCCGCCGCCGTCATTTCAGGGTATTCCATTCGCGCATCGTTATAACGGTAATACTGGAACACCTGCCCTTCGCACCGGGCACCGGCGATGCAGGAGGCGAGCATCCGGGAAGACATCACATATCCTCCACCGTTCAGGCGCAGGTCGAGGATCAGGTCGTTGATGCCCGCATCCTTGAACGCTTGTAGCGCATCCAGCAATTCGCCGTCGAAAGCCGCATCGAAACTGGCGTACACCAAGTAGCCGATCTTGTGCTCCCCGTATTCGAGCACGTCGCGGTACAGCACCGGATTTTCGTATATCAACTCCGCCGTCAGCTTATGCTCCGACACGCCGAAACCGCCCTGATTATCCGCCACGGAGAGCGTCGCGGCGCCGTTCGGTGCGAGCAGTTTGGAATAGACCGTATTCAAGTTCCCGGCAGTGATCCACTGTCCATCGACCTGGTTGATGATCGTTCCGCGCCCGAGACCCGCCCTCGCCATCGGAGAGTCGGGGTACACGGCCATAACGGCAAAACCGTACTGCCCCGTTTCCGCACCGCCATTATCGGTATATGAGATAATCGCCAGAGAAACGATGCCGAACCCGTAAACGGGCTCCTTCGGGAACTGACTGTCGATATCCGCAGACAAGGCTACCCGGCTCACCGGAGAGAGGCGCTGGATGTTGGAATAGAGCTGCCACCTTCCGTTACGGAATTTCTTGTCCAGGTCGTTGGGTTGCATACGCATGAGCACGTCGCCGAGAAACTCGTCGTAAGGCAGGCCGAAATCGGGCGAAAGAGTCGCATACTCCTCGTTCCACAAGTAGTTGCGCCGCAGGATCCCGTCCATATCGTGATTCACCTCCGGCTCCCCGTTGTAACCGCCGCCTCCGCCGCCGGTCGCATCCTTGGTACACGAGACGGCCGCAACTACTGCGGCAAACACTCCGCAAGCGAGAATCGCATGGTAAAATCTCTTCATAATCATTCGGTTTTAGATCGTTTATTGTCTTCGGCATATTTGCGGCACCAGGTCGAAACCCCGCACTCGGCGCATTTCGGCGCCCGGGCCGTGCAGACATAGCGTCCGTGCAGAATCAGCCAGTGGTGAGCCGTCGGCAGCAGGTGGGAAGGGATGTATTTTTCGAGGGTCAGCTCGGTCTGCAGGGGCGTTTTCGACCGGTTCGTGAGTCCGATACGGTTCGAAACCCGAAATACGTGGGTATCGACGGGCATCACCTCCTTCTGCCAGATCACGGCGCCCACGACATTGGCCGTCTTGCGTCCCACGCCGGGCAGACGTTGCAGCTCCTTCAGATCGCTCGGTACTTCGCCGCCGAACTCCTCGCAGAGCATGCGGGCCATGCCCGCCAGGTTTATCGCCTTGTTGTTGGGATAGGAGATGCTCTTGATGTAGGGATAGATCTGCTCGGGAGTCGCGGCAGCCATAGCCTGCGGTGTAGGGAAAGCCTCGAACAGGGCCGGCGTAGTCATATTGACCCGCTTGTCCGTGCACTGGGCCGACAGGATCACGGCCACCAGCAACTCATACGGCGAGCCGTACGCAAGCTCGCTCTCGGCGACGGGCATGTGCTCCTCGAACCACGCGATCACCCCCGCATAACGCTCCTTCAAAGTCATTGTCTTCCTGTTTTAAGCCGGAATCCTTCCGGCGGATTTCCTATAATTTGGTCAGTTTGGCGAATTTGGCCAGCAGGGTTTTCTCCCCGTATCCGGAAAATTCGACCACCAGCTTGTGATCCGACGCCAGGGTTTCGATGCGGCGGATGACCCCCGCGCCGAACTTCAGGTGCGACACCCGGTCGCCGACCGCATAATCGCCGCACGATACGGGCGCAGCTCCCTCGACCAGCGACGACTCGCCCTGACGGACACCCACGCTGCGCATCCCGGCCGTCGAACGGGTCGGCTGGACAACAACGGGACGCTGCGCCTCCGATTTTACCCCGGCGGACGAACCTCCGCCGAAACGCGCCCCGGCCTGCGAACCACCCGCCGCAGGCTTCTGCTGGTAGCGGTAGTCGAAACGGCGGCGCAGCTCGTCGAGCGCCGAGGAGCCCTCTCCCCGCCCGGCCGAGCGGCGGACGGGTTCCCGCTCCTCCTGCATCGCATCCGTTTCCAGGTAACGGCTGTCGATCTCGCGCAGAAAGCAGCTCGGACGCGAGAACTCCATATTGCCCCACTTGAAACGCATCTCGGCATAGGAGAGCGTAGCCAACTCCTTGGCCCGGGTCAGCGCCACGTAAAAGAGCCGCCGCTCCTCCTCGAAACCGTCGGGCGACTCCACGGCCCGCTGCGACGGGAAGAGGTTCTCTTCCAATCCGACGATATACACGAATTTGTATTCCAGCCCTTTGGCCGAATGTACGGTCATCAACGTCACCTTGTTGCGGTCCTGGGGATCATCCTTGTCCATATCGGTCATCAGCATCACCCCCTGCAGCCACTCCTCGATCGTAGCCCGCTCCTCTTGCTGACGTTCCCCGGCCCGGATCTCGGCCTCGCGCTGCTCGTTGAAGAGCTGCATCGAGTTGAGCAGCTCCTCGATATTGTCCAGCGCACTGGTCGCCTCAGGGGTGTTCTCGGCCCGGTAAGCGCCGATGATACCCGAACGGGTCGCAATTTCGAGTCCCAGGTCGTACAGCCCCTTTTCGGCCCGGGCCAACGACAGCCCCCGGACGAGGGCCACGAACTCGGCCACTTTGCGGACGATGGTCTTCTGCACGGGATCCGTCACCGGCTCGGCCGTCAGCGCATCCACCGCTTCCCACATCGACAGATTACGAGCTTTGGCCAGCAAAGCGATCCGCTCTACGGTCGTATCGCCGATACCCCGGGCAGGGTAATTGACGATCCGCTTGAAGGCCTCGTCGTCGCGGGGGTTGATAACCAGCCGGATATAGGCCAGCAGATCCTTGATCTCCTTGTGGTCGTAGAACGAATTGCCCTTGTAAATACGATAAGGTATTCCTTTGCGGCGCAGCGCGTCTTCGAGCGCCTGGGACTGGTTGCTGGTGCGGTACAGAAGCGCTGCCTCGGCCCACTCATCGCCCGCAGCCCGCACCTTGTCGCGCAGGTCGGAGACCACCATTTCGGCCTCCTCGCGGTCGGTATAGGCTCGGAGCACGCGGATCTTTTCGCCCATATCCCCTTCCGAAAAGCACTTCTTCTCCATGCGTTTCGAATTGCGTTCGATCACCGAATTGGCCGCCTCGACGATCGTGCGCGTCGAGCGGTAATTCTGCTCCAGCTTGAAGATCATCGCGTTGGGGAAATCCTTCTTGAACGAAAGGATGTTCTCGATCTTGGCCCCCCGGAACGAATAGATCGACTGGGCGTCGTCGCCCACCACGCAGACCTTCGAATGGAGCTGCGACAGGCGCCGGATGATGACGTACTGGGCATAGTTGGTATCCTGGTACTCATCGACCAGGATGTATTTGAACTGCTCCTGGTAACGGGCCGTCACGTCGGGACAGTCCCGCAGCAGGATGTTGGTCTGCAACAGCAGGTCGTCGAAATCCATCGCCCCGTTCCGCTTGCAGCGGGCGCAATAGATGTTGTAGATGTTGCCGAACTCGGGAATCTGCATCCGCCGGTCTTCGGCTGCGGCACCCGCATTGGCCAGGTAAGCGCCCGGCGTCACCAGGCAGTTCTTGGCGTAGGAGATGCGCGAGGCGAGCATCGCAGGTTTATACTTGGTATCGTCCAGGTTCAACTCCTTGACGATGGTTTTCAGAAGGTTCTTGCAGTCCGACGGCTCGTAAATCGTAAAACTCTGAGGGAAGCCGATCCGTTCGGCGTTGTCGCGCAGAATGCGCGAAAAAACCGAGTGGAAGGTTCCCATGCGGATATAGCGGTGCCGTCCGTCCGGCAGCATCTGGGCGATGCGTTCGCGCATCTGCTCGGCGGCCTTGTTGGTGAAGGTGAGGGCGAGAATGTTGTACGGAGCCACCCCCTGCTCGATCATATAGGCGATGCGCGAAGTAAGAACGCGCGTCTTGCCCGACCCGGCGCCCGCAATGATGAGCGACGGCGAATCGTAGTTCACCACCGCATCCCGCTGGGCCTGATTCAGGCCTTTCAATATTTGAGATTCCATAACGTGCAAATATAGCGATTTCCCGGCAACGACGGAGCGTCCGCAGCCGAATAATACGACGGAGCGCCGCAACCGAAGGCGAACCTGCGGGACCCCCTCCGCCCGATCTTCGCCCCGAAGCGGCGCCCGGGTACGGTTTTTCAACCGGGGCACCGCCCCGCATCAGGGCGAAAAGAGCGGTCGGGATTTTCGATTTTCGAAAAAAATACATATTTTGCAATAATTTTGCAGGGCATGCGTTGCATAAATACCGAAAACAACGAAAAATCGAAAATACACACCGAAAAATGAGTGAAGTCATCAACATCAAGGAACTCAACGAACGGATCGAACGCGAAAGCGTCTTCGTCGATACGCTGCGCAGCGAAATGGGCAAGGTGATTATCGGACAGAATCACCTGATCGACACCCTGCTGATCGGCCTGCTCTCCAACGGGCACATCCTGTTGGAAGGCGTGCCGGGGCTGGCCAAAACGCTGGCCATCACCACGCTGGCCAAGGCGGTCGCTGCCGATTTCTCGCGCATTCAGTTCCCCCCCGACCAGCTGCCGGCC
>ENA-ORLI01000413-ORLI01000413.1-human-gut-metagenome-genome-assembly--contig:-NODE-413-length-10763-cov-5.64018_pt1 | contig 10763 bp, 10 predicted proteins | sample MGYA00243015_ERZ508825 | MGnify/ENA primary metagenome ERZ508825 (study PRJEB26277, sample SAMN04329804) | human gut metagenome | biome: human-associated habitat | host: Homo sapiens | place: USA... | reverse complement strand
CGAACACCGCCTCGCCGGAAAGAGTCACTTTGCGGAGATCGTTCTTGAACACGGTAGGGTATTCGATCCTCGCGCCGGAATTGAGCTGATCGCTCGAACCGTCCGGGAGCGTGAACTTCAGGCGTTGGCCGTAAGGAACCTGCAACGTGTTGATTTGCCCGGCAAGCATATCGTAGGTGCGCTCCTTACTGATATATCCCCCGACGAACAGCCCGATGGCGAGCATGGCGGCGGCCTGTACGGTAATACGGACTACCGACCTCCAGTGCGCAACGATCCAGCTTGCCGGCCGGATCTCCTCGCCGTACAGCTCCATCATGTCGATCAGCATGTGCACCTCATCCGCACAACGCTGGAATTCCTCCGGATTTTCGGCATGCCACCGTGCTACCTGTTCCAGCTCACCTGGGGTCGCTTCGCCGCGCAGGGCTTTGTATATTACCTCTTGATCCATTATCTTGCAATTAAATTATATACCGGCTTCATTGCTTTCTCTTTTTAAACGCATGAGCGAACCGAGTTTACAGCCTTTTTCACAAATAAATATATTTAATAATAATGTAAAATTATTTAATTAGTCAACATCCTGACAACAAGCGGTTTGACCATCTGCTTTCGCTTCCCGGAGCCTTATTTTTCCCTGAAAAATAGTTTCATTCCTTTTTTGGAAGGCGCTTTCAAAACATCCAAAACGACAAACCGGGGATGAATCCTCGAATTGCATTTTCGGGAATAATTACTATCTTTGGAAACAGTATCGAAAGATTGGGATGGGGAAGCCGACGAAAATATTGACAGCCGAAGAGTTCGACAAGCTGTTCAACGACAAGGAGCGTTTTATCCGAATCGCATACTCCTATATAAATGACATGGAGATGGCAACGGATATTACGACCGACGGCTTCATGTATTTGTGGGAACACCGGGAACACCTTGACTTCGACGTGAATATCAAAGGCTATATTTACAATTACGTCAAGACTCGCTGTATTTCGCACCTGCGCAAGCGCAAATCCATGCTCAAAGCCCAAAGTGAACTTTATAAAAAGGAACAATGGCGGATCGAATCGAGCATCAATACATTATCCAACGAAGAACAGATCGGCAAACTGTTCCAATCCGAAATAATCGAGATTTACCGGCGCGAACTGGCCAAGATGCCGTCTCTTACCCGTAATGTATTTTTGGCAAGCCGTCTGGAGGATATGACTTACCATCAAATTGCGGAAAAATTCAACCTGACCGTCCGGCAGGTTACTTCGGAGATTCAGCGGGCGAGCTTTTTACTGCGAACGCCGTTGAAAGACTATCTGGTGGGCATTGTAATTATGTTTATGCTGCTGCATAAATAATTAAGGAGAAAGCCGCAGGTCAGGCATCCCGGAGCGTCACCACGAACCGTGCACCCCCGGTATAGGTCGTGTCGAGCCCGATCGTTCCGCCCAATTTCTCCGCGATCAGCCGGCAGAGGCTCAAGCCCAGTCCAAGCCCCTGCGCAAAAGGATCGACCTTGTAGAAGCGATCGAAAACCCTTTCCGCCAGCCCGGGTTCCACGCCGCAGCCGGTGTCGGTGACCGACAAGGTCAGCGTACCGGGCCCCGTCAGGCCGCATTCGACCGTCACGGATCCCTGTTCGGTGAATTTGACGGCATTCTTCAGCAACTCGCGTACGAGCAGCGACACGTAACTCCGGTGCAACGGGAATACGATCTCCGGGGCCGCGAGCTCCAGCCGGTATTCAACGCCCTCCTTTACGGGCAGGTGTTCCATTTCGGCGCGGATAATCTTGCTGATGTCGAGCAGCTTCCGGGGCATTTCTGCACTCGTATTATCCAGCTGCGACACTTCGAGCATATCGTTGATCAGCGAAGTAAAGAGCTGCGTATTGTCGCGGATGATCTGTGCGAATTCCCGGCGTTCCTCCTCCGAAAGATCCTCCCCGGCGATCAGCTCGGCAAAGCCGCTTATGGCATTGAGCGGCGTGCGTATTTCGTGGCTCATCGACCCCATGAAGTCCCGCTTGAGCCGCTCGCTCTCCTGCGCGCGCTGCGACTCGACCGACAGGTTGTGCTGCAGGTGCTTGATGCGCAGCAGGTTCCGCCACAGGTAGACAACGGCGATGATGGCCAGCAGCAGGATCGTCAGGGCGAAGTAGAGCGAGTTCTGCCGTTTCTGAGCCAGCAGCAATGCTTTATCACGCTCAGCCTTGTCCAGCCCATACTGCACTTCCAGTTAGCCCACCTTCTAAGCATACCTGTGCGACGAGAGCGAGTCGCGCAGGCCGACCACTTCGCTATAAACCCCGCATGCCTCCTTGTAGCGCCCCATGCGTTCGAGGATCTTGGCCTTGTTAGCGGAGATCGCCACCAACTGCGACGTGACACCGCCCGGGCGCAACTGCACAGTCAGCGAATCGAGATAAGCCAGCGCCCTGGGGTAATCGCCCCGGCGGTTGTAATACTCTGCGCTGATCGTATAGAATCCCTGCCTGTTGGTCAGCAGGTTGCCCGCATCCGCCGCCGCGGAGTCCGCGAAACGGCGGTAACGCTCGTAATACGCCTGCAGATTGCGCTCGTCGAGCAGCGGCGAGGTGCACATCGAATAGTAACAGACCAGGTAGGACATCTCCTTGGAAATATAGGGCCTGCGCCGTACGATCTCCGGATCGCGGTAATACTCGTCGAGCATCGCAAGGTAACCGTCGGCCGCATGTACCAGCCCGCTTTGGTCTTCCAAACTGCTGTAAGCCGCGATCAGGCAGGTGATCAGGTTGGCATGGAAATTCCGGCGTGCCGTGGGACGCATCCGCCCCAGCAGGGCGAGTTCGTCATTCCAGAAAGGCAGGCCGCGCTCCATCTGCAGGTTTCCTTCGGCCGAGACCAGCCTGAAGGCGGCTATGCCTTTCAGGAAGAGCCGCGACGCCTCTTCGTATACATCGCCCGGGGGCAATGTCCGTACCGAGTCGATGTATTCACGGCACAGCCGCGCGGACTCCTCCGCCCCGGCAACCTGTATCCTGCGTGCCAGCTCCACCATGCGGTAATAAGCCCCGAGCCCCTCCATGCCGCTGCCCCGCATCAGCGGCTCCGCCTGCGCCAGCACCCGGGCGAGCGAATCCCCGGCACCGGGCGAGGAGATGTAGTGCGCAGCGAGCGAACCCAGCGACGCCCCGACGGCAAATCCGTCACCGACGGCGGCCGCCTCGTCGAACAGCTTGCGGCTGTAATACAATTCGTCTTCCGAGGAGTCGTTCAGGTCTTTCAGGTTCAGCAGAATATCGACACGTTTGCGGGCATCCGGCTCCGCCTGGTAAGCAGATTCCAGCGAATCTACGAGATGCGCCGGAGGTGTCGCGGAAGAAGTGACCATCCATCCGACAGCCAACAGCGTCCACAGGGATTTTTTCATATAAGTTGGAATTGGCGATCAAATATAGGCATTTAAATCCAATATCAAAACAAAAAGGGAGATTCGCAATGAAATCTCCCTCAGTTCAAACCCATTCCGCCTTTCACTTGAACCACTCCTGCAGGTGGTCTTTGGCGTAGAAATAATACACCGCAAAACCCAGCCAGCTGGTGAGCAGCACCACGATCGAAGCGATCACCTTTCCCGCGGTCGAAATGTTTTTCTTGAAGATGTCCATCACGCACCATATTGCGCAGAAGACACCGATAAGCCAAATAACTGTCCCAATCATAGTCGATAATATTTATTAAAAATCAGTAAAATACCTTCCGTTCGAAAAGTTCCGGCGGATAGACCACATCGCTCAGGAAAAGCCCCTGCGCAGGGGCGCCGCCGCTCGAGCGCGACAGGTCGCGGCTTTCGACGATCTCGCGGAACTGCTGCGGGCCATAGCGCCCGCGCCCCACGTCGACCAGCGTCCCGACCAGCGACCTCACCATGTTGCGCAGGAAACGGTCGGCACGGATCGTAAAGCAGAGCACGCCCTGCCCGTCGACCGTCCATGCCGCGTGCATGACGCGGCAGATGTTGGTCTTGTTGTTCGAATTGAGCTTGGCGAACGACGTAAAATCGTCGTAGCGCAGCAGCCAGGCCGCCGCCTCGTTCATCCGCCCGACATCCAGCGGCACGTAATACTGCCACGTCGTGCCCCGCGTAAAAGGGTTCTTGCGCGGCTCGATGTAGTAGCGGTATTCGCGCTCGCGCGCCGCGAAACGCGCGTGCGCGCCGTCGTCCACGGGCGTCATGCTTCCCACGGCAATGTCGCCCGGCAGCAGGAAATTCAGCTTGTAGACCGTATGCGCCGGGTCGGGCACGGGCGACAGGCAATCGAAATGCGCCACATAATAGGAGGCGTTGACACCCGTATCGGTGCGTCCCGCTCCGGTCACCTCGACAGGTTCCCGCAGCAGGGTAGCGAGCGCCCTCTCGAGCGTCTGCTGCACCGACGGCATGTCGGGCTGCCGCTGCCAGCCGCAATAGGCGGCCCCGTTGTACCTGAGTTCCAGAAAATAGCGCATCGCGATCGGAGTGGTTTGCGCAAAAATACAAAAAAATCAGTTAGCGCCGCGGTTTTATCGCCAGTTTTACGGGATGGATCATATTCTCGGGCCGGAGCACCTCGTCCAGTTCGTCGCGGTTGAGGATGCCGTGTTCGAGCACCAGTTCGTAGACGCCGCGCCCGGTTTCCAGCGCCTCCTTGGCGATCTTCGTGGAGTTCTTGTAGCCGATGATCGGGTTGAGCGCCGTCACCACGCCGATGCTGTTGCGGACATATTGCAGGCACCTCTCCTCGTTGGCCGTGATGCCGTCGACGCAGCGGATGCGCAGCGTGTCGAAGCCGTTGATCAGCAGTTCGGCAGACTCGAAACAGCACTGCGCCATCACCGGCTCCATGGCGTTGAGCTCCATCTGCGCCGCCTCGTCGGCCATCGTCACGCACAGCTCGTTACCGATGACCATGAAGGCGATCTGGTTCATTACCTCGGGGATCACGGGGTTGACCTTGCCGGGCATGATCGACGAACCGGGCTGGCGTGCCGGGAGGTTAAACTCGCCCAGCCCGCAGCGGGGCCCCGACGACAGCAGCCGCAGGTCGTTGCAGATCTTGTTCATCTTCGACGCGATGCGCTTCATCGCAGAGGAGTAACCGACCATGCAGACCGTGTCGGACGTCGCCCCGACGAGGTCTTCGGCCAGCGTCACGTCCCAGCCGGTGATCTCCCGGATGGCCGCCGTACAGCGCTCGGCATAACCCGGCTCGGCGCAGATGCCCGTGCCGATGGCCGTGGCGCCCATGTTGATCGACAGGAACTCCTGCGCCGCATGGTCGAGGTTATCGACCTCGCCCCGCAGGACGCTCGCAAAACCGTGGAACGTCTGCCCGAGGGTCATGGGTACGGCGTCCTGCAACTGCGTGCGCCCCATCTTGAGCACGCGGGCGAACTCGTCGCCCTTGCGCCCGAAGGCTGCGATCAGCGCTTCGAGGTGCCGGCGCAGTTCGAGGTGCGTGGCGTAAAGCCCGAGGTGGATGGCCGAAGGGTAGGCGTCGTTGGTCGACTGCGAACAGTTGACGTGGTCGTTGGGCGAGCAGTACTGGTATTCGCCGCGCGCGTGCCCCATGATCTCCAGCGCACGGTTGGCGATGACCTCATTGGCGTTCATGTTGGTCGTGGTGCCCGCGCCGCCCTGGATCATATCCACGGGGAAGAACTCGTGGAACCTGCCTGCCATGATTTCGCGGCAGGCCTGCGATATGGCTCCGAAAAGTTCGTCGGAGAGAAGCCCCATCGCGTGGTTGGCGATGGCGGCACCCAGTTTGACGATGGCCAGCCCCTCGATGAAACGCGGGTATTCGCACAGGCGGAATTTGCTGATGGCGAAATTCTCCAGTCCGCGCATGGTCTGCACGCCGTACAGTACGTTGTCCGGCACCTCTACGCAACCGAGCAGGTCGCATTCGGTGCGTGTTTTCTTTGATTCGTTTTTCATATCCCTTACAATATAAAAATATTTCGACTTGTTTCTATTTCACATTAAAAGCTAAAAGCAGCAGAAAGTTAACAATTATTTCCCAAATAAAGAAGTATTTCGCATTTTCATGCCAAAATCGCCGGCCTCCCAAAAAAACGACCGGCACGGCCGGGGCCGGAAACAGGGAATACAGAGGAGGGACGAGACGGGACAAGAAGGGACGAGAAGGGACGGGGAAGGGCGGATGCCAAGAAAGGGAATACCGGGGCAGGGCAGATACAGAAGAGGGTAGTCTGTCATGAGTAGGGTGGATACCGGGCGGATGTCCGGGAAAAGGCCGGGGCGGGAAACGATGCAGGGGAGGGCAGCAGGTAATCCGATGGCCGCGATGGGGCGAGAGAGGAGCGGCGTGCCGAAGGGAACGGACATAGCGGAGGAGGGCAGCGACTCGGCGTGCCGAGGAAACAGGGCATGGCGGAGGAGAACAGGAGGAGAGGACGGGGCGGAGGTATGCCGTACGGGCGCCGATTTCCCCGGAAAATAAACCGCACGGCCACAACCGCCAAATAAATTTGGCAGTCGGCGCAGCTTGTATTATCTTTGCCTCACAATAAATTCCCGCCCGGACAGGCAGCCCCGGCAGCGTGCAGGCAAAGTCTGCACCTGCGCCCGGCTCCGCAGCCCCCGTACGGGATTTGCACGACTTTATAATCCGGAAAAATATGAAAGCAGCTATCATAGGTTACGGCAAGATGGGGCACGAGATCGAGAAGATACTCCTCGAACGCGGCCACAGCGTAGCGCTCGTGATCGACACGGACAATGCGGCCGACCTGAACGCCGCCAACCTCGCACAGGCAGACGTGGCGCTGGAATTCACCATGCCCACGACCGCCTACGGCAATATCCGCACCTGCATCGAGAACGCCATCCCCGTGGTGAGCGGCACGACGGGCTGGACGGATCGTCTGCCGGAGCTCCAGGAGCTGTGCCGCGAAAAGGGCGGGGCGCTGTTCTACGCCTCGAACTACTGCCTGGGCGTAAACCTGATGTTCCGCCTCAACCGCTATCTGGCGGAGATGATCGGCCGCGTGGGCGGCTACGGCGTACGCATCGCGGAGATACACCATACCCAGAAGAAGGATGCGCCGAGCGGTACGGCCATCACGCTGGCCGAGGGCGTCATTGCCGGCCTGCCCGCCAAGACGGAATGGGTGAACTATGCCCCGGGGATCGAACACGCCGCGAACCGCATCGGGAGCCCGGCCGAAGCGACGCCCCGCCAGGTGGTGATCGACTCCGTACGCGAGGGCATGGTACCGGGCATACACACCGTGACCTACGAGTCGGAAGACGATATTCTCGAGCTCAAACATACGATTAAGAACCGCCGCACGTTAGCAATAGGGGCCGTAATAGCCGCCGAGTTCCTTTGCGGCAAACAGGGCGTCTACTCGATGGACGACCTGCTGAAATAAGATAAGATTAGGACATGGGAAAGATCAAGGCATTCTTCCGTAACAAATGGGTCGGCTTCACGCTCGCCTCGCTGCTCTACACGCTGTGGTTCGTCGTATGGACGGGCAACCTCTGGCTGCTGCTGGGGCTGGTGGTGATCTTAGACCTCTACATTTCGAAGTTCTTCTACCGCTACGTGTGGTGCCACAACGTACGCCTCTGCCAGCGGAGCAAAACCTACAAGACCGTCTACGAATGGGTCAACGCCATCATCTTCGCCACGGTGGTGGCGTCGCTGGTGCACATCTTCATCTTCCAGATGTACGTCATCCCCACCTCGTCGATGGAAAAGTCGCTGCTGATCGGCGACTACCTCTACGTGAGCAAGGTGACCTACGGCCCGCAGATGCCCTACACGCCGCGGTCGGTGCCGTTCGTACACCACACGATGCCCTTCTCGCAGACGAAAATATCGTTTTCCGAGGCGGTCAAGTGGCCCTACCACCGGCTCAAGGGATTGCGCAGGATCAAACGCAACGACGTGGTGGTCTTCAATTTCCCGGCGGGCGACACCGTACTGCTCGAAAACCAGGCGGTAACCTACTACGACGTGCTGCGCGGCTACGAAGAGTCGTTCGGCAAGGAGGAGGGACGCAAGCGCCTCGCGGAAAAGTACACCATCGTCAGCCGCCCGGTGGACAAGCGCGAGAATTACATCAAGCGCTGCGTCGCCATCGCGGGCGATTCGCTCGAAGTGCGCGACGGGCAGGTGTGGGTCAACGGATCGCCGCAGGAGCCGTTCCCCGGCATCCAGTACCAGTATGTCGTACAGGTCACTTCGCCCCTGACGCAATATGCCCTCGACAACCTCGGCATCACCGAATACACGGGCAACGGCTCAATGTACTACATGTTCCTCACGGACGAGGCGGCCGAAAAGGTCAGGGCGCTCGGCAACGTGCTCTCCGTGCGCCGTTATATCTACACGCCCAACACGGACGTTTTCCCGCAGTGGGCGGAACCGCGCTGGAGCCAGGACAACTACGGGCCGATCTGGATTCCGCAGAAGGGCGCCACGGTGCAGCTCACGGCCGAAAACCTGCCCCTGTACCGCCGCATCATCGAAACCTACGAAGGGCATGAGCTCGAAGAACGCGACGGGCGCATCTACATCGACGGCGCCGAGGCCGGCAGTTACACGTTCGGCATGGATTACTACTGGATGATGGGCGACAACCGCCACAACTCGGCCGACTCGCGCTTCTGGGGCTTCGTGCCCGAAGACCACATCGTCGGCAAGGCTTCGTTCGTATGGCTGTCGCTCGACGCGAACAAGTCGTTCCCGTCGAATATCCGCTGGGAGCGCCTCTTCAAGAAAGTACGCTAAAGGGTGGAAGCAGGGGACAGCTATCTGACGATCGCGGCGCCCGCCGAGGCGGCATCGAGGGAGCGGAGCAGCAAATTCCTCGCCTATGCCTATCCCGTGCAGGACGAGGAGCAGATACGCGAAATACTCGACGCCCTGCGCAAGAGATACTACGACGCCACACACCATTGCTATGCGTGGAGGCTCGGGCCCGGGGGCGGGAATTTCCGCGCCAATGACGACGGGGAGCCTTCGGGGACGGCCGGGCGGCCGATCCTCGGACAGTTGCTCGCGAACTCGCTGACGGACTGCCTGGTGGTAGTCGTCCGCTATTTCGGCGGCACGAAACTGGGCGTCCCGGGGCTGATCGCAGCCTACCGGGAGGCGGCGGCCGCGGCGATCGGGGCAGCCCGGATCGTGGAGCGCACCGTCGACCGCACCGTCCGCGTGGATTTTCCCTACATCGTCCTGAACAACATCATGCGCGTCGTGAAGGAGCAGCAGCCGAAAATCGTATCGCAGGAGTTCGACAACCTGTGCACGATGGTCTTCGCCATCCGCGAAAGCCGTGCGGCGGAACTGATTGAAAAACTGAAAAAAGCCGGGGGTTCCGTCCCTGAAGAGCAATAAATGGCACACGAAAAATCCATCTATATCAAAGGTGCGCGGGTGCACAACCTCAAGAATATCGAGGTGGAGATCCCGCACGAAAAGCTGGTCGTCGTCACGGGCCTGTCGGGCTCGGGAAAATCGACGCTGGCCTTCGACACGATCTTCGCCGAAGGGCAGCGCCGCTATGTCGAGAGCCTCTCGGCCTATGCGCGCCAGTTCCTCGGGAAGATCAGCAAGCCCGACGTGGACATCATCACGGGCATCGCGCCGGCCATCGCCATCGAACAGAAGGTCAACACGCGCAATCCCCGTTCGACGGTGGGTACCACGACCGAAATATACGACTACCTGAAGCTGCTCTACGCCCGCATCGGGCACACCTTTTCGCCCGTGTCGGGGCAGGAGGTGCGCTGTTACAGCGTGGACGACGTGGCGGCCTACATCCAGCAGCAGGGCGAGGGCGGCCGCGTCGTGATCGCGGCGCCGCTCACGCTGGGCAGGGGGCAGGGGATCATCGAGAAACTCACGCTGCTGCTCTCCGACGGCCTGATGCGCGTCTGGACGAAGGGCGAAACGCGGCTCATCGAGGATATCCTGCCCCAGGTCGACGAAATGACCTGGGCGGAGGAGAGCCTCGTGGTCATAGACCGGGCACGCATCGCCGCAGACGACGATACGCAGACCCGCATGCGGGACTCCGTAGCCCGGGCGTTCTCCTACGGCGAGGGGATCTGCACGGTCATCACCGACAAGGGCGCCACGGAGTTCTCGTCGCGCTTCGAGGCCGACGGCATCCAGTTCGAGCACCCCTCGGAACACCTTTTCAGCTTCAACAACCCGCTGGGGGCATGTCCCCGGTGCGAGGGGTACGGCAAGGTGATCGGCATCGACGAAGACCTGGTGATCCCCGACAAGAGCAAGACCATCTACGAGGACGCCGTGGCCTGCTGGCGCGGCGAGACGATGCGCAAGTGGAAGGAGCAGCTGGTGGAGAACGCCTACAAGTTCGATTTCCCGATCCACACGCCGTTCCATGAACTGACGCAGGAGCAGAAACGCATGTTGTGGCGCGGCAACGAATATTTCCACGGGCTGGACGACTTTTTCGCCTACATCGACTCGGAACGCCGCAAGATCCAGTTCCGCGTGATGAAGGCCCGTTATACGGGCAAGACCACCTGCCCCGAATGCGGCGGCAGCCGCCTGCGCAGGGAGGCACTCTACGTGAAGGTGGGCGGCAAGACCGTCGCCGACCTGGTGGTGATGCCGGTCGACGAACTGATCGCGTTCTTCGCCGGGCTGGAACTGGACGGGCACGATACGAAGACCGCGGCGCGAATCCTCGTGGAAATCCGCAACCGCCTGCAATACCTGGCCGACGTGGGGC
>ENA-ORLI01000407-ORLI01000407.1-human-gut-metagenome-genome-assembly--contig:-NODE-407-length-10878-cov-5.58976_pt1 | contig 10878 bp, 8 predicted proteins | sample MGYA00243015_ERZ508825 | MGnify/ENA primary metagenome ERZ508825 (study PRJEB26277, sample SAMN04329804) | human gut metagenome | biome: human-associated habitat | host: Homo sapiens | place: USA... | reverse complement strand
GAGGGGAATCTGTATATGCACGGCGTGCCCATACTTGTCGCGCCGAAGGAACAGATCGAGATCCCGTTCATCGTGTGGACATCGGATGAAGCGCTGGAAACAGATCCGGAGAAAAAGGTCGGGCAGTACCATGTCTTCCACAGCGTCCTGTCATTCCTCGGGATCGACAGCCCTGTCTATGACGAATCGTTGGATATTTTCAGGCAGCCCGAAAAAGATAAAAACTAAAGCGTGGAATCTTTCGTGCGGGCAACCGTCCGACAGAAATCGCTCGATATGTGATATTTACATATCGAGCGGTTTTTTAATGTGCCCCGAGCCGGGCGAACAGTTCCAGGTGCCCGTCGACATAGCGGGCGAGCGTTTCGGTCACCTCCTCTTCCATTTCGCCGAACTCCTCCTCCAGTTCGTCGAACGCTTCGTACTGCTCGTACATGGCCATGAACTCCTCGTCGGTGCGCTCCCTTTCGAGGGCTTCGCGGTGGGCGTCGTAGATTTTTTTCGCGGCGTATACCAGTTTCGAGAACCGTTCCGCGCCCCACAGGCGCATTACCCTGGCGAACGGGTTGCCGAAGATGTAGGCCCCGTAACCGTTCTGGATAAGCTGGCAGACCCCGCCTTCGGTCACTTCGTCGCGGAAGATCCGGTAGGCAAGCAGCGAATGCTGTTCGCCGTTGAGCCGGGAGATCGTCTCGGCCGTAGGGTCGCCGCCGAGAGCCTCGCGGTATTTGTCGGTAAAGGCCCGGAGGAATGCGTCCATCCCTTCGGCGGCAGCCGCCTGCAGGGCCGTGTCTGTAATTTCGATCAAAGTCGTCGTCGTTTTTAGTCCGTAGTATTTTCGGGAGCCTCCCCGGAGGGCGTGTTATGCTTCCGGTGCGGGGGCGTAGCTGCGCTGGGCGAGTTTCTTGACCCAGACCACGAAGCCGCCCGTGAGGATGAGGTTCAGTACCAGCGTGAGCACCGAGATGATGAGCGCCGGGCCGCCGAGGCTGTATCCGAGGGCGATGAAGATTACGCCTGCGCCCACCTCGCCGCGGGTGAACATGCCGATCGAGAGCGCCAGGCGCTCGCTGACCTTGCGGTCGCGGTAGAAGAAGAGCGGCACGAGCTTGCCCAGGTTCGAAAGCACGGATACCGTCACGACATGCAGGAGGAGGGTGCCCCACGGCATCATGGGTTGCGATCCCGTGACCGAGGCGGCGGCCGCGGTGTCGGCCGGGGCGCCCGTGACGAGCGGCATGCTGAGGCCTACCAGCAGCATGAAGAGGAACGATATGCCGGTGGAGACGCGTTGCTCCGTCGGTGTGTCGATGTGCTTGTGTTTCATGAGCATACCCACGACGAAAGCCGGGAGCAGCACTTCGATATGGATGCTGTTTTCGGGGCCGTAGAGCTTCGCCGTGGCGATGTAGACCGCCTGCGTCAGGGCGCAGACCACGACGGCCAGCCCGAGGATGGTTTTCCAGTCCTGCCGTACGTTCCACCGCGCCTGCCAGCGCCAGCCGGCGGCCAGCAGCACGACGACGATGGCGATGATGGCGAACATCTGCCACCGCAGGCCGATCATCAGGATTTGCAGGGGGATCATCAGCAGGATGGTGTCCAGGTCGTCGAAAATCGCCAGCACCTGTATCTTTTTGTAGATCCAGCTTTGCTTGAGGCTCAGCGCCGCGAGCATCGTGAAGAGGATGCCGGCTGAGGTCGGGGCTGCGAAACGGCTCAGCAGCAGGTTTTCCTTCCAGGCCGCGGCGCTGCCCCACAGCGGGGGCGGCAGCAGGACGAAAATATAGTAGAGTACGATGAGTATCCAGGGCAGCGCCGCGGTGGCCATGGCGATGAAGTAGTCGGCCGTGTAGGATCGCCAGCGGGATTTGTCGATCTCGAATTCGCGCCCCACATTGATCATGATGAACCCCAGGCAGACGTAAAGCAGGGTGTCGGAGCAGGTTTTGAAGCTTGCGTATCCTGCACCGAGCGCCCCCGGGAGGAGTTGGGAGATGACGAGTCCCAGCATCAGGAACAAGGAAAAGGAAAGGACTTTTCGCATTAATTGATAGTTGTTTAGAGATATATGGGGTGCATTCGGGGACAAAGATAATAATTTATGGGATTCCCCCGAAACCCGAGGCGCCGTTCGTGAAAAAAATAACAATTAGGAAACCTCAATTCACAATTATTTTGTACCTTTGCGGTGCAAAAAAGGAAGTCATTATTTCAAACCATAAATTCAAACGTTTACAACTATGCAGATTGTAGAGATTCACGCAAGGGAAATCCTCGACTCGCGAGGCAATCCGACCATCGAGGTCGAAGTTCGCACCGTTTCGGGTGCTTTCTGACGCGCAGCCGTTCCGAGCGGCGCAGCGACGGGCGAGCACGAAGCGCTCGTGCTCCGCGACGGCGATAAGGGCCGTTACCTGGGCAAGGGCGTACTGAACGCCGTCAAGAATGTCAACGAGGTGATCGCCCCGGCCATCATCGGCATGAACGTTGCCGACCAGGTGGGTATCGACAAGGCCATGATCGCGCTCGACGGTACGCCTACCAAGTCGAAGCTCGGCGCAAACGCCATCCTCGGCGTGTCGCTGGCCGTTGCACGTGCCGCTGCCGACTATTTCGGCATGCCGCTCTACCGCTATATCGGCGGCGCGAACGCCAAGACGCTGCCCGTCCCGATGATGAACATCATCAACGGCGGTTCGCACTCGGACGCCCCGATCGCATTCCAGGAGTTCATGATCCGTCCCGTGGGTGCCCCCTCGTTCAAGGAGGCTATCCGCATGGGCGCCGAGGTGTTCCACAACCTGAAGAAGGTGCTCCACAAGCGCAACCTTTCGACGGCGGTCGGTGACGAGGGCGGTTTCGCTCCCGCGCTGAACGGTACGGAGGACGCTATCGAGTCGATCCTCGAGGCAATCAAGATGGCCGGTTACAAGCCCGGCCGCAAATGCGAAGGCGGCGATGTGTCGATCGGCATGGACTGCGCTTCGTCGGAGTTCTACGCCGACGGCGTGTACGACTACACCAAGTTCGAAGGCGAGAAGGGTGCCAAGCGCAGCTCGAAGGAGCAGGTCGAGTACCTCAAGTCGCTCGTAGCGAAATACCCCATCGACTCGATCGAGGACGGTATGTCGGAGAACGACTGGGAAGGCTGGCAGCTGCTGACCGCCGAGATCGGCGACAAATGCCAGCTCGTGGGCGACGACCTGTTCGTGACCAACGTAGATTTCCTGAAGAAGGGTATCGAGACCGGCTGCGCCAACTCGATCCTGATCAAGGTAAACCAGATCGGTACGCTGACCGAGACGCTCGACGCCATCGAGATGGCCCACCGTGCAGGTTACACGTCGGTTACGTCGCACCGTTCGGGCGAGACCGAGGATTCGACGATCGCAGACATCGCCGTGGCAACCACCGCGGGCCAGATCAAGACCGGGTCGGCAGCGCGGTCGGATCGTATGGCCCAGTACAACCAGCTGCTGCGCATCGAAGAGGAGCTCGGTGACGAGGCGATCTACGGTTACACGAAGGTCTACCGCAAGTAATTTGCGACGGGCGGCCGCTCGTGCCGCATGATTTTCCCCGGGTGGCATCGCCGCCCGGGGATTTTTTTGCCCCGGCAGGGCAGCCCTCGGGGGCGGGGACGGGGGATTCCGCCGCCGTTTTGCAGGGCCGGAAACGGGCGAAGCCTGTGCCGCACCTTGCGACACAGGCTTCGCGTCCCTTCGGGCGGTATCCCGGTGCGGGCGGTTATTCGTCGGACTGTTCGACGAAGAACTCCTGCCCGCCGTTTTCATCGTCCTTGACGACGATGCTGCCGTCGGCATTGATGAAATAGAAGTAGAGTTCTTCGATCACGGCGTCGGACGGAAGGCCGAAGAAATCCTTCGGGTAGAGGTATTTCTCGAAACGGGAGCTGATCAGTTCCATGCGGTTGCGCGGGACTGCGGCCGAGACCTCGGCTTTCTGCCCGCCGTCATGGATTGCCGTGCCGCAGAGATATACCTCCCCGGCGTCTTTCAGTGCCGTGCCTCCGTGCGAGAAGGTGATGCCGAAGACGTCGCCGTAGCGGAATACCGAGGGCGTGGTGGTAAACACCTGGTTGTAGGTTTCGATGGGCTTGAATGCCTCGGCGAAACGCTGTTCGTCGCGTTTGAGGCCGAACGTGTCGTAGCAATACGAGTAACCCAGTTCGCAGGTCAGGGGAACGGCGCCGGTCTTCATTCTGATCCTGACGTCGGCATGCACGTCGGCGGTCTCGACCTCCTGTCCGTCCACTTCGATCTTGTCGTCGAATATGAATGTGGTCGACGAACGCCATACGACCCACTCCATTGCCGTCTGGGGGTCGTTGCCGCCACGGCCGATGACGCTCATGAAGGAGTCCGCCCACGAAAGACCGTTCTAGGGGTCTTTTTCCTCTGCGGGCATCAGGGTGAGTTGTTCGTTCACGACTTCGGGCTGGTGCTGGATCGCGTTGTAGTCCTTGGTGGTCAAATAGAGCGTGGCATTGTCGCGGAGGTTCCATGCCTTGGGGGCCAATACGGCGAATACGACCTTTCCCGAGCCGTCTTCGCCCGGCGAGACCCGGAGCTGGGCCGTCACTTCGATTTCCGAGTCGGTCCGGGCCCGGCCCGGCTGGATGATGCCGTCGAATTCGAGGCAGGCGACTACGAGCAGCGGCAGCGCGGCGATGCACGCCGCGGAGAGTATTTTATGTCTATTGAGTTTTTTCATGGTCGGGGAGTTTTAGAGGCTCTTGAATTTGTATTTGTATGTAAGGAGTTTGCTGTCCAGTTGGAACTGGGTCGTAAAGCCGTCCTGCTCGAAGGTGGCGATGACCGTGTCCGAACCTTTGACCCGCAGCTCGTTGGGGATGACGTTGCTGTCCAGCACACACTGGATGGGGCCTTCGGACAGCGCTTCGGGGAACGGTACGAAAGGGATGTCGCCGTTGTCGAACGTGACGGTGGTTGCAAGCGGCGACACGTTGAGCGTCATGCGCAGCGAAGGGAAATAGTCCAGTTTGCCGTAGATGTCGGTGCCGTTCGGATTCTCGGGCGCGCACAGCAGCACCTTGTCGAGCCGGTAGGCGACGGGGTAGGTGTCGGGGTCGTCTCCTTCGGGCGGCGTGTTGTCGTCCGGCTTTTCGACCGGGATGTAGGGGAGGGTTGCCTCTTCGTCGCATCCGGAGAATGCGCACACGAAGAGCGCGGCGGTAAGGATGATTGCGTATTTTTTCATAAAATGATGGGTTTATTAGCTGTTCGGTTGAATCGGATGTTTCGGGTCGGCGGGCCGATCCGGTGTGCAACGGGGGAATTCCGGTGTCTGTTCATTGCGTCATAGGCAAAAGCGGTTTTTAGGGTTCGTTTATGGGTCGGTGGCGGTTTTTCGTATCGTCGGCTGTTTTTCGTCCGTACGTGTTTTTTTCGTTCATCGCCCTTCGTTTTGCGGGGCGAGGCCGAAGACCAGCCGGTGGCGGCCGCTTGCGATCTTCGTCCCGGGCGATTGCGGGGCCAGCCTGCGGCCGTCGAGCCGCCCCCGGCAGGCGCCGGCGGGTGTGATCGCCGTGGCCGTGACGCCCGGGGGCAGGGTGACGTCGATCCGGAGTTCGCCGTCCGCGATCTCCCAGCCCAGGTCGATCCGGCCATAGGGGGTTTCCTTGCCGATCCGGCACCACTCAACCCCTTCGGGAATCTGGGGGTCGATGAATACATGCTCGTAGCCGGGGTGGCTGCTGTCCGTGCGCAGGCCGCCGAGGGCCTGGTAGAACCACGTGCCGATGCCGTTGTAGCAGTTGTGCACGCGACTGCGTTCGCCGCTCCAATACTCCCAGGTGGCCGTCGCACCGTGGTCGATCATATGCAGGTAGCCCGGGTAGCCGCGCTGCTTGAGCATCCGGTAGATGAATTCGGGGTTGTGCGATCTGACCGCCCAGCGGGTGATGACCGGTACGCCGACCAGTCCGCCGCCGATATGATCCTTCATCACGTCGTGTGTCGATCGGAAAAGCCGTTGTTCCACGCCGGCGCGGAGCGAATCGGGCGTGGCGCCCACCAGCATCGGGTAGGTCATGTCGAGCTGCGAGCCGGTGGCGTAGGTTTGCGTCGCCGGGTCGTAGAACCGGGCGTGGATCGTGCGGTTGAGCGCCTCGCGCCGCGCTTCGAATGCGGCCGCCTCGTCGTCGTGCCCCGTGAGCCGGGCCATCTGTGCCATCCTGGCGTAGCAGTCGCTGACAAAGCAGTTGTTTACCAGCGACACCGAAGCCTCGCTGCCTGTGTCGACCCCGTGCGGGGCGAGCCAGTCGCCGAGGAACCAGTCCCGGTAAGATGTGTCGGGCCAGCGGGTCAGCAAGCCGTCTTTCATGTACCGTTCGACATAGCCCATCCATTCCCGCATGGCAGGGTAGTGGCGGTCGACCAGCGTCCGGTCGCCGTAGTTGAGCCACGTTTGCCAGGGGGCCATGACGATGAACCCGCACCAGTAGGGGCCGCCGCCTCCCGCACCGGCGTTGGGGGCTACGTGGGGCAGGCTGCCCCCGGGGCGCATGGCGTCGTCCCATGCCTGCACCCAGTTGCGGTAGAGCGGGGCCGCACCGCAGAGGGTTTGCAGGATCTCGGTGGAAGAGTTACCGTCGCCGCCGTATCCGGCGCGTTCGAGGTGGGGGCAGTCGACCATGTACCCGTTGTAGGCCAGGCAGCGCAGCGTGTGCGCAATCATGTCGTGGATGGCGTTCAGGTCGCTATCCGACGAAGTGAACGTCGCTTCGGGCCGGTAGTCGGTGTGGATGGCGAGCGCCCGGAAATCCTCCCGGCGGGGCCTCTGCGCCAGTCCGCGCACCTCGGCGTAACGGAAAGCATGGTGGTTGAACTTGTTGCAGAACCGCTCCCGGCCGTCGCCACGGGCGATGTAGGTGTCGCGCTGCCGCTGGTCGATGAGGTTGCCGTCGCCGTCCGTCTCGTCGCTGTATTCGATCTCGACGCGCGCCCCGTCCGGAAGCCCCGAGAAATGAGCCTCCAGCCAGCCGGTGACGACCTTGCCGAAGTCGATCCGCCATACGCCGGGTGCCGCCTCGTCCAGCATGCGGGCGGTCAGCCGCTCCTGGATGCGGTCGGGCTCGACCATTTGCGGCGTCGCCCGGTGCCCGGGCTTCCGGGCCGTGATTACCGGCTGCCATGCCAGCGCGTCCAGGTCGGAGGGGGCCATCGAGCGCGGGTTGCGCCGGGCGTCGATCTCTTCGCCTCCGAAGTCGAGGGCGTTCCACGACCCCGTGTCGCGGTAGCCGCTCAGCGCGGCACGCCATGCGGTGTCCGTGCGGCAGGCGGTCTGCCAGGTGTTTGCGGTGCCTATGTCCAGTTGTGCCCGCACAAGCGGTTCGGTGTAGGGTTCGTTGGGCTGCCAGCGTCCGAACGTGCCGCGCTTGTACCAACCCTGCCCGAGCCAGATCACCAGCTCGTTGTCGCCTTCGAGCAGGTAGGGACGGACATCGTAGGTCACCCACAGCGAGCGTTTGTCGAGCTGCGAGAGGGCGGGGGCGAGGCAGGCGTCGCCGACTTTGCGGCCGTTGACCCATATTTCGTGGTATCCCAGCGAATTGACGTGCAGCAACGCTTCGTCTCCGCATGCCGGGAGGGTGAATGCCCGGCGCAGGAGCACGGCCGTGGCGCCCGATTCCGCGCAGCCGATGAATTCACCCGAGACGGATGCCGGGTCGGTCAGGCCGATGCCGAAGCGGGCGACGGGGGAGACGGCTTTCCGGTTGCCCTTTTCGGTGCGCGCGGTGACGCGCCACCAGCATTGCGTCCGGGCCGTCAGCGGAAGCCCCTCGTAGGTGACTCCCACCGAACGCTTCGACCGTACCCAGCCCGAGTCCCACAAGTCGGCGTCTCCGGCCAGCAGCCGCAGGCTGTCCGAGGCAACCTCGATCCGGTAGCTGCGCTGGGCGTCGCCCCGGCGCCCGGAGCGGAGCTGCCACCCGAAGCGGGGTGTTGCCGTGTCGATGGCGAGCGGATCGGTCAGCCCTTCGCAGGTCAGCCGCCGCAGGCAGGGCTTCGCGCCGTGCCCGGCATTGCCGGCCGGATCGACCGCCAGGGGGCAGGTGCCGGAAAGGAGCGCGGGCAGCAGGAGCAGGTATAGCAGGGTTCTTTTCATGGGTTCGAAATTTTGTGCTGTCGTTTTCAGCGGTTGTAAGCCTCGGCCCGAACCGTGTAGCGGTCGTCGGGAAGCAGGCCGGCATCGAATTCAAAGTCGATCTGCCGGCTTTCGCCCTGCAGGAGCGTGAAGTAGTTGTCGTCGGCCACGTAGGGCAGGATGCGCTCGCCGTCGGATCGGCGGTAGGGCTGCACGTGCACGGCGAAGGCCACCGAACGTCCGACGTTCCTGACTGTCGTGCGGATGACCTTGCGGCCGCCTGCGGCGGTCAGCTGCGAACGTACCTGCAGCTTGGCAGGGGCGAGCGTGTTGAGCGCCGTGTAGTCGCCGCGGCGGGTCGCACGCCAGTAGAAGTTGTCCGAGAGCAGGCGCCCGTCGCGGTCGGTGAGCTCCAGCCGGATGAAATGCACGGGCGAGAGTTTCGGCGCTTTCGCGTCGCGGCGGTAGACTTCCATTTCATAGAGCGAGTAGCCCCATTGCGTGGCACGCCGGAGTCCGAGCATTCTGACGTAGCGGGCCTGCTGCAACGGCAGCGGGATCGTCTGTTCGCCGCCCTGCGCGTCCTGCGTTTCATAGACGTCGCGCCACGTGCGGCCGTCGTCCGAGAGTTGCAGTTTGTAGGCTGCGGCGTGGGCGTCCTCCCAGCGGAGCACGACTTCGGTGAAGGCGCGGCGCTCGCCCAGGTCGACCTCGATCCACTGGTCGTCGCTGTACTCGCTCGCCCAGCGGCTCGAATCGTTGCCGTCGGTGAGAGCCCCGGCACCTGCGCCGTCGGGCGATGAGGAGGATGCTTTCACGGGCCGGTTGCGGGCCAGGTTGCCCTCCGAGAAATTCAGGTCGAACAGGCTGCGGGTCGTATTGGCCGCGAGCGAGACCCTGAGCTGCTGCGTGAATTGCGGCAGGAGCCGCCCGTCGAGGTCGTAGACCCGTGCCGTGGCCGTCGCTTCGAGCGGTTCGCGCGTCGTATTGACCGCTTTGACCGAATTGTCGGCATGGCTCCACTGGATATGCACCGGTTCGCACGCCTTGCGTATGCCCCAGTAGGCACCCGTCGGGTCGAGGTAATAGTCGTAGGTCTGCCATACGAGCGACGGGTAGGCCGGCTGGCTCATCCAGGTCATGATGCCCGTGGCGTCGTCCCACATGTGATGCTGCCAGCCCTCGTACATGGCTTTGTTGACCTCCAGGTTGAGCAGCTGCGCCTTGCGGCAGAAATCCTCGATCCCGTTTGCCTCGCCGTAGTTTTCGGCCACGGTCTCGAAATATTTGTCCGGGGCGGCGTTGGCCGCCGACTTGCCGAAGAAATGTTTGTCCCACATGTCGTTGCGGGGCCACCACGACTCCTCGGGCATGAATTTGCGAAAACTCTCGAACGTCGTGAATACCGCCGTGCCGATTTCGGTGCGGAAACCCCATGCCGGGCGGCCTTTGTAACCGTAGGGCATCGGGTAGGCAGCGAAGTACCAGCCGGGGTGGAAATTGGCCCACGGCCCGCTTCCCGAAAGTCCCTGCGCATTGGATATGGACTGGTAGAGGCGGTCGCCGCCGTCGTAGTGGGCGACGTCGCCGCGCAGCCAGTCGTCGAGCGGGGCCTGCGGTACGCCTTCGTTGTCGCCGCACCAGACGGCGATCGAAGGATGGTTGCGCAGCCGCTTGATCTTCTCCACGGCGTTCTGCTGGAAGGCCCCCAGGTCGTGCGGCAGGTTGGGGTGCGAGTTGAGCCAGAAGTCGTCCCATACCATGATGCCGTGGCGGTCGCAGGCATCGTAGAACTCTTCGTCGGTCGTCGAGCCGATCCAGTTGCGGATCATGTTGAAATGCATGTGTCGGTGGAGTGCGACGCGTGTGTCGTACTCCTCGCCGCGGCAGCGGAGCAGCCATTCGCTCATGCCCCAGTTGCCGCCCTTGACATAGACCGGTTCGCCGTTGATCTTCAGGCGGAAGATGCCGTCGTGCCACTCGTAGCCGTATTCGCGGATGCCGAACGTCACTGTCCGTGCGTCCGATTGCCGCCCGTCGGTTTCGAACGCCAGGCAGCAGGTGTACAACGCGGGGTCGCCCATGCCGTTGGGCCACCAGAGCTGCGGATGCTCTACGGCCAGACCGGGAACCTCGCGCTCCGTGAGCCGGATCGTCCGCCGTTCGCCCGCTTCGAGGCGGACGGGGTGCGAGAAGGCGATGCCTCCGGGGCGGATCTCGCCCCGCAGCACGCCCTCGCAGGCCTTGTCAGAGTGGTTCTCCACGTCGGTAAGGAGTTCGACCTTCGCATGTTCGCGGTCGGGAACCTTCGTGCGCACCCACGGTTCGACGAGGCGTACGTCGCCCGAGAGAGACAGGTAGACATCGTCGGTGATGCCGCTTAGCAACCCGGGGGCATAGGGCATCCAGTCCCACCCGGCGCTGGAGATATAGGTCGGGCTGCGGAAATTGGGCACGGGGTATCCCACCCATTCGACCTCGACTTCGAGGCGGTTCTCCCCATCGGGTGCCACGAGCCGGGTGATGTCGTAGTCCCCCGGCTGCATGAAGCCGTCGAGGTGCCCCAACTGATGGCCGTTGAGGCGGACGGTACCCTTGCGGTTCACCCCTTCGAAGCGGAGCCACAGGGTGCGGCCTTCGCCGACCGGGGGCGTTGGGAAGAGCCCCGTGTAGCGGAAATTGTGGTCGTAGCGGCTCTTGTCCGTGCGGAAGGCGTTGTCGCCGAAATTTGGGTCTGCTTCCACG
>ENA-ORLI01000406-ORLI01000406.1-human-gut-metagenome-genome-assembly--contig:-NODE-406-length-10882-cov-6.16293_pt1 | contig 10882 bp, 8 predicted proteins | sample MGYA00243015_ERZ508825 | MGnify/ENA primary metagenome ERZ508825 (study PRJEB26277, sample SAMN04329804) | human gut metagenome | biome: human-associated habitat | host: Homo sapiens | place: USA... | reverse complement strand
GGGGACAGATGCGGCGTACGGATTCCATATTGTGTGAGAAGATGTCTGGTTTGGCGTCAATGACTAGCTGAATCAGTTCGCTCTTTCCTTGAAAATCAGGGATTAAAACTTCGGTTGTGGTTTCCGGATTCAAGCGCTTGATTTCTGAAATCGTTTTAGCCCAATGGGCAGCACCCAAATCATCTAGATCATCACGGTCTACAGAGGTAATAACGGCATGAGATAATTTCATGAGTTGAATGGACTCTGCTACATGGGTGGGTTCTTCAGGGTCTAACGGAAGAGGCCGTCCGGTCTGTGTGTTGCAAAATTTGCAGGAACGGGTACAAATTTCGCCACCTATCATAAAAGTGGCAGTACCTTTTCCCCAGCATTCTCCCATATTGGGACATCGTCCGCTACTGCAAATGGTATGTAGTTTGTGGGAATCTACAATATGTTTGGTTTCGGTATATCGAGCATTTGCCCCTATGTTTATCTTAAGCCAGTCTGGTTTTTTAACGTGATTCATGATGATATTAGATTTATAATTCACCACAGATTATACCAATGCAAATTGTTTTCATTCGGTTTTAATGTAAAATCTTATAATCTGTGGTTAAGGGTTTTTTATTTTAAATTATCAATAAAGAAATAGGCTACGCGAGTCAGTAAATGTTTAGTTGTGTTGCCTCCACTGATTCCATGGTTGCGGTTGGTATAGATTTGCATGTCAAATTGCTTGTCGGCCTGTACCAATGCTTCACTGTATTCTGCGTTGTTACGTAAGTGTACATTATCATCTGCTGTGCCGTGGATCAGCAACAATTCACCGTTCAGTTTGTTGGCACGGTTAATAGCAGATGCAGCATTGTAACCTTCCATGTTTTCTTTGGGGGTACGCATGAAGCGCTCTGTATATACCGAATCGTAGAAACGCCAGTCTGTAGGAGCTGCAACAGCTACTCCAGCTTTGAATATCGGTGTTCCTTCACTCATGGACATTAATGTATTGTAACCTCCATAGCTCCATCCCCATATACCGATACGGTTACCATCTACATAGGGTAGTGTACTTAAGTATTTGGCGGCTTCTACTTGATCTTTCGATTCTTTTACTCCTAAACTCAAGTAGGTGCATTTTTCAAAATCAGACCCTCGGCCACCGGTTCCGCGTCCGTCTACACAAGCCATGATGAAGCCTTGACCGGCCATATAAGCTTCGAACATGCCGCCATCTCTACGGGCTCCAATTCCCCATTTGTCTGCAACTTCTTGTGAACCCGGTCCACTATATTGGTGCATGATAACAGGATATTTTTTGTTCGGATTGAAAATTGAGGGTTTAATTATCCAACCATTCAATTCCATACCGTCATTGGTCTTGAAACTAAATAGTGCATTACTTGGCATATTCAGACGTGAAACTTGGTGTTTCAATGTGTTATTATCTACTAAGGTTGCCAATTCTTTACCATTATTGTCATTAAGGGTAATGACAGGAGGGGTGTTGATATTAGAGAAAGTATTGATGTAATACTTCATATTGTTACTGAAAATAGCTTTATGAGTTCCTTCCTGTTTGGATAGTTTGGTCTTTTTACCTTTGCCGTCCACTTTGTAGATAGCGGTGCGTAGCGGACTACCTTCATTGCTTTCAAAATAGAATGTGTTGGTAGCTTCATCCCATCCCAGGAAATCTTTCACTTCGAAGTTCCCTTTTGTGATTTGCTTAACCAGGTTTCCTCCGCTAGTGTAAAGATAGAGATGGTTATAACCGTCTTTTTCACTCATCACCACAAAGTTTTTTGGATAGAAAACGATGTTGGAGTAGGCTTCTTCTTTAATGTATTGGGGAGCTTCATCACGTACCATCAGTTTACACAATGTACTTCGTGGATTGGCAAAATAGAGGTCGAAACGGTTTTGATGACGGTTCAAAGTCATGATTGCCAACGCATTTTCATCATCCGTAAACTTGATGCGAGGGATATAACCGTCTGCATCTAGAGGCAAGTCCATCTTGCGGGTTACCTTACTTTTTATATCAAAAGTATGAACGGTTACTTTGGAATTGTCAATTCCTGGCATAGGGTATTTGTATTCATATTCTCCCGGATAAGTGCTGAATTTCTCTAATGCGGGAACCATACCTTTGTATAGTGGAAAAGAATACATAGGTACTTGACTCTCATCAAAACGGATATAGGCAAGCATCTGGCTGTCTGCACTGAAGTCGAAAGCACGGTTGAAGCCGAATTCCTCTTCATATACCCAGTCGGGAATACCATTTAGCACTTCGTTGAATTTGCCGTCTTTGGTTACTTGTGATTCACTGTTGCCAAACAATAATTTTACCAGATAGATATTATTATCACGTACAAAAGCTATCTGATTGCCATCCGGCGAGAATAAAGGAACCTGTTGTGGACCGTTTTCTGAGAGCGGTTCCATTTTATTGTTTTTTACGTTGAAAATATAGTAATTGGCGGTAAACGAACGACGATAAATAGGTTTGGTTTCAGTCTGTATTAGAATCAGTTTTTCATCGGGTGACATGATATAGTCATCAAATGACTTGATGCTACAGTCACGGGCCGTATTTACATCGAAGATGGTACCTGTTTCTTTGCCGGTCTTGAAAGAATACTGTATGATTTTTTTGCCATCGGCACTCATTTGGGTATAATGTTCTCCATCCAACATCGGTTTGATACCTCTGATTCCTTCGGCATGATACGTTCTGTTTGCTACGTCTTGCAAGCTTACTTGTTGAGCTCCGACTGTCAGCAAGCAGAAGAATAAAATAATAAATATACTTAATTTTCTCATAATAGATAAATTCTTTAAATGATAATCAAAGACAAAGGTAAAACTTTTGTTTGAAAATACGTATCTTTGTCCCGCAAAATAAGTTCATGAACAGAGAGATGCTTTATAACGACTTATCCGGCTTTTTAGCTATGCACTTTCCTTGTAAAGTGCAGAAGATTTCTATTAATGCCGGATTTACTTGTCCTAACCGTGACGGCTCGGTAGGATACGGAGGTTGCACTTATTGTAATAATCAAACATTTAATCCGGCCTATTGCCATACGGGAAAGTCTGTTGCTCAGCAGTTGGAAGAAGGAAAGCGGTTCTTTGTACGCAAATATCCGGAAATGAAATATCTGGCCTATTTTCAGGCTTATACCAATACGTATGTGGAACTGGAAGAGTTGAAAAGAAAATACGAAGAGGCACTGATGGTAGAGGATGTGGTAGGACTGGTGATAGGAACTCGTCCGGACTGAATGCAGATATCATTACTGGATTATTTGGAAGATCTTGGTAAACGCACTTTTGTATTAGTGGAGTATGGCATTGAAAGTACGGATGATGAAACGTTGCGCCGGATAAACCGGGGACATACTTTCGCCGTTTCTGCGGAGGCTGTTCGGAAGACTGCAGAGAGAGGGATTTTAGTAGGAGGGCATATAATTCTTGGTTTGCCCGGAGAAGAAAGAGAAATGTTAATCAGACAGGCAGGAGTACTTTCACAATTACCTCTGACTACTTTAAAGCTGCATCAGTTACAACTTATTAAAGGTACGCGCATGGCGAGTGAATATGTGAAAGAGCCTGAAGCTTTCCATCTTTATACAGCTGATGAATATGTTGATTTGGTTATTGATTATATAGAACATCTTCGTCCGGACATCGTACTGGAGCGTTTTGTTTCCCAATCACCTAAAGAATTGTTGATAGCTCCTGATTGGGGATTGAAAAATTATGAATTTACGGATAAGGTGAAAAAACGGATGAGAGAAAAAGATGCCTGGCAAGGCAAATACTATAAATATTAAAAGAAGAAAACAGATATGGAAATCAAAGGAAAAGTACATTATGTGGGAGTGAATGACCGTAACAAGGCTTTGTTTGAGAACTTGTGGCCGTTACCTTACGGTGTGTCTTATAACTCTTATTTGATTGACGACGAGATGGTCGCTTTGGTGGATACAGTAGACGTATGCTATTTTGAGGTTTATTTGAAGAAAATTCGTAGCATTATCGGTGATAAACCTATCAATTATTTGATTATAAATCATATGGAACCAGACCATTCCGGTTCTATCAGTTTGATCAAGCAATATTATCCTAACATTGTGATTGTCGGTAACAAGAAGACTTTCGAAATGATTGAAGGGTATTATGGTGTAGGCGGTGAGCGTTATGTAGTGGGTGAAGGAGATTTTCTAGCTTTGGGACATCATAGACTGCGCTTTTCATTGATTCCGATGGTTCACTGGCCCGAAACGATGGTTACTTTTGATGAAACGGAAGGTATTTTGTTTTCCGGTGACGCTTTCGGTTGTTTTGGTGCATTGAATGGTGGTGTGGTTGATACAAATATTAATACAGATATTTATTGGAATGAAATGGTGCGCTATTATTCTAATATTGTAGGCAAATATGGTGCGCCGGTGCAGAAGGCCTTACAGAAATTGCAAAACTTGAAAATAACGACTGTTTGTTCTACTCATGGTCCGGTATGGACAGAGGAAATTCCTCGTGTGGTACGTATTTATGACCGTTTGAGTCGTTATGAGGCCGAAGAAGGGGTTGTAATAGCTTATGGCTCGATGTATGGTAATACAGAGGAGGTGGCAGAAGCTATTGCAGAAGAACTGAGCAAGCAGGGAATTCGTAATATCGTGATGCATAATGTTTCTCATACCAGTCATTCTTTTATTATTGCGGATGTATTCAAATATAAAGGACTGATTGTGGGATGCCCCACTTATAATACTCAGATGTATCCGGAAATGGAAGCTCTGCTGAGCAAGCTGGCTTCTCGCGAGATAAAGGGACGTTATCTGGGATATTTTGGCTCATTTACATGGGCTAGCGCTGCTGTGAAGAAAATTGCAGAGTTTAATGATAAGTTGAAATTTGAGCCTGTCGGAAATCCTGTAGAAATGAAACATAGCATGAAGGCCGAAACTAACACTCAGGCAAAGGAGTTGGCTAAGGCTATGGCTGATCGTTTGAAAGCGGATAGAAAATAAATCTTGTGATAGCATACAAATGACGCAAATGACACATGATTGATAAGATCAAGCTTGTGACAATTGCGTCATTCGTGTTCTAAAGATTTCTGACGTTAGGCTTGATGTACAGTAAGCTGTGGGAATGGGAAGTTAATTCCTTCTTTATTAAAAATAGTATAGACAGTCTGATTCATACTGAAAAATACGTTCCAGTAATCCGAACTATTCACCCATACGCGGATTTTTATATTTACACTGCTGGCGGCAAGTTCTCCTAATTCAATAAAAGGGGCAGGACTGGTGAGAATACGTTTATCATTGGCAATGATTTCGCGCAATACTTTTTCTACTTTATTATAGTCTTCTCCGTAGTCCACGCCAAAATTCCATTCTATACGGCGGGTGTCCAGTTTGCTGTAATTTGTAATGACCCCACTACTCATGGCTCCATTAGGTACATATATCATCTTGTTGTCTGCAGTGATAAGAATAGTATGAAAAATCTGTATTTCTTTTACTGTTCCCGAGGCACCGGTAGAAGCTTCGATAAAGTCCCCCACTTTATAAGGCCTGAACAATAAGATAATCAGTCCACCGGCAAAATTTTGTAAGTTACCAGACAGTGCCATACCGATGGCAACACCGGCAGAAGCGAGAAGTGCGGCGAATCCTGTCAGCTCGATACCTAATTTCCCTATCACAGCAAGAATCAGCATGATGAGCAGTAAGATATTCACCATACTCTTTAGGAATGACTGGATACTCGGGTCCACTTTTCTTTTTTCCAAAATACGTGCAAAAAGTCTATTCAGCCAATTTACGAGGAACTTTCCGATTATAAAAATAATAAGTGCTCCTAATACTCTTTCTCCTAATTGAATGCCGGAGTCGATAAGTTTCTCTAATGCATTGGTTAATTGAATACTTGTTTCAGATGCTAATAACATGATAAATTTACTTTAATTTGACATTTCTAATATATAAAACAATTCAGATTAAAAATCGTTCAGAATACCTTTACCTTGACGTACAATTTCTGCTTCTCCGTTTGTACAGTTCACAATGGTAGAAGGTTCTATGCTTCCGATACCTCCATCAATAATTAGTTCTACCTCTTTGCCGAATTTTTCTTCTATCAGTTCTGGAGTGGTAATATATTCTATGTCTTCGCCGTCTTTCAGAGGCAACGTGGTGGTCATGATTGGTGCTTTTAGTATATGGCATATTTCCCTGATGATGTTGTTGTCTGGTACGCGTATACCTACTTCTTTACGGTTCTTGAATATTTTGGGCAGACGGTTTCCCGTATTCAGGATAAAAGTGAACGGTCCGGGAAGATTGCGTTTCATTAGCTTGAATGTGCTGTTGTCTACTTTGGCATATTCGCTGATATTGCTTAAGTCGTAACAGATAATGGATAAATTGTTTTTACGTGGATCAATGTTTTTCAGTTTGCAGATACGTTCTATTGCACGTTCTTTCAGACCATGACATCCTATGGCATACATCGTATCGGTAGGGTAAATAATTAACCCTCCCTCTTCCAATATCCGGATTACTTCTTCCAGATCTTTGGGATTATTATTCTTATTATAAAGTCTTAAAAGCATGTTATTTTAATTTTTAGATTTTTTTTCACGCAAGCGTTCCGCAATAGCCCATTGTAGGGCGGCTTCCTCTTCTTTTCCGATTCTCATCAATGCGTCTCCGAAATATTCATGGGCCTTCGGATGTTCCGGCTTTAAAGAAACAGCCCGGTCAAAATCTCCCAAAGCTCCTTCTATATTATCTAATGCCAGTCTGTTTTTTCCTCGATTGTAAATAGCTTTGAATAAAGCGGGACTAAGGCGTACCGCTTCATTCAGACAAACTTCGGCTTCGTAGTATTCCTTGTCATTATGTAATGTGATACCTTTACGTATCCAAGCGTCCGTATAAGAAGGATTCAATTCAATCGCTTTGTCATAATTGGCAATAGCAGCACGTGAATCATGTGCCTGGATGATACATTCATTTCCCATTAAATAATATTCGCGGGCATATTTTTCAAGATTTTTGCGTTGTACATGGAATTGGTCTTTTAGCCGTTTGTTTTCGACTTTCAAATTGTTGATGATTCCCAGCTTCTTACGTATAAATCTTTTGATCAAAGGCTTTTCGATATCATAACGTGAATGGATGGCAAGAAAGAATTGTTCTAGAAATCTTTCAAAATCACCTTTGTCGAAGTGTTGTACCGCTTCTACATATTGTACATCAGCTTGTGCCTGCTTCAATGCTTTTTCAATGGACTGGCGGTTATTGAATCGTTGCGAGAACTTTACTATTTCCGTGCGGACAAAGATATCTCCACGTGTAATTTGCTTTTTTAGTTGGATGCCGTCTAGTGAAGTACAGCGGCTCAATGCTACGTAGGCTTGTCCACCGGCAAACACCCCTCCTGTAAAATCAATAACGACCCTGCTGAAAGTCAATCCTTGGCTTTTGTGTATCGTGATGGCCCATGCCAAACGGATAGGATATTGTATAAATACTCCTAATTCTTCTTCTTCTATTTTTTTTTCTAGTTCATTATATTTATATCGTATATTGCGCCAACTGTCTTTTTTAACGTCAAATTCCTGTCCGTCTTCTGTGATAACATATAATGTATCCCCTTCGTCTATACCTGAAATGGTGCCAATCGTACCGTTCACCCAACGGTGGTCGTAATCGTTTTTTATAAAAATAATTTGTGCTCCTGGTTTTACTTCCAGTTCCATTTGGGTGGGAAGGCTGCTTTCTGGAAATTCTCCGTGTATCTCACCGGTCAGAATCGTTGATTCTCCAGGTAGTTCAGATAATTTCTTTTCATTGATAAAGTCTACGGTGTCTCTCCGGGTAGCAAGTGTGATATACATATCACTTTCATTTTCTTCTATGTGAGTGTTGTATCTGGTGGTTTGTAGTTGCATGTCGGCTGCGCCGGCAGTATTGGTCCGGATATGTTCCAAGTCTTTAACAAAAATGTTGTCCGACTGGCGGTATACTTTTGTCAGTTCTATGGATACCAGCTCCATTTCCTGAAAGACCCGTGCCGAAAAGAAATAAGGGGTGGGATAGAAGCGGTTGATTATCTCACGTTCGTCATTTTTAATGACTGGTTCAAGTTGAAAAACATCTCCTACCAGCAATATTTGCTTGCCTCCGAATGGTTCACGCATATTTTGTGAATATACCCGCAATATTTTGTCTATAAAGTCAATAATGTCTGCCCGAACCATGGAAATTTCATCGATGATCACTAATTCTACTTCTTTTATCAGTTTTCGATGAGCGGAAGTATATTTTAGAAAGCTATGTAACTTTCCATCTTTCAAACTGAATTTAGGATCATCCGGTAAAAGTGGATAGAATGGTAATTTAAAAAAACTATGCAGTGTGCTTCCACCGGCATTGATAGCTGCAATACCTGTGGGAGCCAGTACTATATGTTTCTTTTTGGTTACTTCGCAAACATATTTTAGAAAAGTAGATTTACCTGTACCCGCCTTTCCAGTGAGGAATACTGACTGACGTGTATATTGGATAAGGTTCAAGGCATCTTGAAACTCTTTATTATGGGTGTCTACTTGCATTTTGTCCATACGTTTGAAAATGAATGGACAAAGATAGTGGAAATCCCGTAAAAGGGCATAAAAAAGACGGTTAAATAACCGTCCTTTTTTATAGTCCTACAGGGGGTTGCCCTGTATTGGTTCTAATTTACTTTGTTTCGTTCAACATAACGTAACCCCAAATCATAGGATCAGCGTTAGCAATTTTGTGAAAAATGTTTTTTACCTTTTTCATAATGTTATCCTTTCTTTTTTTAATTAATACCTAAAAACACTCATAAATAGCAGGCGCACCTCCCGGTTGGCCTTCTTTAAACAATCTTTCTTTTTACCTTAGTAGCTACTAAAAAAATATCTTTTTATGTTTTACAACACAAAGATAAGGAGTTTGTTCGTTATAATATATGTTTTACAGCATATTTTTAATCGATATCTCAATTTTATTGATTTAGGTCAAAAAAAGTAGGAGTTTCTTATTGCATTTTGGTGAATATTTTGTTTGCTTCTGTCGTATAACATATAAATCAGTTTGTTTATCTCAAGAAGTATTGTTTGATTTGTGATATCATAATAATATCAAAAATAAATCATTATGGAAACAAAAGAAATGTCTTACAATGAGCTGGTAATTAATGGGTTTATGGCTTTGTTTTTTAACTTGGTTATGTTGCCTGCACTAGTATTCCTGAACTTTTTGATTTTTGGGCAACTACCTTGGTTATCTATTCCTGTTTTGTTTATGCTGGTATTGTTGTTTGTGCTGATGCTTCCGGGATATTTTTCTCAAGAACCTAATGAGGCACGTGTGATGGTGTTTTTCGGTGAATATAAAGGCACTTTTAAAAACACAGGCTTCTTTTGGGTAAACCCTTTCATGAACAAGAAGAAGTTGTCTCTTCGCGCCCGTAATCTGGATGTGGAGCCGATAAAGGTGAATGATAAGATTGGCAATCCTATTCTGATAGGGCTGGTTTTGGTCTGGAAATTGAAAGATACTTATAAGGCGATGTTTGAGATTGACGCGCAGACGATGGCGGACAGTAAAGGGACAGGGACGGCAAGTGTCAGCGTGGCAGGGCGTATGAATGCCTTTGAGGATTTTGTACGTGTGCAGAGTGATGCGGCCCTCCGTCAGGTGGCCGGACAGTATGCTTACGATGACAATGAGCATGATACGAATGAGCTGACCTTGCGTGGCGGAGGTGAGGAGATTAATGACCAGCTTGACCGTCAGCTTAATGAGCGTCTGGCTATGGCAGGTATGGAAATAGTAGAGGCCAGAATCAATTATTTGGCTTATGCTCCGGAGATTGCAGCGGTGATGCTTCGTCGTCAGCAGGCAAGTGCTATTATTACCGCGCGCGAAAAAATAGTGGAGGGGGCTGTTTCTATGGTTAAAATGGCTTTGGATAAATTAGCCGAGGATGGAATTGTAGAACTGGATGAAGAAAAAAAAGCCGCTATGGTCAGTAATTTGTTGGTGGTACTTTGTGCGGACGAGCCGGCACAGCCGGTAATTAATTCCGGAACGTTGAATCATTAGTGTAGGAGATGGCAAAGAAAGAAACGATAAAAAGTTTTGTGCTCAGAATGGATGCGGAAACCATGGAAGCTATCGAGAAATGGGCGGCGGATGAATTCCGTTCCACGAATGGACAGCTTCAATGGATTATAGCGGAAGCTTTGCGCAAGAGTGGCAGAATGAAGAAAAAGAAGACAATAATCAAAAAGGAAGAAACAGAATGATACTGTTTATCTAATGGAAACAAAGTGTTTCCTACTGTTTGTAAAAGTAGAAAAATGATTAATAATCAAATAGTTATGGACTTTTATCTTGGCTGGCGGTAGGTAAATCGAGTATTATGGAGCATATTTTTCTGCGAATTCAGTTACTTACCCGTTGTTTTGCAAATGAGGATAGTAAGAAAATGGTAAATGATTTTTCTTTCAATGTATTGCGTTACTTTTCATAACTTCAAAAGGCTCGATGTTCATTAATTTTGTAGCTAAAAGAAGCGAGTAATAACAATAGAAGTTGTCAACAAAATCTCGGTAGACATCTGTGAAATTATTCTCTTCCAAAAGATAAGGACACTTTTAAAAAAGATCAAGAGCTTTTCAAAAAAGAACAAGAGCTTTTTTGAAAAGATAACGGGCTTTTTTAAAAGTGTCTTGGCCTTTTTACCACTACCGGGGATACTATTTTATTTCGTGGAGATATGCACACTGTTTGCGAGCATAAAAACGAGAACACCCTATTTTACATCAAGTTGGAAT
>ENA-ORLI01000405-ORLI01000405.1-human-gut-metagenome-genome-assembly--contig:-NODE-405-length-10890-cov-4.98772_pt1 | contig 10890 bp, 9 predicted proteins | sample MGYA00243015_ERZ508825 | MGnify/ENA primary metagenome ERZ508825 (study PRJEB26277, sample SAMN04329804) | human gut metagenome | biome: human-associated habitat | host: Homo sapiens | place: USA... | reverse complement strand
GCGGCTCCCTCCGTGGGCCGCCGAGCCCGCCAGCGGCAGGGCGGCGTCAGTATGAGGGCATAAAGAACGGCGGCCTTGATTTATTCAAAGCCGCCGTAATTCAATTAGGCGTTGGAAAAGACTGCTGTACGACGGCTTTTTTTCTTTTGCCGTCGTGCGGCAGATGTTTTCTTATTTAGTTCTGGGTCATGGCTCAATCACCGGCATTTTGTTTGCGGTATTCAGCCGGAGAAATTTTTAGTACATCCCGAAACGCCGTTGCAAATTTACTCTGATTTTCAAATCCTACTTTATTAGCTCATTCGGCTATGGTAGCCTGTTGCTGCCTTATAAAAACCGCAGCCTGTCTAATACGATATTCTTTCATATAGGTTCCAATGGGCTGTCCGAAAATCCCCTTAAAGGTATCCTTTAAGGTTGTGGGATTTATCAAATATTCTTTAGAGAGTTCTTCAATCGTTGGCCGCTCCTGCAAATTTGATGTCAACCTTTTGTGGATCGTCTTGATAATCTCCACCTGCGGAGAAGTATATAACTCCCGTCGTTTCTCTTTGGACACATCAATCATACACAAAAACAGCAGCAGTTCTTGTACCTTTAGTCTGAAATATGGCTTTTGCAAGCAATCCGGCACAGAGTAAAGCTCCGAAAAGATATGCTCGATCTCGTTTTTAGCCCGCATAATGAAGCAATTTCCATCAGCGCAAAACTTCTCTTTGAATTGAAGAATATCTATGCCGCTGTCCGAGAGGATTTCAGGCGGATTTTTCACTACTACGGACAAATTGATAACGACGGAAATTCCCCGGTAGTGTTTCAGGGGAAATGACATTTCCGAAGCACAGTTATCCATCGTATGAATAGAGAGGTCGCCCTCTCCGAGATAGAGGCAAGAGCCGCTTGGCAGGCGGCAGCCTTCCCGTCCTTCCCGGCAATGGTTGATCTCCAAAATGTTTTTATCAATGTTCCCATCCCAATAGCAGCTTGTCGCTTCAAAATCGTTATAGATAAGCTGTATGCCGGGATAGACCTGATAGACCGTCATAAGTCCGAGGCCATCCGCACAATCCATTTTATAGACAGTACAGTAACCGTCGTTATCTTTCGGAATGACTGCGGATAACCCTGTTGATGAAAAATGGGTATTCTCCATAGCTGTCCTTTCCGCTGTATCTAAGTTGTTTATCTGTTGTGCCAGAGTCTTTCTGACATCTTTTATTATATAGGTTTTTCTCATATTGCACCGCTCCAATCAGCAGGATTTGAAATCCAAATAGAACCCACTTTGAATTATAGTACGTCATGGCTAACCGTGCAAATGAAAAAAGCCGATGCCCTTTGTCAAACAGGGGCACCGGCCAGATACAGCTTATTTATTGCAATATTCTTTGCCTACACAGCCGGAGCAGCCGCCACCGCAGCAGGAACCATTCTTCCGATCCCTATGGATTTTCCGAACAGCCCATACCGCATAGAGAGCAATCCCGGCCACAATTACACCTGTTACAATCATTTAGACTCCTTTCCGGCTGGCACTCCACAGGTCATCCGCCGTGGGCTGCCAGTTCCTTGCATACGGCTCGCACTTGTCGCAAAGATGGTCTACCGACTCCGGCGACTGCAAATCCGTAGACTTTGCGCCGGTGCGTTTTACCATATCCCTCAAAATCTGCGGGTTTTCCAGCATGGGGCAGGGCCGCAGCATATTTTTGTTGAATGGCTGCCCGTCATGGTAGGCCATGAATAGCGGGCTTTTCAGTGCGTCCAATAGGCTGCAATCGTGAATGTTCACATTGGAATAGTGGATGAACACACAAGGCTCCACATCCCCGGCAGCATTGATGTGGAGATAGTTTCGGCCTCCGGCAATACAGCCGCCAACATACTCTGCATCGTTCTGGAAATCCATGCTGAAAATCGGCTTTGTGTTCCGAAAAGCACGGATACGTTCGTAAACGATTTTTCTCTGCTCCGGCGTGGGCAAAAGTGCTGGTACAGCTTCATTGCCAACGGGCATATAGTGGAAGAACCAGACAAACATAGCCCCCATGTCAATCATCATGTCGAAAAACTGTTCGCTGCTGATGTCGGCATAGTTCGCGCTGGTATAGCAGGTTGAAATGCCAAAGGGCAGCTTATATTCCCGCAGCAAGTTCATGGCCTGCATGACTTTTTCAAATACGCCGTTGCCCCTGCGTCCGTCGTTTGCCTGTTCAAATCCTTCCAGACTGATGGCTGGGACGAAATTTTTTACCCGCAGCATTTCTTTACAAAACGCTTCGTCAATCAGGGTGCCGTTCGTGAATGAGAGGAACGCACAATCAGGATGCCGCTCACACAGGGTAATCAAATCCTTTTTGCGAACCATCGGTTCCCCGCCCGTGTAGATATACATATAGACGCCCAGATCCTTACCCTGACGGATAATGCTGTCGATGGTTTCCAGACTCAAATTCAGTTTATGACCGTATTCGGCTGCCCAGCAGCCGGTACAGTGCAGATTGCAGGCCGATGTAGGGTCTAACAGAACCGCCCACGGAATATTGCAGTTTTCCTTCTTCCGCATTTCCTCCTGAACGGCACCGCCTTTCAAGGCGGAGTTGATAATAAAATTCTGGAATAGTGTTTTTCGTACCCCAGTATCCAACTGATAGGCTTTCAAAATCAGTTCATACCAATTTCCCTTTTCTGCAATCGCTTTTCGGAAAGCGGCCCGCTGACTTTCATACCAGCCATCGGGCAAGGCTTTGTCGATCAGGTTCATTGCTTTGGGAATATTGGTTTCCGGCTCCTTTTCCAGATAATTCAGAACCGTGTTTACAGCCACAGTAAAGGCCGTGTTTTTTACAGACTCGATAATACTCATTTTTCCTTTCTGCTGGCAGAACACAAGCTCTGCCAGCTTTCCCCTATGTATTTCTCTATTCTTCGCGCAGAAGATTTCTCATTACCAAAAGTCCAGCGCCGATTACAGAAATAACGACGACTGAACAGAAGATTTTTTTGAATGTCATATTTTCACCTCACAGAAGAAGTCCAATTCGATAAACAGCGAAAGTGATAACCCACGCCACAACCAACTGGAACAATGCAGACAGCAGCATCCAACGAGTGCTGGCCGCTTCCTTGCGGATCGTTGCCAATGTCGCCGCACAAGGAATATACAGCAGGCAGAAAATCATCAGGCAGAACGCATTGAGCTGTCCAAAACCGGCAGCTCCTAAAATGCCAACCAGCGTATTCATTCCTGCTCCCGAATTGATATTCGGGACTCCGAACAGGACGGCACAACTGGACACAACAACTTCCTTTGCAGAAATACCGGCAATCAAAGCAACGGCAATCTGCCAGAAGCCCAATCCAATCGGTGCAAAGAACGGCACCAGCCAATGGCCCAAAATGGCTCCGAAGCTCTCTGTCATTTCCGTGGTATAGCCATGAGGCCCAAAATTCAGGATCGCCCACATGAGGATAGAAGCCATGAAAATTGTGGTTCCGGCTTTGGTAAGGTAATCCTTCACCTTTTCCCATACATAGATAGCAACGGTTCTGCCACTCGGCGCTTTGTACTCCGGCAGTTCGATCAGCAGATAGTTTTCTGAAGTCTTGCGGTCAATCAGATGGATCACCGCCGCCACAAGAATAGCAACCACTAAACCGATCAGGTACATAGAGTACGCTACCAGCATAGCCCGGTCTGCAAAGAACATCTCCGCAAACAGTATGTAAATTGGCAGACGGGCGCTGCAACTCATAAAAGGCGTAATCAGCATGACTTTGAAGCGGTCACGCCGGTTTTCCAGAGTCCGCGACGCCATGATTGCCGGAACGGTACAGCCAAACCCTAATATCATGGGGATAAATGCCCTGCCGGATAGTCCCAGCTTGCTCATAATTCCTTCCATAACATAGGCAACGCGGGCCATGTAGCCGCTGTCCTCAAGAAAAGCCAAAGCAAGGAACAGGATAAAGATGTTTGGCAAAAAGGTCAGGATACCGCCTACACCGGCGATAATGCCATCTACCAGCAGGGAGCGAAGCACTTCATTGACACCGGCGGCAACCAGCCCGTCACTGATTAAGGCAGACATGATTTGAATCCCCATCTCAAAATATCCTTTCAGCCTTTCACCAATCGTAAATCTCAGGAAAAATACCACGGCCATGATAACAAGGAAAATGGGGATGCTCCATACCTTATGTGTCAGCACACGATCCACTTTCTCCGTCAGGGCATCTTGCCGGTCTTTATTTACCAGAACTTCCCTGATAATCTCCTGAATGAAATCGTATTTCTCGTTAATGATGTCTGACTCATAATTGCGATCCAGCACATCGGGCAGGTCAACCGGGTAGTTTGCTGTGATCTCCTTATCCTGTTCCAACAGCTTAATCGCATACCAGCGATAATTTGTCAGGCCCGGATACTTCCTTTTCAGCTCCGCCATAATAAGGTCAATTTTATCTTCAATGGCATCACTATAAACCATTGCATACTCGGAATGGTGGTCGTGCCGGTGCTTGGACGTATATTTGTGGTGATGGATCAGGCAATCCGGGTCTTTGCAGTCCTTGTGGTGCGCTGCTGCGTGCAGCAGCACATCCAGACCTGTCCGCTTTCTTGCAGAAACCGGAATAACCGGGATGCCCAGCATTTCGGGAAGCCGGTGTGTGTCAATTTCCATGCCCCGTTTCTCTACAATGTCCATCATATTCAGGGCCAGCACAACCGGCTTTCCCAGCTCCAAAAGCTGTAAAGTTAAGTACAAATTTCGTTCCAGCGCAGAAGCGTCTGCAACGTCAATAATTACATCGACTTCATCACTAAGTATGAACTGTCTGGATACCTGTTCCTCCATTGTATAGGAAGTCAGGCTGTAAGTGCCGGGCAGGTCTACCAGACGGATGTTCATATCGTGGTCTTTAATGGCTCCCTCTACCTTCTCAACAGTAACACCCGGCCAGTTTGCCACTTTCAGGTTTGCGCCGGTATAAGCGTTGAAAAGTGTGGTTTTCCCGCAATTTGGATTTCCGATGAAGCCGATAGTCAGATTTTCACCCATCGGAATTTACCCCACTAAAATGTTTTGTGTGATATTGCGCCCTAATGCGAAGCGTGTCCCGCGTATTTTTACGATCAGGATGCCATGTCCTTTGCTATTCAGGACAGTAACGGGAGTGCCGCGTGTCATTCCCAATGCTTCAAGGCGCTTTTCAATGTTTACAGGTAGCTTAATATCTTGCACTTTATAATTATTTCCTATGGTTCCGTCACAGAGGTACATAGCTGTCCCTCCTTAGCGTAAAGTCTGTGATGTGGGCGGCATTTTGCGAAATTCAGAAGCCATCATTGCAATGGTAATCACAACCAGAACAGCGTCCGTTAAGGCAATCGCCAGCCATACACCACGGATACCCAGCCCGCCAATCATCGGCAGAAGCACACACAGGGGGATAAACAGGATAATTTGGCGGAAAAGAACCAGCCATGTTGCTTTGTTTGCTTTGCCCAAAGACTGGAACAGCGTTACCGCAATCAGGAAGCTACCCTGCAAAACATAGGTACTGAACATGATGCGGAAGTTTGTCGCGCCCGACGCTGCAACACCCGGCGTTGTAATGAACATGGAAAGCACCTTTTCCGGGAGTAGCTCGGCAGGTATCCAGAACAACAGGGACAGGATGGTGGCGGCTGCGATAAATACTTTTGTCAGCAGCTTTACACGGTCGTAATCTTTCGCCCCGTAATTCGTACCGGCGGCGGGCTGGAAGCCCTGACTGATCCCCCACAGAGGAACAAATGAGAAGTTCCAGAAGCGCAGAGCCGCGCCCAAAAGGATTTGGGATGTTTCCCCTCCATAGTTGGCTGCCACACGATAGATCACCGTCTGCTGAACCAAAGTCAAGACCTGCATTAACAGGGCAGAAACACCAACAGCAAGTACCTGTCGGAGAATGGGGCCGTCAATGCGGATGCGTCCGATTTTGACATTTGGGCTTTTCTTCTTGAAGTACCACACAGTAATCACAGCCTGAACAAACTGCGAAAGTACGGTAGCATAGGCAGCCCCCTCAATTCCCATGCCATAGGGGTTTAAGAGCGCAATAAAAATCGGGTCAAGAATGATATTCAGAATAGCACCGCTGGCAATGATGAACATTGCCTTTTTCAACTGACCTTCTCCGCGAATAACCATGTTTGCACTCTGAAAGAAGTTTACAAACAAGGAACCGGCAAAAATGATCCGAAGATATTTTTCCGCATAATTCAGGATATTGTCACTTGCTCCGGCCAGAGATAAAAGCTGTCGGGTAAAGACCATGCCTATAACTGTATAAATAACGGAAAGGATCACAACAGCGGCAACCAGATTTCCCATGATCTTCTTCACAGTGTTTTCATCTTTTTTACCGATGGCCCTTGAAAGGACAGAGGCGGAACCAACACCCAGCATAGCCGCAGAACCGGCGTTAATCAGGGTAAAGGGATAGGAAACGGATACCGCGCCCATCTGCACAGACCCAACCATCTGCCCTACGAAAATAGAGTCCATCATGTTATAAAGCCCGACTACTACCATGCCGAGAACCGCAGGAATACTAAGTTCCAGCATCAATGAGAACGGGCGCTGCGTCAGCAGTTTTGTTCTTGTGTCCAGTGATTGTTTCATCACTCTACCTCCTACATATTTATTAGCCACGTCTAACCATGTAAAAGTATATAAGATTGCAAAAGGTTTGGACGCTCCAAACCGCAGGATTTCCATTCCAATCTGACACGAATTCAGGAGCGAAAAGGGACAAGTCCCTTTCCGCGCCCGGTGTCATTGTGCCATCTTTTCCAGTAGTCTTAGGGCTTCTTCCAGCTTTGGATTTTCAACGTCAGTTTGCAACGCTTCCCGAACACAGCTTCGGATATGAGCCTGCATAATTTGTTGATTGGCGCTTTTTAATAAAGCCTGTGTTGATTGGAGTTGGGTAGATATATCCACACAATAGCGATCTTCCTCAACCATTTGCAGGATACCATCTATCTGACCTCTTGCAATTTTCAATTTGTGAACTATATCGCTTTTCTTTGCTTTCATAGGCTGCCTGCTTACTGGATGCTTACTACCTGATAACCGGCTTCCTCGACAGCAGTTTTCAGCACATCATCCGGCACATCTTGGTTGAGCTGTACTTGTGCCATTTTCTTTTCAAGGCTGACCTCAACCTGCGTGATGCCCTCGATCTCCCGTAATGCTTTATCAACGTGCTTAACACAGTTTCCGCAAACCATACCTTCGATGTTCATTACTTTTTCCATTTGAACTACTCCTTTATCTTCTTTTTGAATTGGTTTGAGTTCGTACATTTGGGATGTATCCGGCTCTGTATGGGATGTGGGTTTTGCCTTGAACCATCTTAACCGCAGGGCGTTTGATACCACAAATACAGAACTAAAACTCATAGCAAAAGCACCAATCATGGGATTTAATTTCAGGCCAAATGGCAGATAGAACAGGCCAGCCGCCACAGGTATGCCGATGATGTTGTAAATAAATGCCCAAAACAGGTTTTGCTTGATATTGCGGATAACCGCCTTACTAAGCTGAATTGCAGTAGATACATCCAACAAATCACTTTTCATCAGGACAATATCTGCCGACTCAATCGCAACATCGGTTCCCGCTCCAATGGCAATACCGACATCTGCGCGGGCCAGCGCAGGAGCATCATTGATCCCGTCGCCAACCATTGCAACTTTTTTTCCTTCATTCTGTAAGCGCCGGATTTCTTTCTCTTTGTCCTGTGGGAAAACTTCTGCAACAACGCGGTTTACACCGACTTGCCGCCGGATCGCTTCTGCTGTCTTGGCATTATCGCCGGTGAGCATGACTACCTCGATCCCCATGTGGGTTAATTCCTGTACTGCCTGTCTGCTGGTTGGCTTAACGACATCAGCCACCGCAATGACTCCGATAAGCTGACCTCCACGGGCAAAAAATAACGGAGTTTTCCCATCCACCGCCATCTTTTCACCTAATTGGAGAAGGACGCCTCCTTGGATACCATTCGCGGACATTAGCCGACGATTGCCTGCCAGACAAATTTCACTTTCTATTTGCCCTACGATACCCTGACCGGGAATTTGCTTAAAGTCGCTCACCGGCAGGAAGGAGAGTCCTTCTTTTTCAGCTTCCGCTACAATAGCATCTGCCAAAGGATGCTCGGACATTTTTTCCAATGAAGCCGCAATTTTCAGTAGTTCTTGCTGCTGAACTCCTTCCTTGCAGAGCATATTCGTGACTACGGGTGTACCTTGTGTAATGGTTCCGGTTTTGTCCAAAACAACTGTGTCGATGTTATGGGCCGTCTCCAATGCTTCTGCTGACTTAATCAAAATACCGTTGGACGCGCCCTTGCCGGTTCCGACCAAGATTGCAGAGGGAGTTGCAAGTCCCTGGGCACAAGGGCAGGAAATAACCAATACAGAAATGGCAATAGATAAAGCAAATTCCAAACCATACCCAGCCAATAACCAAACGACCATAGCGGCCAACGCGATAGTGATAACCACCGGCACAAATACGCCGCTCACCTTATCAGCCATTTTAGCAATCGGAGCTTTAGAACTGGTCGCTTCATCTACCAGCCGGACGATTTGGGCCAGTGTAGTATCATCGCCTACCTTTGTAGCCTGCATCTTGAAATAGCCAGACTTGCTTGTGGTTGCACCGATCACTTTGTCACCGATGTGCTTTTCTACGGGGATACTTTCGCCGGTCAAGGCCGACTCGTCAATCGAAGAAAAACCCTCTATGACGATCCCATCTACCGGCACGGACTCGCCAGCTTTAACAATCAGTGTTTCACCCAACTGTACTTCTTCCACGGGTATTTGAAATTCTTGTCCGTCGCGCTCTACGGTTGCTGTTTTGGGTGCCAAATTCATTAACTTTGTGATTGCATCCGAGGTCTTGCCTTTCGCGCGGGCCTCCAATGTTTTGCCCAAAGTAATGAGTGTCAGGATCATTCCTGCTGACTCAAAATACAAGTCCATCATAAAGCTGTGAACCGTAGCCATGTCCCCGTGACCGAAACCGATGCCGATTTTGTAGATGGCGTAAATGCCATAGATAATCGCAGCACTGGAGCCTATTGCAATCAGTGAGTCCATGTTAGGAGAACCGTGGAACAGGGTCTTGAAGCCCATCCGATAGTATTTGAAATTGATGAATACCACAGGAATGAGCAACAGGAATTGTGTAAATGCAAAGGTGATTGCATTTTCCATTCCCAGCAGGCCCGCAGGGAGCGGCCACCCCATCATGTGACCCATAGAAATGTAAAACAGCGGGATTGTAAACAGGGCAGAAAGCAGCAGCCGCTGTTTCATCTGCTTGTATTCTGCCTGTGCCGTATTGACCTCTGGTTTTGATGCCGTTGTAGTCGCACGGCTTTTGTTTTGGATAGAGGTTTTAGGAATAGCACCATAACCGGCCTTTTCAACCGCTTCGATAATTCCTGCCGTGTCCAAAACTGACTCGTCATAAGAAGCAACCATACTGTTTTTTAACAAGTTTACGGACACTTCCTTAATGCCGGGCAGCTTTGCCACACTCTTTTCCACTCTGGTCGAGCAGGCCGAGCAGGTCATGCCTGTAATGTCAAATTGCTCCTTTTGCAAAATCATCCCTTCTTTCGTATTGGATTTTTGTGCAAGTACCCCTCCCCCGTAGGGGACTAAAAGCTGTTATAGAAAGGGGCGTTTGGCATCTTTGGGGGAAAGATACCTTATCCGCCCCAGCCATAACGCTTGCACGAAAGGTCACTCCTTGACCGCTTTTCATTATAGACAGCAGTTTTTTTATTTGTCCGCTCCATAAAGGAGCTTTTTTTATCCAAAAAGAAAAAGAACTGTTCGCCAAATCCAAACAGCAGGTTTTCCAATCCAAAAGGAAGTATCCGCCTTAAATCCGTTGACGGAAGCCGGGTCTGCAAATATACTAAGAGCCGTGGACGATTAAATAATCTTTTAATTGTTCAGCCATGTCAAACCAACCAAATACTTTAGGAAAGGGGGTCTTTCTGATGAAAAAGACCATTAAATTGATTGACCTTGACTGCGGCCATTGTGCCGACAAAATCCAGAAAGCGGTTCAGAAGATCGACGGCGTAAACAGCGTGGAAGTAAACTTTCTGAACCAGAAAATGGTTCTGGATGCCCCGGATGATCGGTTCGACGCAGTTCTGGCCGAGGCTAAGGCCCTTATCAAAAAGATTGAGCCGGATGTGACGGTCAAGGCATGAGAAAAGCTGAACACCGGCTGCCAGAAACGGCAGCCGGTGTTCGACTGAAAGGAGATGTTTATTATGACACGAAAACAAAAGCGCCTGCTGTTTCGCATTATCGTTGCAGCGGTGCTGTTTGCAGCCGGTAGCCTGCTCCCATTGGGGCCGACTGTGGAAATGGGTGTATTTTTGGTCTGCTATGCGGTGATTGGCTGGGATATTGTCTGGAAAGCTGTCACCAACATTCTACATGGACAGGTATTTGACGAAAACTTTCTTATGACGATTGCAACGATTGGCGCACTGACTCTGGGGGACCATTCCGTGGGTGTGGCCGTCATGCTGTGCTATCAGGTGGGAGAATGGTTCCAGTCCTATGCGGTTTCCAAATCCAGAAAATCTATTGCCAGTTTGATGGACATTCGCCCGGACTATGCGAATGTAGAACGGAACGGAAAATTAGAACAGGTTGACCCGGACGAGGTAAATATCGGTGATACGATAGTCGTAAAACCCGGTGAGCGTGTTCCTTTGGATGGCAAGATCATCAAGGGAACATCTGCTTTGGATACTTCGGCCCTCACAGGTGAGTCTATGCCCCGTGATGTGGAA
>ENA-ORLI01000404-ORLI01000404.1-human-gut-metagenome-genome-assembly--contig:-NODE-404-length-10921-cov-5.57418_pt1 | contig 10921 bp, 8 predicted proteins | sample MGYA00243015_ERZ508825 | MGnify/ENA primary metagenome ERZ508825 (study PRJEB26277, sample SAMN04329804) | human gut metagenome | biome: human-associated habitat | host: Homo sapiens | place: USA... | reverse complement strand
ACTGCATCACCTGGCGCGACTATGTCCGCGGCATCGGCGTGGGCGCCGAGTGCGTCTACGTAGGGTGGGCATCGGGCGATTTCCGCAATATCGAGATCCGCAACTGTACCGTGCTGGAGGCTGCCCGCGGACAGGCGCTCGCCATTATGCAGGAACTGGGCGATTTTTCGGAAGCCGGAGGGCCGGCGCTGATCGACAACGTGCTCTTCGAAGACTGCGTAGTGGATAATATCCATTCTTCGGGCACCCCGATCTATACCAGCCAAGTCAACAAGGGCGAGTCCTGCGAGATGAAGAATGTGGTCTTCCGCAACGTGACGATCCTCGACGGGCTCGGGTGCCAGCCTTCCCGGATAAACGTCAACAACACCTATACAAGCATAGATTTCGACAACCTGATCTATAATTCGCGCAAGATTACCTCCTTCGGTAAGGAGATCGTCCTGGAGGATACTTCGAGCGAACCCTGGGAACACACCTGGATATCGTTCAAATAATTAATTGATCCATTTTATTCATTCCAACCCTTTTAGGCGGAGCCCGGACAACCGGGCTCCCCGGCAGGGAGTATAATTTCTATTTCGTACGTATATGAGATTCATTTCAGAGATTTCCGTTGTCGCGAGCCTGCTTTTTGCGGTGGCATGCCACGATCCGCAGCCGGGTGCAGACCTTGTTCCCCTGCCCGCGGAGATGACCTTTACCGGCGGCTATTTCCAGACCGACAGCGTGTCTTTCGTCCGGGGTGTCGCCGACGGCAGGGTCGTTTGTGAACTCGATACCTCTTCGCCGAACCTTTCACGCGAGGGGTATGGGCTCGAAGTCCGCAGCGACGGCATTCGGATTACCGCGGTCGACTCTGCCGGGTTGTTCTATGCCCGGCAGACGCTGCTGCAGCTGCTCACGGCAAAAGGTATCCCGTGTGTGAAGATTACCGATAATCCGCGTTTCGGTTACCGGGGTATCCACCTCGACGTTTCGCGCCATTTCTTTGCCAAAGAAGAGGTTTTCAAGATACTCGATGAAATGGCACGTTACAAGCTCAATGTCTTCCACCTGCACCTGACCGACAACGGCGGCTGGCGCATTCAGATCGACAGGTACCCTTTGCTGACCCGGTTCGGGGCTTTCCGGGCGGAGGCCGACTGGCTCAAGTGGTGGGAATTCGGCGACAGGCGCTACGTTCCGGAGGGGACGCCCGGGGCCTATGGCGGTTATTATACGAAGGATGACATTCGCCAGATCGTGGCTTATGCTGCGGCCCGTTATATCGAGGTGATTCCCGAGATCGAATTCCCGGCGCACTCCGACGAGGTTTTCATCGGCTATCCGGAATTGTGTTGCAGTGGAAAACCCTATACGAGCGGCGAATTCTGCGTGGGCAATCCCGCAACCTTCGAATTCATGGACGGTGTGCTGACCGAGGTCATGGAGCTGTTCCCTTCCCGGCGGATACACATCGGCGGCGACGAGGCCCGCAAGGTCGCCTGGAAAACCTGCCCCAAATGCCAGTTGCTCGCCAAGGAGCTGGGAGGCCTGGACGAAGTGCAGTGTTACCTGATCGAGCATGCCGAAAAATTCCTTGCCGAACACGGCCGGGTGATGGTCGGGTGGGACGAGATACTGCGGAACAATCTGCGGCCTACGTCCGTTGCGATTTCGTACCGCGGACAGAGGGGGGCTATCGAAGCCGCCAACCGCGGGTACGACGCGGTCATGTCTCCGGGCGAAATCATCTATTTCGACTGGTACCAGGCTAATCCGCACACGCAGCCGCGGGCGATGAGCGGATTCTCGCCCATCAAGAAAATGTATAGCTTCGAACCTGTCCCGGATACGCCCGAAAGGGCTGCGGCCAACGAGTCGCTTGTCAAAGGCGAATATGTGGCCCCGGATTCGGTCGAGCACATCCGCCCGAATGCTGCATCGCATATTATCGGGGTGCAGGGGTGCACATGGGCCGAGTTCATAGGTACTCCCGAGCATTTGGAATACATGATGTTTCCGCGCCTGCTCGCCATTGCCGAATTGGGATGGACACCCCGGGAGCGCCGTCTGTGGGCGGACTTCCGCCGTCGTGTCAACAGCCAGATCCCCCGCTTGCTTGCCCGTGGGGTCAATGCCTTCACGCTTAGCAACGATGTCGAGATCACGGCACGCATCGTCAGGGAGGGCCGCAAGGCCCGGGTTACGCTGGATACGGAAAAATATCCGGCCGAAGTGCGTTATACGCTCGACGGCAGCGACCCGACGGCCGGGTCGGACATCTACTCCAGCCCGTTCGTCGTGGAGGCCGGGCCGACCGTGAAGGCGGCCCTGTTAGTCGGAGGGAAACCTGCCGGCAGCATTGCCGGGCTCTATGGCGATGCGTGCCATAATGTGGAGAATTATTATGCCTACCTGGAAACTCCCGAGGTATATGCTTCGACGAACCGCTGATTGGATCGGCTTCCGATGTGCGGGAACCGCACTGGGGCGGGAGCGAAACGGCATAAAAGTGAAATATGTTAAAAAATGAATGTCGGTAGAATGAAGAAAATTCCGATTTTGTTTCTGGGCTTGCTGGGCGGATTGGCCGCATGTACCCGGATACCCCCGGCCATAGCGCCCGATAAAAAGATAGAAACCCGCATCGGGGAGCTGCTCCAAAAGATGACCCTCGAAGAGAAGATCGGGCAGATGTGCCAGTTGACGGCCGGGGTGGTGATCGACCAGAGCGACCCGCAGCACCCGGTGTTGAGCGAGGCGCTGCTCGATACGGTGATCGGCCGCTATAAGGTTGGGTCGATCCTGAATATTCCCTTCGGTGTGGGACAACCCCGCGAGGTGTGGATCAGGTTTATCAATCGCATCCAGCAACGCTCGCTCGACGAACTGGGGATTCCCTGTATCTACGGGGTTGACCAGATACATGGCGCATCCTATACGCAGGGGGCGACCCTCTTTCCGCAGGGCATCAATATGGGGGCGTCGGTCTACCGCGGACTCATGCGCAGGTGCTCCGAAATTTCGGCTTATGAGACCCGGGCATGTGCGATCCCGTGGACTTTTGCCCCGGTCATGGATTTGGGGCGCGATCCGCGCTGGCCGCGCATGTGGGAGAGTTACGGCGAGGACACTTACGTCAATTCGCAGATGGCCGTGGCGTCGGTGCTCGGATTTCAGGGGGAGGATCCTAACCGTGTCGACGACCGCCATGTCGCGGCCTGCATCAAGCATTTCATGGCCTATGGCGTACCCGTGTCGGGCAAGGATCGCACACCCTCTTCGGTGACTCGCAATGTGTTGAGGGAGAAGTATTTTGCTCCTTTTATGGAGTGCATTCGGGCCGGGGCGCTGTCGCTGATGGTCAACTCGGCCAGCAACGGCGGTATGCCGTTCCATGCCGACCGGGAGTTACTCACGGGATGGATCAAGGAGGAGCTCGACTGGGATGGTCTGATCGTGACGGACTGGAATGATATTTACAACCTTTGCGAGCGCGACCATATTGCTGCGAGCCGTAAAGATGCCGTGCGCATTGCGGTCAATGCCGGTATCGATATGTCAATGGTACCGTCGAGTTGGGATTTCTGTATTTATCTCAGGGAACTTGTCGAGGAGGGGCAGGTCTCCATGGAGCGCATCGACGATGCGGTGAGCCGTGTGCTGCGCCTGAAATTCCGCCTTGGCCTTTTCGAAAAACCGTTTTGGGATACCGGCGATTTCCCGGAATTCGCCAGCGACGAATATGCCGCCGTGGCATTGCAGGCTGCCGTGGAGTCGGAGATACTGCTCAAGAACGAGGACGGCCTGCTGCCGCTGGAGCGGTCTGCACGGATTCTGCTCACGGGGCCGAATGCCAATTCGATGCGCTGCCTCAACGGAGGATGGTCGTATTCGTGGCAGGGCGACCGCTGCGATGAATTTGCCGGAGATTACAATACCATCTATGAGGCTTTATGCAATAAATTCGACCATGTGGACTATGTCCCCGGTGTGGAGTATGCGCCGTCCCGCTATGACAACTGGCAGGAAGAATGCGTGACAGGGATCGACAAGGCCGTGTCGGCGGCAGCCGGAGCCGATGTGATTATTGCCTGTATAGGCGAAAATTCCTACTGCGAAACGCCGGGCAACATGGATGACCTGAACCTTTCTCAGAACCAGAAGGAACTGGTGTGGGCCCTTGCGGCGACCGGAAAGCCGCTTGTGTTGATCCTCAATGAAGGCCGCCCGCGCGTTATAGGCGATATCGAGCCGCTTGCGCAGGCCGTGGTCGACATCCTGCTGCCGGGCAATTACGGCGGCGATGCCCTGGCTGACCTGCTTGCGGGGGATGCAAACTTCAGCGCCCGATTGCCGTTCACTTATCCGCGCATGGTCGGCGCATTGGCGACCTACGATTACAAGCCTTGCGAGAATATGGCCGCCATGGCGGGCGAATACAATTACGATGCTGTGATGGATGTGCAGTGGCCGTTCGGGTATGGGCTGAGCTATACGGAATTTGCATATAGCGATTTCCGTGTCGACCGCCGCATGTTCGGTGCCGACGATGTGTTGACCTTCACGGTCGATGTGGCCAATGTCGGTGAAGTGGCCGGCAAGGAGGCCGTGATGCTCTATTCGAGCGACCTGGTTGCCAGCCTTACACCGGATGTAATCCGCCTGCGTGATTTCGAGAAGGTTGCGCTCGAACCGGGCGAATCCCGTACGGTGACGTTCGCTGTTCCGGCCAGCGACCTGGCTTTCGTCGGGCATGACGGCCGATGGAGGCTCGAGGAGGGGGAATTCAGGATGCGCTGCGGCAGTGAAACACTTCGGATCAGCTGCACGCAAACCAAAGTCTGGGATACACCCAATATCCCGTAAGTACGATAAGGTGTAATATTGAAAGGCCGTCCTCTCTGCATGGGACGGTTTTTTCTTGCCTCCTGCCGGAATTATGCGTTGTCGATCCGGCCTGCTGCCGGCCCGGAAACGGGCGACGGCCTTCCGGGGTTTTGCATTATTTCGGATTATTTTTGTCGGAATCGTTCGTTTCTTGCAGGCAAATAGTTATTTTTGCACAAATAACCGTAACTGAAATGGAGGATATCATCAAACTTCACGACAAAAAGTTCAGGATCATGATCCCCGCTGCCAAGATCGACGAGGCCGTGGCCGCCGTAGCCTGCCGCATCAACGAGGACTACCGCGACAAGCCGACGCCGTTGTTCGTGGGCGTACTGAACGGCTCGTTCATGTTCATGAGCGACCTGATCAAGAAAATCGAGTTCAACAACGAGCTGTCGTTCGTGAAGCTGGCTTCGTACGAAGGCACTTGCTCGACGGGATGTGTGAAGAACCTGATCGGGCTGAATAACAGCATCGAAGGCCGCCATGTGATCATCGTCGAAGATATCGTCGACACGGGCGAGAGCATCGAGCACATGATCGGCGAGCTGAAGTCGCATAACCCTGCGAGCATCGAAGTCTGCACGCTTTTTTTCAAACCGGGTTCCTACCGCAAGCAACTGCCGATCAAGTACCGCGCCATGGAGATCGGCAACGAGTTCATCGTGGGCTACGGCCTGGACTACGACCAGTTGGGACGCAGCCTGAAGGATATTTACGTGGTTACCGAATAGATGGATTCCAAGACCGATAGCGAACTGCTCGACGGCGGGCGCAAGCTGCCTCTGGTCGAAGATTTCTACACGATCCAGGGCGAGGGCTTCCATGCCGGGAAACCCGCCTATTTCATCCGCCTGGGCGGATGCGACGTGGGATGCCGCTGGTGCGACGCCAAATACACGTGGAACCCCAGGCTCTATCCCCCGACCGACGTACGGACGGTGATCGACCGTGCTACGGCGTGTCCTGCGCAGGCGATCGTCATCACGGGCGGCGAACCGCTGCTTTATCCGCTGGGGGTGCTGACCGAAACACTGCACGGCAAGGGGCTGGAGATATTCCTCGAAACGTCGGGGACGCATCCCTTCTCGGGGTATTTCGACTGGGTGTGTCTGTCGCCCAAGCGGCAGCAACCGCCGCTGGACGAGGCGTTCGGGAAGGCGCACGAACTGAAGGTGATCGTCGGGGACGAGGCCGATTTCGAATGGGCCGAGCGCAATGCCGCACGGGTGGGAGCCGGGTGCATCCTCTACCTGCAACCCGAGTGGAGCGTTGCGGAGCGCATGATGCCCGCGATCGTCGAGTATGCGAAGGCGCATCCGAAATGGAATATCTCGATCCAGACCCATAAATACATGCACATACCCTGATGGGCTTCGAAGTAGGCAAAAAGTTCTGGATCGCCGCCACGGCGGTCATCGTCGTCGTCACGTTGTTCGTGGTGGGGCGGAACCTTTTGCATGCGGTGAAGATTAAGCGGCAGATCAACGCCCTGAACCGGGAGCGGGAGTTTTACCGGGCCAGGATCGAACAGGACAGCACGCTGCTGGAGCGCCTGCGCTACGACGACTATCTGGAGGAGTATGCCCGCGAAAACTATCACATGCAGCGCAGCGACGAGCATGTGTACATCATCAAGGAGTGATTTTCCGATCCGTATGACTTGACGGCGACCCGGCGGGCTGCCGTTTTTTTGTGTTACAGCCGGGCCTGCCGGGATGCGGCTTTCCCTGCCTGTCCGGAAAATCCGGGTAGGCGGCCGTTGGCGGCGCCCGGTCAGTAATGCGTGAACCCGTGCCAGTCCAGGGCCCGGGGCCGGTCGTTTTCGAGCCACTGCAATTTGCCGCTGTCCGTGATGCGGCCGACGGGGTGGAGCGGCGTGCCGAAGCGTGCGCGGAAATCGGCGGCGAGCCTGTCGGCGGCCGCCGCGTCGGCCGTGAGCAGGAGCTTGTAATCCTCGCCCCCGCAGGCGGCTGTTTCGACGTCCGCCCCTTGGGCGAGGGGGATACGGCCGATGTCGATCGCGGCGCCTACCCCCGAGCGCTCCATGATGTGGCGGATATCCGAGGCCAGCCCGTCCGAGAGATCCATCATGGCGTGTACTTCGGAGCGTGCGCCGAGCCAGATGCCTTCGGCCACTTGGGGCTGCGGGTTACGGTGGGCTGCGGCGGCGGGGGTGTCGTAGCGTCCGGCGAGGATGTCATGCAGTCCGGCGCCCGAAAGTCCGAGTTCTCCGGCGACGAGTATCGCGTCGCCGGGGCGTGCCCCGCTGCGGCGCTTGATGTGTGCGTCGGCGATGCGGCCGATGGCCGTGACATTGATCGTGATGCCTGCCGCCGAGCGGGTCGTGTCGCCCCCGGCGAGCGTGACGCCGAACGCTTCGGAGAGTTCCCGGTAGCCGAGCATGAACTCTTCGGCCCATGTACCGGCCGTGTCGGCCGGGAGCGACAGCGACAGCAGGGTGGCCACCGGGCGGGCGCCCATCGAAGCGACGTCGCTCAGGTTTACGGCAAGGGATTTGCGCCCCAGTTCGCGGGGCGAAGTTGCGGAACGCAGGAAATGGACGCCTTCGGCGAGCATGTCGGTCGTGAAGACCAGCGATTCGCCCTCCCCGACGGGGAGTACGGCGCAATCGTCGCCGATCCCTTCGAACCCGTTGTCGGGCAGGGCGGCGAAGAGTTCTTTTATGTGGTCTATGAATCCGAATTCGGTCATGGTTCTCGGGTGTGTCCGGCCGCGGCGCCCCGCCGGCCGGTGCGGGTTTTCGGGTTTTTCACGTGCGGCTGCCGCCCCGGGGGCGGAGTTCCCGCCTGGGGACGGGAACGAAGCCTGTGCGAGCCGCAGCAGGGGCGTGGGCGGCGTTTGAAATCATTATTTAACGGGCGATGTCGAACAAAGGTATTAAAAATTCTTTAAAATCACTATCTTTGCCTGCGGATTGCGCCCGGGTGTGCCGTGCGTGTCAAACAGTCTCGAAGATGAAGATATTGATTCTCAACGGCCCGAACCTCAATTTGCAGGGGCGGCGCGATACCGGGGTCTACGGCACCCGGACTTTCGAAACCTTTTTCGGGGAGCTCGAAGCACTCTATCCGGCCGTCGGGTACGGATATTTCCAGTCCAACCTCGAAGGCGAGCTGATCGACGCCGTACAGCAGGCCGACGGCACCTACGACGGTGTGGTGCTCAATGCCGGCGGATATACCCATACGTCGGTGGCGCTGCGCGATGCGGTGTCGGCGGTGTCGGTGCCGGTCGTCGAGGTGCACATCTCGTCGATCCTCGCGCGCGAGGAGTTCCGCCACGTCTCGCTCCTGGCTCCCGTGGCCGTGGGCTCGATCATGGGTTTCGGGCTGGATTCCTACCGGCTGGGCGTCGAGGCCCTGTTGCTCCGCGGCAGGGAGTAAGCCCCGGCTTCCCGGAGCGCCCCATTCCCCGGCCCGGTGGGGGAGGGAGTGCGTGCGGAAGGCCCCTCCCCGGCTGTTCGCGCGGAGCGTGTGCAGGAGCGGGCACCGGGCGTAACGTGAAATGTCGAAATACTAATATTTTAGCATCATACTTTTATGTATAGAATGAAAAAAACCAAGATCGTCGCAACAATGTCGGATTTCCGTTGCACCGAAGAGTTCGTGAAAAACCTTTTCGATGCCGGTATGGACGTGGTTCGTGTCAATTCGGCGCATGTCTCGGAAGAGGGCGCTACGCATATTGTCGAGACCGTACACCGCGTTAACCCGGCCATCCCGATCATGATAGATACGAAGGGCCCCGAAATCCGTGTCACGACGATCGCCGACGAATACGGTAACAGCATCAATTTCCGGCCGGGCGACCGTGTCGCCGTGCGCGGCTCGGACGGCAGCGACAAGACGACCCGCAAGGTGGTTTACATGAACGTCCCCAATATCGTGGATGACATTCCCGTCGGGGCGCGGATGCTGATCGCCGACGGCGAACTGGAGATCCGTGTCGTGGGAAAGACCGCCGAGGAGCTGACCTGCGAATTCGTCGTGGGCGGCGCCATGCGTTCGCGCAAGAGCGTCAACGTGCCGTCGGTGTCGATCAACCTGCCTTCGGTGACGGAGAAAGACCGCCGGTTTATCGAGTGGGCCGTGAAGAACGACGTGGATTTCATCGCACACTCGTTCGTGCGCAGCGCCAAGGATATCAAGGCCGTGCAGGACATCCTCGATGCCCACGGCAGCAAGATCAAGATCATCTCGAAGATCGAGAACCGCGAAGGGCTCGACAACATCGACGAGATCATCGAGGCGTCGTACGGCATCATGGTGGCGCGCGGCGACCTGGGGGTGGAGCTGCCTGCCGAGGCGATTCCCAATACCCAGCGGCGCATCGTCGAGAAGTGCATTTGCGCCAAGCGCCCGGTAATTATCGCCACGCAGATGCTCTATTCGATGGTCAAGAGCCCGCGTCCGACGCGCGCCGAGGTGAGCGACGTGGCGAGTGCCATTTACGAGCGCGTGGACGCCGTGATGCTGAGCGACGAGACGGCGATGGGCGACTTCCCCGTGGAATCGGTGGAAACGATGGCCCGCATCGCCCGCGAGATCGAACGCGACGAGACGCATTTCAAACCGATGATCGACATGGACATGGTCTCGGTGAACCACGAGATCTCGGCGCAGTTGGCACGTTCGGCCGGGCGTGCCGCGACCAACCTGCCGATAAAATATGTGGTGCTCGACACCAAGACCGGCCGTACGGGCCGTTACCTGGCGGCATTCCGCGGGCAGAAAACCGTGATGGCCGTATGCTATCAGCTGCATGCGCAGCGTATCCTGGCCCTGTCGTACGGCGTGGTGCCGATCCTGCGCAACCAGGAGCTGAAGGACAGGTACCACTTCCTGATCGACGCGCTGGAGGTCATCGAACAGCACCAGAAGCTCGACGGGCAAGACCTGCTGGCAATCGTGGGCGGCAGTTTCGGCCCCGACGGCGGTGCGTCGTACGTCGAGATCGCCAATGTCCTCAATATCCGCAGGCGTAACGAAGAGATCGTTGCCGCGCAAAAATCTTAGGCGGTGGACGGGCAGCTCAGGGATAAGGTAGCCAGCGGCGTGGCGTGGAGCATGGCCGAGAAAGTCGGTACGATGCTTCTCCAGCTGGCCGTGAGCCTTACGATCCTGCGGCTGCTGAACCCCGCCATCATGGGTGTGATTGCGATCCCGACGGCCTTCCTTGCCGTGGCGATCGTGATTGCCGACAGCGGCTTTTCGCAGGCGCTGATCCGCAAGGGGACACCTACGGCCGACGATTACAAATCGGTCTTCGCCTTCAACGTCGGGGTTGCGCTCGTGCTTTACGGGGTGCTGGTAGCGCTGGCGGGGAGCATCGCGCGGTTCTACGACATGCCGGAAATCACGCGGATAGCACCGGTATTCTTCCTCCAGCTGCCGCTGAGCGCCGCATGTGCGATCCAGAATACGATTTTTGTCCGGACATTCCGCTTCGCACTGCTCTCGAAGGTCACCTTCGCCTCGTGGTTCATCGCCGGGATGGTGGCCATCGGCCTCGCATTGGCCGGGTTCGGGATCTGGTGCATCGTGGTGCAGCGCGTATTGCAGGCCTCCGTGCGGGCCTTGCTGTTGTGGTGGCTGAGCGACTGGCGTCCCTGCGGGAAGTGCAGCCGGCGGCCGCTGCGCGAAATGGCGCCGTACAGTTTCAGCCTGCTGGCTACCGATTTCATCTCGACCCTCTATAACAAGGTGCCCCAGATATTTCTCGGGAAACTCTATCCGCAGGAGACACTCGGCTCGTACGAGCAGGCCGTCAAGCTGAAAGACCAGCCGGCGACTTCGGCCATGCAGGCCGTGCAGAACGTGACCTTCCCGGCGCTGGCCAAGATCAAGGACGACGCGCCGAAACTGGCCGAAAGTTACCGGCAGATCGTCGTGGTCGTGGCCTATGCCATGTTCCCCGTGATGCTCGGTCTGTCGGCCATCGCCGAGGACATGTTCGCCGTCTTCCTGGGAGGGGAGTGGATGGCGACGGTGCCTATTTTCGAAGCGGTATGCCTGGCCGG
>ENA-ORLI01000401-ORLI01000401.1-human-gut-metagenome-genome-assembly--contig:-NODE-401-length-10929-cov-5.7952_pt1 | contig 10929 bp, 6 predicted proteins | sample MGYA00243015_ERZ508825 | MGnify/ENA primary metagenome ERZ508825 (study PRJEB26277, sample SAMN04329804) | human gut metagenome | biome: human-associated habitat | host: Homo sapiens | place: USA... | reverse complement strand
CGACCGTCGCGCTCGAGAGATCCAGCGACTGCGAATTGATCTCGGGGGGGTCGATGGCCGTGTCGGAGATGACGACCGAAGCGCCCGGGGCCACAGGGTAGTCCGTACCCGAACCGGGCAGGATGAGGCCGCCGTCGACGGTGAAATAATCCGACATGATGTCGGGCGTATAGTCGTATTTATCCACCGTCATGAAGGCCGACTTGAAAATCACCAGCCCGTCGGCGTAGAGCGTCCTGTCGGAGTTGTTGGTGATCTTCATATACTGGTCGCCGTAATAGGGCATCCCCTCGGGGGTCTCGGTTCCGGTATAGAAAATCTCCTCGATGACGAAATCATCGGATTTCATCGCAGCCACGGTCGTCTCGACGGTCAGTGTGTTCGATGCGGCCGACACGGCGACCCCTTCGCGCGAGGCCTCGATATCGCGGTCGGCCGTCTTGCCGTCGACCGTGTAGCTGATCTTTCCCGACACGGCGATGTTATACGACCCCTCCTCGAGGGTCGCACCGACCTCATAGGCACCGCTTCCCGCCGACGCGAATTCGGTGACGCGGACGACATCGCCCGTCGCAACCCGGGTGAAGGCCACGTCGACGGAAGATAGCTGCGGATCGGTCAGGCTGATCGGCATGTTCAGTTTGAGGGTGAAATCCACGGGATCGGCCCCGGTTCCGGGTTCGTTGTCCGAGCACGATGCGGCGCCCAGCAGGATGCCCGAAGCCGCGATTGCATAGAAAAGATGTTTGATACTCATAGGTTTAAAAAATTATTTAGGTGAATATTATCCGTTTCAGAACGCAATGCCGCAGGCAACCCGCGCATGGTGCGCCGCCGTGTTGTCGCCGTAAAGCCCGCCCCCGTAATCCGCCGCGAGGAAGAGCGACATCCGGCGGCGCAGCGCGTAATCGGCACGCAGCCCCAGCCGGAATGTAGCGGCATCCTGCCGCAGGCGGCCGTAGTCGTACTGCACCATGCGGACGAGCGGCGCGGCGAGGTCGGCGACAGGGAGCGTGAGGTCGGAATCCAGGCCCGCGGTATAGCCGCCTCCGGCTTCAAGGCGCAGGAGCAGGCTGCGGCGTTGCAACACGCAGCGGAAATCGACACCGCCGCCGGCACGGGTAAATTCCATGTTCTGGGCAGGGTAGAGGTAGTCCGATGTCCGGCGCCGGTATTCGCCCCACGGGCAGACGTACCACGCATGGCCCGCCGCCTCCACGCCGAACACCGCCTCGGCGCGCCCCTGCAGGGCGCTGTATTCGAACAACGTCAGGAATCCCAGCGTCCCGCTCCCCTGGGAAGAGTTGTTGTCGTCCACGATGCCCTCATCCCCGCGGCGGTAGTCGTAGCGCGCCTTCAGGGCGACGCCCCAGCGCAGGCCGTTTCCCGAGCCCCCCAGCCAGGCGGCCTCGGCATGGAACGACCGGGGAACGACCTTCTGCAACACCAGGTCGGCACTGCCGGGCAGCTCCTTTTCGATGTGCAGGTACTCGTACCCCGCCGCAAGGTGCAGGCCCCCGCGCCCCGCATCGGGCACCAGCGCGAGCGTCAGCCCGTAGCCGCTGCCACGATATCGGGTCTGGGAGTTCGCATTGCCCTCGAACCCGGCGTAATGCGACCCGAGGCCCGAGAGGTGGTAGACGCCCTTCTCGCCGGCGGAATGGGCGTACTGTATCTGGGAACCCGATTGCTTGTAGACGCGGAGTGCGGCCGAAAGCCCCAGGCGGTAGTTCCCCATCCGCACGGAAGCGCCGGCGCCGGCGTCGATGTCGATGGCGACGTTCCGGATCCGGGGATCGGAGTCGCGGTATTCGTGCAGGGCGCGGGCACCGGCCTCCAACGCCCAGGTATACCTGCCGCTGCGGTGCCCGTAACCGCCGCCGAAAGTGTACTCTTCAGAGGTGAGATCCCCGCCAATGGAGTCGGCGACGACATAGGGGAAGACCAGGTCGTAGTCCGACGAGGCGTTCCACACGACGTTGCGTTTGGCACCCCGGAGGTAACCGGCATCGCCCCAGACGGTACCCTTGCCGGAGATATGTTTGTAGCTCCCGGCCGAGAAGCGGCCGAAATCGCCGCCGTCGCCTTTTTGCTGTTCGAGGGCTTTCTCCTCGCGCCGCATTTCGTAGCCGACCGAAATTTCGGAGAGGGAACCGGCGAAGGCTTCGCTGCGGAGCGCCGGAGTCGCATAGGCCGTAGCCGCGAGTGCCGCGACGGGCGACGCATGTTCGCGCTGGGTGCGGAACAGCGAGGCCGAATCGGTCTGCTGCGCAAAGGCTGCGCCGGTGGCTGCAAGCCCCGTTGCAGCGAACAGTATGGTGCGCAGAATTCCCATCATCGGTCGGCACCGGCGCTCCCGGACACCGCGTTTTCATACCAGAGCAAATCGACTGAGACGGATTCCGCATCGCGGAGCAACGCCGCCCGCGCATCGGCCGTCACCTGCCGCATGTGCGATTCGCCGGTGGATTTGACAATGTATTCGACAGTGCTGCCGCTGCCGATCTTTATCGAATAGATCCCTTTCTGCAACCGGATCGCGAGCACCCCGTCGCGGAAATCGGACGAGGAGACCGAACGCCTGGTATTGGCGTTGGTGAACACCGCCGTAGCCTGGAAGCGCACCATCTGGAGGGAATCGGGCAGGACGGCCGTAAGCGTCGCTTCGGTGAACAGGGCCTCCGTATTCTTTTCCACACAGGAACAGAGCACGGCACAGCACGGGAGCAGGGTGAACAATATCTTCTTCATAGCGTCATAGCCTGAAATTAACTTCCATTCCGAAATAAGGGGATGCATGGCGGCGTACGCGCACGCCGTCGATCTTGTAGCTCGGCATGTAATTGAACATCTGCGTAATGAACATGGCCACCATCACCTTCTCGCGGAAGAGCTTTTTGGTGACTTTCAGGTTGGTAGTCATGTAGAAAGGAATGTTTTCCCAACGGAAGGCCGCCTGGTTGTAGGAGCGGACGAGCCACTTGAGGTAGGGATCGGCGGCCGATTCGTCGGTGTAGTCACGGACGACCCCGTCGGGGCCGAAATAGGCGAACGGGCGGCTGCTCTTGGCGCCGTTGTACTGCCGGTAGTGCCACCGGCACTGGAACGTGAACGAGAAGCCGAGCCCCAGGCGGGGAATGTCGGTGTCAACCATGAAATTGGTATGCCACATCTCCCGGATGTAGTTGCCGTCGGAAGCATAGATCCCGGTGTAGACATACGGCTTGCCGTTGATGACCGTCCCGGGATTTTCGTATACCGGGTCGCTGTTGCCGTATTCGGTGCGGAACCAGGCTCCGGTGACCGTCAGACGGGTGCGCAGGGACTCGATGCGCTGCGAGGAGAAGGTGAATTCGACGCCCCGCTTGCGGGTGCGGCTGCCGTTGGTCGCCACGCCCGCCGCACGCACCAGCGTGTCGACCGTGTAGGGCATGCCTTCGAGCGAAGGGGGCCCTTCGAGCTGGGAATCGTCCACGCCGCTGTAATCGTACTGTTTGCGGGTATAGCTCGCATAGCGGTTCGCCGTGCGGAACCCCGACTTCATGTCCTCCTCGAAATAGGTGAGCGAAAAGCGGTTGCCGTCCAACGTCACGTCGCCGCGCACCTCCCATTTGAAATTGCGCGCGGCGCCGAGCGAATAGTTCGTCGGGTCGACGACATAGGTCACCATGTTGATGCGGCGGAAAGCCGGGTTGGCGTGGTAATAATTGAGCTGCTGGAAATCGTAGTAGAGCGGTGCGGGGTAGAGCTGATCCATCGTCGGCGTCTTGGTATGCCATCCGACGCCTCCGGAAACGGCGGTTTCGAGCGTACGGCGGCCGAGCTTCAACACCGGGAACGCGAAACGCGCGTTGAAACGGGGATCGAAATAGAACCTGCCGCGCAGGGCGTATTCCCGCGACAGGTTGAGCATGGTGGTGGCGCGCACGCCGGCCATCACTTCGAGCCGCGAGCGGCCGAGGGCGACCGTCGTATTGTCCTCGACGAACAGGCCGAGGTCGTGCTGTGCCGGAATGTCGCTGTAGGCCCGCGGGCGCGTGGCGGCGTCGGACGAAAGGGGGTGCAGCATGTCGTATACCTGCCCGCGCCCGAGGTTCTTGTCCAGCGCCCAGTCGGCTCCCGCAACGATGGTGCTGGAGGTCGCGGCGGTCTTGACCCCGAAGGTGGCCAGTGCCTTGGCATAGGCGTTCAGGGGCTGGCCGTCGACCGTCAGGTCGGCAATGTAGCTCGCTTCGAGGAACTGGGCGTCGTGTTCGCCCGGGGCGAGGCTGTTGGGCACGGCCGTAGGGCGGGTCACCTGCATGAACTTCCGGCGCTCGATGCGGTCGCGCGAGTAATCGACCGAAGCGGTGGCTTCGAAGGAGCGGAAGAAGCCCTCCTTCTTCGAGGTGTAATCGAAACCGACGCTCAGCGCGAAGCGGTTGTATTTGGATTTGAAGTCGTCGAGATTGCCGTTGTTGCTCTCCGGGTCGACTTTCCGGTTGTCGAACGACCCGGTATAGTCGAGGTTCGTACCCAGTGCGAGGGTGTGATCCGGCGAAGCGTCCCAGGATTTATGGCTGCGCAGCGACCCGGTCATGCGCTTGTAGTTTTCGAGTTTGTTGCGCGGGTCGGCCTTGGAGTCGAGCAGATCGGCGCCGATATTGACCGTGAGGCCGCGGTCGGGAATTTCGAAACCCTTGCCGACGGAGAAGAGTTTACTGTCCATATCCGCCTTGAAACGGGCGGTCAGCGCCTTCCCGCCCCGTTTTCGCTCGATCTTCACCAGACCGCTCGTCAGGTCGCCGTACTCGACCGAGGGGATACCGCGGACGATCTCGACATGCTGGATCTCGTCGGTGGAGATCGACCGCATGTCAACACCCTTGTTTATAAACAGTTTGCGTTCGAGGAGCTGGTCGGCCCCGGGAATATACTGCATGTTGGCGTCGTTGCGCATGGGGGCGCCGTCGATGACGAAAGAGGTACCGAGGGACGAAGTGGCGTAATCGTCATTCGAAATGCCGATCTCGCGCAGATGGATCGTATTGGGCGCCGACAACACCGGCGACGAGGAGAAGCCGCCCGGAAGCAGTGCAAGCAGGTCGGCGAAACTCGACGGCTGGATGTGCTCCATCGCCTTGCGGTCGATCACCGAGGAGCTGGTGACCCCCTTCGATTCGGAGGCCGTGACGACGACGTCCTGGATGGAGACGGAGGCGATACGAAGGCGCACCGTATGGTACTGGTCGCGCGCCTCAACGGCCGCAACCGACATGTGCCGCGGTTCGTACCCGACGAACGTAATGCCGGCATCGTACATGTCGGCAGGAAGCGTGAAGACGCATTTACCGTCGAGACCCGTCGTCGCGGCGTACATCTTCCCGTCCGCATGGGCTTTCAGCGCGATGGTGGCGTAGGCGAGCGGGGTATGCAGCGAATCGGTGACTTCGAACACCACCTTGCCGCCCGCCGCAGGCTGCGCGCTGGCCGGGCACGAAAGCAGAAGCACGCCGAAAATGAATGTCAGGCAATGTAAGATTCGCGTCATAATTTCTGTTTGCAGAGTGGGACAAAGGTAGGCCTGCCCCGGAAACGGCACAATCGCCAGTTTTAGGTAAATTTCCGGCGGAACTCATCAAAAATAGCGAGCCCGGGCCGGATGAAAGCAGTGGGCGGCAGAAGCGAGGAGGTGAGCTCGCAACGGGTAAAGGAGCACAGGGCGCGGCTGGGTACGGCCGGAAATGGAGAAAGGCACCGGCGGAAGGTGCGGCGGGGTGCGGCAGGAAATCGGGGAAAGGCACCGGCAGCCAGCGCCAGCGGCGGGTACTTGCCCGCGGAGGAAGAGCGATGATCCGGCAGCAGAAAAAGCCGCAAAAACATGGAATCCCGGCTAATTATCGTTAATTTAGCACCCGTATTGCAGCATATGGCTACGACGACGCTACATATCAGGAACATGGTCTGCAACCGGTGCATACTGGTCGTACGGCAGCTGCTCGAAGGGCTGGGGCTGACGCCTCTCCACATCGAGCTGGGCAAGGCCATCGTACAGGAAGAGCTGCCGCCGGAGGCCAAGGCAGCGCTGAATACGGCATTGGAGGCCGTGGGATTCGAACTGATCGACGACAGGCGCTCGCTGCTGATCGAACGGCTGCGCAACGCAGTGATCGAGTTGGCGCACTACCACGACGACGGCATGCGGACGAACCTGTCGGATTACCTGTCGGAGAAATTCCACAGCGATTACAGTGCCCTGAGCAAGTTGTTCTCGGAGATGACAGGCATCACGCTGGAAAAATATTACATTGCACAGCGGGTCGAACGGGTCAAGGAACTGCTGGTATACAATGAACTGTCCCTCGGCCAGATCGCCGACAAACTCAACTATTCGAGCACGGCGCACCTGAGCGCCCAGTTCAAAAGCGTCACGGGCATAACGCCCAGCGAATTCCGGAAGCGGAGCGACCGAAAACGCCGGCCGCTCGACCAGGTATAGGGGAGCAGGAGACGTATCCTGCCGGGAGGACGCCCGGGGAGCCAGCCCGGCACCCCCGCCCGCGAAAGGCACCCGAAGATATATCCCCGCACATCCCGGGATCCTTGCGGGAGCACGGACGCGGCACGGACGGTGGCGGACAAGGACGGAGTAAGGGCAACACAACGGCAACGAGCCCAACACAGAGGCAACGAGTGCGACGCGAACGGGACAAGGGCCGGATATCCGGGCTGTCGGTCGCAATCCGCACGGCGGAAAATATTCCCGAATCATGTAAATCACATCCATAATTTTATAACGGCGGAAGCCGGGTAAGCCCCTATCTTTGCAGCGTAACCAAAGACAGACGACAATGGCAACCGACAAAACCGTGAAAACGATATTCCCCGTGCTCGGCATGAGTTGTGCCGCCTGCGCTGCACGGGTCGAAAAAGTCCTTGCGCACCAACCGGGCGTGTATGCGGCGCGTATCAACTATGCGGCGGCGAACGCCGCCGTGGAGTACGACCCGGCGCGTACGGCCCCCGGATCACTGCGCGAAGCCGTCCGCGCAGCGGGCTACGACCTGGTGACCGGCACCGGCGCCGATGCCGCCGCACAGGCGGAGCTGGCGCAGGCGGAACACCTCCGGCAGCTCAAGAGCCGCACCCTGTGGGCAATGCTGCTGGCACTGCCCGTCATGGCGATCGCCATGTTCTTCGAGGCGATGCCTTACGCCGTCCCGGCCATGTGGCTGCTCTCGACCCCGGTGGTATTCTGGCTGGGACGCGGGTTCCACATCCGCGCATGGCGCCAACTGCGGCACGGGACGGCCAACATGGACACGCTCGTGGCGGTAAGTACGGGCACGGCCTACCTGTTCAGCGTCTTCAACATGCTGTTCCCGGGATTCTGGCTCGCCCGCGGCATCGAGCCGCACGTGTATTTCGAGGCCGCGAGCATGATCGTCGCCTTCATCCTGCTGGGCAGGCTGCTCGAAGAGCGGGCAAAGGGCGACACGGCTGCGGCGATCAGAAAACTGATGGGATTGCAACCCGAAACCGTAACCCTCGCCGACGCGCAGGGACGGCAGCGAACCGTACCCCTTGCGCAGGTGCAGGCCGGAGATACGGTCGTCGTGAAGCCGGGGGAGCGGATCGCCGTGGACGGCACGGTCGCCGAAGGCAGTTCCTACGTGGACGAAAGTATGCTGAGCGGCGAACCCGCAGCCGTACGCAAGGCTGCCGGGGCGAAAGTATACGCAGGGACGATCAACCAGAAGGGGTCGTTCCTGTTCCGGGCGGAAAGGGTCGGGGCGGAAACCCTGCTGGCCCACATCGTGCGCATGGTGCAGGAGGCACAGGGCAGCAAGGCGCCCGTGCAGAAGCTGGTCGACCGGATCGCGGCAGTATTCGTGCCCGCCGTCATCGCCGTCGCCCTCATCGCCTTTGTGCTTTGGGCTGTATTGGGCGGCGACGACGGGTTCACGCACGGGCTGCTGGCCTTCGTGACCGTGCTGATCGTGGCGTGTCCCTGCGCCCTGGGGCTGGCGACCCCGACGGCCATCATGGTGGGCATCGGCAAGGGTGCCGGGGCAGGAATCCTGATAAAAGATGCCGAGAGCCTCGAAACGGCGAAAAGCATCGGCACCGTCGTACTGGACAAGACCGGGACGCTCACCGAAGGGAAACCCATCGTGACGGATTTGCTGTGGACGGGGGACGAGCAGCGGTTGGGCCGGGTATTTTACAGCATGGAGTCGCGTTCGGAGCATCCGTTGGCCGAAGCCCTCGCGGAGCGGTTGAAAGGGGAAGGCATCCCTATTTCGGATTTCGAGATCCTGCCCGGGCGCGGGGGGAAGGGCGTGGCGGCGGGGCGGACGTACCTGGTAGGCAACAGGCTGCTGCTGGAGGAAAACGGCATCGCCGCGCCATCGCACCTGTTGCGGGAAGCGGATCGGCTGGCCGCGGCGGCGAAGACCGTCGTCTGGTTCGCCGAAGGGGGCGAAGCGGTAGGCATCGCCGCCATCGCCGACCGGATCAGGCCGGGCGCCGCACAAGCCGTCGCGGAGCTCCGCGCCATGGGGCTTGACGTGCGGCTGCTGACGGGCGACAACGAAGCGACGGCACGTGCCATAGCAGCCGAAGCAGGGATAACGGCCTGCGAGGCGGGTGTCCTGCCGGACGGGAAGGCCGCCTATATCCGCCGCCTGCAGGCCGAAGGGCTCAGGGTGGCGATGGTCGGCGACGGGATCAACGACAGCGCGGCTTTGGCACAGGCCGACCTGAGTATCGCCATGGGACAGGGGAGCGACATCGCCATGGATGTGGCCAAGATCACGATCATGACCCCCGACCTCGGGAAAATCGCCGACGCGATCCGCCTTTCGGCGGCAACCGTGCGCACAATCCGGCAAAACCTGTTCTGGGCATTCATCTACAACCTGATCGGGGTGCCGGTCGCCGCCGGGGTGCTTTTCCCGCTCAACGGGTTCCTGCTGAACCCGATGCTGGCCGGGGCGGCCATGGCCCTGAGCAGCGTCAGCGTGGTGGCGAACAGCCTGCGACTGAAGGCGAAGGGCGGCAGGGCGCGGAAAAACGACGGAAGAGAACCAATACCTATAAATAATATGGAAAAAACGATGGAAAAGAAGTATCGGATCGAAGGGATGATGTGCGGGCACTGCCGGATGCACGTCGAAAAGGCACTGAACGGAATCGACGGAGTACGTGCGACCGTGGAGCTGGAGCCCCCGGTGGCGACGGTGGAGTTCGGCGGCGGGGAAAAACCGCTGGCGGAATTGCAGCGGGCGCTGGACGGAGCCGGGGAATATAAGATAACGGAAGTGTAATTTGTGCAGGAAAACATAATTTACCTCCGGAAACGGCAGGCGCCGCGGGTTGTGAAAACCTGCGGCGTTTTTTTTGCCGGAGCCCTGTTTGCCGGGCAATTCCGCCGAGGCGCACTGCGCCGGCGGATACTACGGTTTGCGGGCAAAATCCCGTTTTTAAGGCGAATATTTCATTTAGTCCGCTAAATTTCAGACAAATAAAACAGGAGGTGGATCCGGAGGCAAATCCGGGCATTAAATATTGAGTAATCAGTATATTATATACAAATGACAGTCCCGGCAAATACGCACCGAGGGCAACTAAAACACACAATATCATCGACATGCATGCGGATAATTGGCGACAATTTTGTATCTTTGTACCCAGTGACCAATTCTTCGAATTAAATTTACTTTATTATGTACTCGCCAGATTCCGCCTTTACGGGGCGGCTTCCGGTTGTCGGGCCATACCCGGCAAGGATGACACGCACCCGTAATTATGAATTCGATTTCATGTCGTGTTTCTCAAAACACATCTCCGACTACGAGAAAGCCGGGCGCAAAGGCTCGGCTGCGAACTACCGGTCGTCATACAGGCTGCTGCTGAGTTTCCTCGACGGCCAGCACCTGACGTCGCAACACCTCTCGGCCCGCTGGGCAGAGCGTTACGAACGCTGGCTCAGGGCACGGGGCGTGACAACCAACACGGTGACGTTCCACCTGCGCAACCTGAGGGCAGTCTACAACCGATCCGTAAAAAAACGGCTCATACCGGCCTCATTTCCCAATCCCTTCACCCATCTGACCGTCAGGCAGACCGTAACGCGCAAACGGGCGCTCTCACGCGAAACCATCAAACGGATATGCACGGCCGACCTCTCGGCGCTGCATCCCAAGTACTCCCTCGCACGCGACATCTTCATGTTCAGTTTCTTCACCCGCGGCATGTCGTTCGTAGATATGGTCTACCTGCGCAACAGCGACATCCATGACGGCGTATTGACCTATGCACGCCACAAAACGGGGCAGATGCTCTCGATGCGCATCGAGCCGCAATTGCAGCACATTATCGACCGTTACAGCAATGCTTCGCCTTATATACTCCCCATACTGGCAAAAGACGACAGCTATGACAATTACCGCCAGCAGCAGCGCGAGCTGAATAAATTTATCCGAAAAATCGGAGTCCTTCTCTATATCCCGGAACCGCTGACATTCAATGTCGCACGTCACTCATGGGCAACTCTGGCCCGTGATTGCGGCACACCGCTCACGGTGATCAGCGCCGGGATGGGACACACGTCCGAACGGACGACGCGCATCTATCTCGCACAACTCGACCACAACATCATCGACAAAGCCAATCGAAAAATCATCGACTTGCAGTAAAAGACGGTTTCGTATAATATCCGGATTTTTTGGTTAGGACGAAAGGAAACAGGCAATAAAAAAAATCAAGACCCATTATTACCAATAATGTATCTTGAAATCGTAATAAGTTGTATTATAGACGTTTCAATTCACCTGCAAAAATAGAATTAATTATATTCATAACCAAATATTTCATGATGAAAAAACTCATATCTCAGCGTAAGATACTGTAAACAAGACTCTTGTATCGTTTTATTTTTATTTTTAT
>ENA-ORLI01000396-ORLI01000396.1-human-gut-metagenome-genome-assembly--contig:-NODE-396-length-10984-cov-7.01043_pt1 | contig 10984 bp, 12 predicted proteins | sample MGYA00243015_ERZ508825 | MGnify/ENA primary metagenome ERZ508825 (study PRJEB26277, sample SAMN04329804) | human gut metagenome | biome: human-associated habitat | host: Homo sapiens | place: USA... | reverse complement strand
GATTTTCTGTCGGAAGTAAGTGATTTCATCTTTGATTTACTTGCGTTGATAGAACGATAAGCCTCTGTAAATACGGTAAGGCATACTGCGTTTGCGCATGGCTTCCTCAAAGATACGGCTCTGCGCATTGGTACGGTAGAGTATCGCAAAATCAGAGTAGGCATAGCGCTTTTCACGCCGCAGTTCAGCTATCTTATTCACCACAATATCCCCTTCTTCCACATCACTGTATGCCTGGTACACACCAATGGCCTCTCCCTTCTCCTTTTCCGAGAACACTTCCTTGCGTATCTGCCACTGGTTCTTTTCTATCAGGCTGTTGGCCGCGCGGACAATGGTCTGGGTGGAACGGTAATTCTGCTCCAGCTTGAAGACCTTCGTATCGGGATATACTTTCGTAAAGTAGAGAATATTGTCAATATCGGCACCACGGAAGGAGTAGATACTCTGTGCATCATCCCCCACCACACAGACATGCTGATGGTTCTTGGCAAGTTGCAGCACGATGCTGTGCTGTGCAAAATTGGTATCCTGATACTCATCTACCAGAATGTAACGGAACTGGTCCTGATAACGCGCCAACACCTCGGGGTGGTCCCGGAACAGCAGGAATGTGTAGAACAGCAAATCGTCGAAGTCCATCGCATCTGCCTGCCGGCAACGCTCCCAATATCTCTGGTAGATGTCGCGAAGCGCCGGAACCTTGGCTGCACGGTCTCCTTCGTAAGCCTCCTTGTTGTTGGCATAGCCTGCCGGAGAAACCAGATGATTCTTGGCATTCGAGATACGCGCCTGCACCATCCCCGGCTTGTACACTTTCTCATCCAGCCCCATTTCCTTGATAATGGAACGTATCAAGCTTTTACTGTCTGCCGTATCGTAAATGGTAAACTGCGAAGTGAAGCCGATATACCCGGCCTCGACATGCAGAATGCGCAGGAACATGGAGTGAAAGGTTCCCATCCACAGATGGCGCGCCCTCTCCGGCCCCACCTGACGGGCTATACGCTCCTTCATTTCGCGCGCCGCCTTGTTGGTAAAGGTCAATGCCAGAATGTTCCAAGGCTGGTAGCCATTCTCCAGCAGATAAGCAATCTTGTAGGTCAGCACGCGCGTCTTTCCCGAACCGGCACCGGCTATCACCAGTGACGGACCGTCATTGTATAACACCGCGTTCCGTTGTCCTTCGTTCAGTTCCTCTATATAATCGGGCATATCCGTATAATCTTAAAATGATGATATTTTTTCTTCCTTTGTTTTTACGGAGGCAAAGATAAAAAAAGCTTCGGAGACGTACGAACATTTCTATAGGTTATAGTGTTTATATAGTAAAGTTCCAAAATTAAATAATTGAAACTTATGAATACAATATTAACGATTTTAATGATAACAGTTATGACTTACGAAATGCCAAAACTTCCCTACACCAACAATGCACTGGAACCTGTAATCAGTCAGCAAACCATAGATTACCACTACGGTAAACATCTGCAAACCTATGTGAACAACCTCAACAACCTCGTTCCGGGAACGGAATTTGAAGGCAAAGACCTGGTAACCATTGTTGCCACAGCACCGGACGGTGCCATCTTCAACAATGCAGGACAAGTGTTGAACCACACATTATACTTCTTACAGTTTGCTCCGAAGCCTGCCCACAGCGAGCCTACCGGCAAGCTGGCAGAAGCCATCAAACGCGACTTCGGCAGCTTTGAGAATTTCAAGAAGGAATTCAACGCGGCAGCTGTCGGCTTGTTCGGCTCCGGATGGGCTTGGTTGTCTGCCGACAAGAACGGCAAACTCCACATCACCAAAGAAGCCAACGGTAGCAATCCGGTACGCGCCGGTCTTGTTCCGCTACTCGGATTCGACGTGTGGGAACATGCCTACTATCTTGATTACCAGAACCGCCGTGCCGACCATGTGAACGAACTGTGGAGTATCATCGACTGGGATGTAGTAGGTAAAAGACTGAAATAAGCAACAAGGTCCCACTAAACATGTTAATGACGCATTCTTGAGCAACTAAGGTTCAAGAATGCGTTTTCTTGTTTAAAATAGCCATCTAACATATTTTAAAGAAATTCTTTGGCTTCTACCATAAGTATTCATTAACTTTGCTAAACTTAAAAGTTAAACAAAAGAAATGAAACTCATCGTAGTAACAGCACCCACATTTTTTGTGGAAGAAGACAAGATTATCACGGCACTATTCGAAGAGGGGCTGGATATTCTACATCTGAGGAAGCCGGAAACTCCCGCCATGTATTCAGAACGGCTTTTAACGCTGATACCCGAAAAATACCATAAGCGCATCATTACCCATGAGCACTTCTACCTGCAGGAAGAGTTCAGCCTGATGGGGATTCATCTAAACACCCGCAATCCCAAAGAGCCCCACGACTATTCGGGCCACATCAGTTGCACCTGCCATTCACTGGACGAAGTGCAGAACAAGAAGCATTTCTATGACTATCTGTTCCTAAGCCCGATATATAATTGCATCACAAAGTCCGGAGTCACGTCCGGTTTCACAGCCGAAGAGTTGCGGCAAGCAGGAAAAAGTAAGGTCATAGACAGTAGAGTCATGGCTTTGGGAGGCATTACTCCCGACAACATACTGGAGATTAAGGATTACGGATTCGGTGGTGCCGTTGTAATGGGTGACTTATGGAATAAATTCAATGCCTGCACCGACCGCGATTATCTGGAAGTAATCCGCCACTTCAAGAAGTTGAAGAAAATGGCTGATTGAGCCTTCTTGGACTGGCAAATCAAAATTTACCGTACTCTTTGTATTCAATACCGGCAGGCAACGTGAAATAGAAGGTGGAGCCTTCCCCTTTCTTAGACTCCACACCGATACCTCCCCCATAGTGCTCCACAATAGATTTGGTGATGGAAAGCCCCAACCCCGTACCTTTGATATTGTAGTTCATCTTCACAAACCGTTCAAAGATGGCATGTCTTCCCACTTCATCGATACCACAGCCTGTATCTGCCACATAAAAATAGAAGTTATGGTTGCTCAATCTCCTGCAACCGATTTTCACACTGCCCATCTCCGTAAACTTCAAGGCGTTCCTCACCAAGTTACCTATGACTTGGGCAAAACTCACGCGGTCAACCACCAAGCGCCATTGAGGCGGCCGTTCTTCAAACTCCACCAGAAGTCATTGACCAGTTGAATCAGCGAGACCTTGTTATCATTAATCTCCTTCAGAAAAGCCATACGGGTTTCTCTGTCCAGATCATCCATTTCGGCAAGCATAGTTGTAAAGCCTACAATGGCATTCAAAGGAGTACGAATTTCGTGAGTCATATTAGCGATGAAAGCATTCTTCAGCTGGTTGGATTCTTCGGCAACCTCATTGATGCGCTGCAACGTCTTCAACCTTTTGCTCTTGCTGATGGAAATGATTATCATGATGACCAAAAGCAGAATGACAATTATCCCAAAACTATATACCAATGCTTCATTATTCTGATAGAAGTCATTCGTCCAAACATCGTATGCTGCCGTAATTGTCAATATCATCGTTTTTTGCTTGCTTATTGGAAACTATAAAATTATGGGAAGCAAATATACTAAAGAAAATACAAATAAATTAATAGAAACTACAGTTTTTTCCAACAAAATAGGCCGCATGCCATTACCAAGTAAAGCATGCAGCCCATAAATGTCATTATTCAGTATTATTGAAATCAGCCTTCAATGGCAGCCTGCGCCGCAGCCAGACGTGCAATAGGCACACGGAACGGAGAACAGCTGACATAATTCAAGCCAACTTTGTGGCAGAACTTCACAGAAGAAGGCTCACCGCCATGTTCGCCGCAGATACCGCACTTCAAATCCGGACGGATAGCACGTCCCTTTTCAGTAGCCATGCGCACCAACTGTCCTACACCATTCTGGTCGAGTACCTGGAACGGGTCTACTTTCAGAATCTTCTTCTCCAGATAAATCGGGAGGAAGGAAGCGATATCGTCGCGTGAATAACCAAATGTCATCTGAGTCAAGTCGTTCGTACCGAATGAGAAGAACTCGGCAGAGGAAGCAATGCGGTCGGCAGTCAAGGCGGCACGCGGAATCTCAATCATTGTACCTACCTTGAAGTCGATGCTGTCACCCACTTCTTCAAACAACTGGGCAGCCTCAGCACGAATCACTTCTTCCTGCTGCTTGAACTCATACAAGATACCGGTCAGAGGCACCATGATTTCAGGATGGGTTTCAACACCTTCCTTCTTCAATTCCAAAGCAGCACCCAGGATGGCACGCGTCTGCATCTGTGTAATTTCAGGATATGTATTTCCCAAACGGCAACCACGATGACCCAACATCGGATTATGCTCACAAAGTGCCTCAACACGTTGCTGGATATACTGGAGGCTCACGCCCATCGTATCTGCCATTTCCTGCTGTCCCTTCAGGTCATGGGGAACAAACTCATGCAAAGGAGGATCAAGCAGACGCACCGTCACCGGACAGCCTTCCATTGCCTTGAAAATTCCCTTGAAGTCAGCTTGCTGGTAGGGAAGAATCTTAGCCAAAGCCTTGCGGCGCCCTTCTGCATTTTCTGCCAGAATCATCTCGCGCATGGCTTTAATCTTCTCGCCTTCAAAGAACATGTGTTCCGTACGGCAAAGACCGATACCCACAGCGCCAAAATTACGTGCTACTGCGGCATCATGAGGAGTATCCGCATTGGTACGAACCTGCAGCTTCGTATATTTGTCTGCCAAATCCATCAGTTCCGCAAAGTCACCGGACAGCTCAGCCGCTTTTGTCTCCACCTTGTCTTTATATACTTCACCGGTGCTTCCGTTCAAGGAGATATAGTCACCTTCTTTCAACAGTACACCATCCACTTCCACTGTACGCGCCTTGTAGTCTATATTCAAGGCACCGGCACCGGATACACAGCACTTACCCATACCACGAGCAACCACTGCCGCATGAGAAGTCATACCGCCGCGGGCAGTCAGGATACCTTCGGCAACTGCCATACCTGCCAAATCTTCCGGAGAAGTCTCGATACGTACCATCACCACACGCTTGCCGGCAGCATGCCATTCGGCAGCATCATCGGCAAAGAATACGATTTGTCCCGTAGCGGCACCCGGAGAAGCGGGAAGACCACGGGTCAATACCTTGGCTTGCTTCAGCGCTGTCTTGTCAAATACCGGGTGGAGCAATTCGTCCAACTTATTGGGCTCGCAACGCATCAATGCGGTTTTTTCGTCAATCATACCTTGATGCAGCAAATCTACGGCAATCTTCACCATAGCGGCACCGGTACGCTTACCATTACGGGTCTGGAGAAACCAGAGTTTACCCTCTTGTACGGTAAACTCCATATCCTGCATATCACGGTAGTGGTTTTCGAGCTTCGTCTGCAAAGCATCCAATTCTTTATAGATTTCCGGCATAGCCTCCTCCATGGAAGGATACTTGCTGGCACGTTCTTCTTCGCTTACACCGGCCAATTCAGCCCAACGTTGAGAACCGATTTTTGTAATCTGTTGCGGAGTACGGATACCGGCAACCACGTCTTCGCCTTGTGCATTAATCAAATACTCGCCATTGAAAAGGTCTTCACCGGTAGCAGCATCGCGGCTGAAGCAAACACCCGTAGTAGAGCTCTCGCCCATATTACCGAATACCATAGCCTGAACGCTTACGGCAGTACCCCATTCGTCAGGAATTCCCTCCATCTTACGATACAAGATGGCGCGTTCGTTCATCCAGGAGTTGAATACGGCACAAACGGCACCCCACAACTGCTCGTAGGCACAAGTCGGGAAGTCTTTTCCGGTTTGTTCTTTCACCGCAGCCTTGAACTTCTTCACGAGTTCCTTAAGGTCTTCCACCTCAAGCTCGTTATCCAGCTTCACGCCTTTAGCATGTTTCACCTCTTCTATAATAGCCTCGAACGGGTCTACATCTTCCTTGTTCACCGGTTTCATGCCCAGCACCACGTCGCCATACATCTGCACGAAGCGACGGTAAGAGTCCCATGCAAAGCGTGCATTGCCCGTCTTACGCGTCAGGCCTTCCACCACTTCGTCATTCAAGCCAAGATTCAGGATAGTGTCCATCATGCCCGGCATGGAAGCGCGTGCACCCGAACGAACGGAAACCAGCAACGGATTCTCCACATCACCGAATTTGGAACGAATCAGCGTCTCCACATGGGCAATGGCCTGTGCAACTTCGTACTTCAACAGAGCAACGACTTAATCCTGCCCCATTTCATAATATTCCGTACAAACTTCTGTCGTTATTGTAAAGCCCGGAGGAACCGGAACCCCTATAAGGTTCATTTCTGCAAGGTTAGCACCTTTCCCACCCAAAAGGTTTCTCATATCGGCCTTTCCTTCTGCCTGGCCGTTACCAAAGGTATAAACTCTTTTTTTGTCCATAATATAAATTTAAAGTTTTTGATAGTGATTTCTCTTTTCTGTTCGCAAATCTAAGTATATTTCGCAGACTAGAAAACTTTTTCAGAAAAAACTTTATGCTAAAATGCAATTTCGACATTGCAATCTTTAATATTTCATTTCATAGAGAGAAATCCCGAAAAAATGTCTATTTTTGCCGAAGAATTTATTAGATTGGTGTAAAAGTGGCAAGAAAGAGAAAAGAACTTCCCCTACTGGAGAAGGTGACAATTACGGATGTGGCTGCCGAAGGAAAAGCCATCGCAAAAGTCAATGATTTGGTGATTTTCGTACCATATGTCGTCCCCGGCGATGTAGTTGACCTGCAAATTAAGAGAAAAAAGCATCATTATGCTGAAGCCGAGGCTGTGAAATTCCATGAATATTCGGCAGTACGGGCAGTTCCATTCTGCCAACATTATGGTGTATGCGGCGGTTGTAAATGGCAGGTTCTCCCCTATTCCGAGCAAATCAAGTATAAGCAAAAACAAGTAACGGACAACCTCACCCGCATCGGCAAAATCGAATTGCCGGAAATCTCTCCGATATTAGGTTCAGAAAAAACTCAGTTCTACCGGAATAAACTGGAGTACACTTTTTCCAACAAACGTTGGCTGACAACAGAAGAGGTTCAGCAGAATGTAGTGTACGAACAGATGAATGCCGTAGGCTTCCATATTCCCAATGCTTTCGATAAAGTGCTTGCCATAGAAAAGTGCTGGTTGCAGGACGATATATCCAACCGCATCCGCAATGCGGTACGCGACTATGCCTACCAGCACAACTATTCCTTCATCAACCTGCGTACGCATGAAGGAATGCTACGCAATATGATTGTGCGTACCTCTACCACCGGCGAACTGATGGTAATCCTCATCTGCAAGATAGAGAAAGAGGAGGAAATGGCTCTGTTCAAGCAAATGCTGCAATACATAGCAGATACATTCCCCGAAATCACTTCCCTGCTATACATTATTAATAATAAGTGCAACGATACCATCACCGACCTCGAGGTACACACCTTCAAGGGAAAAGACCACATCTTCGAGGAAATGGAGGGACTGCGCTTCAAGGTAGGTCCCAAATCTTTCTATCAGACCAACTCCGAACAAGCCTACAACCTCTACAAAGTAGCGCGCAACTTTGCCGGACTGACCGGTAACGAGCTTGTTTATGACCTTTATACCGGCACGGGTACCATTGCCAATTTCGTATCCAAGCACGCACGCCAGGTAATCGGCATAGAATATGTGCCCGAAGCCATTGAAGACGCCAAGGTCAATGCCGAGATTAACGGAATTAAAAACACATTGTTCTTTGCCGGAGATATGAAAGACATGCTGACACAAGACTTCATCAACCAATACGGCCGTCCCGATGTCATCATCACCGACCCTCCCCGTGCCGGAATGCACCAGGATGTAGTGGATGTCATTCTGTTTGCCGAGCCCAAACGCATCGTATACGTCAGCTGTAATCCGGCTACGCAGGCGCGCGACCTGCAACTGCTCGATGCGAAATATAAAGTGAAGGCCGTTCAACCGGTAGACATGTTCCCGCACACCCACCATGTGGAAAACGTAGTATTATTGGAATTAAAAGATTGAAAGTACAAGTAGTTTTCAATCGTAAATTGTAAATTGTCTAATCGTAAATTAAAACCAGTCGTGGCAAAAGAAAAAATTACAGCAAGAGCCCGCACACAATATACGGACTACATGGTGAAGGAACCGATGGAGCTCATGGAGTTTCTGGCAGCTAAAATGCCGGATGCCAGCCGCACCAAGCTGAAATCATTGCTGAGCAAACGCATTATATATGTGGACAGCGTTATCACTACACAATACAATTTTCCTCTGAAACCGGGTATGAAAGTACAAATCAGCCGTGAGAAGGGACGTAAAGAGTTCAACCATAAACTGATGAAGATTGTATACGAGGATGCCTATATCATCGTGATAGAGAAGATGCAGGGTTTGCTGTCCGTCAACACTGACCGGCAAAAGGAACGTACCGCCTATACCATCTTGAATGAATACGTGCAACGCTCGGGCAAGCAGCACCGTGTACACATCGTGCACCGCCTGGACCGTGACACCTCCGGCTTGATGATGTTTGCCAAAGACGAGAAGACCCAACGTACACTACGCGATAACTGGCATGACATTGTAACAGACCGGCGATACGTAGCCGTGGTGGTCGGCGAGATGGAAAAAGATGCAGGAACCGTGGTTTCTTGGTTGACAGACCGCAAGCTGTATGTATATTCAAGTCCGACAGATGACGGGGGACAAGAATCCATTACGCATTACCGTACCATCAAACGAGCCAATGGATACTCTCTCGTTGAACTGAACCTGGAAACGGGACGAAAAAACCAGATACGTGTACACATGCAGGATTTGGGGCATCCCATTATCGGCGACGGACGCTATGGACTGGAAGACGTAAATCCTATCGGACGCTTGGCCCTGCATGCTTTCAAACTCTGTTTCTATCATCCCGTCACGGGAGAGCTGATGCGGTTTGAAACACCTTATCCGGGAGAGTTCAAGAAGCTGGTCTTGAAGAATAAGTAGAAGATTTCTTATAAAAAATGTTCCCTATACAATGAGTATAGGGAACATACAAATAATCCTATTTTTTTATTCCATATATAATGTGAAATTAAAACCCGGAGAATCATCCGAAAAGAAGAATGTACCCCATAGCTGATTACCACTGACTCTGACATCATCCATATAAGAAATGCCACCATATCTGCCATAATCTAATACAAGGTTTTTATTATAACTATCTTCCTACCATCATTGAAAACGGAAGGAATCATAATATTCACTATTTCGATAACGTTGAACTTCTTCTCCGAAACCATCTGCCCCGAAAGAAAATGTACTAATCACCGACATACCAAAGTCATCCAACATGCCTACATCGCCTGTCCATGAACGACCGATAATAGTAGAATCCACTACATCTTGATCGTCTTCACAAGAAGACAAGCCTATACATAGGACAGACAGCAAGAACAACTGCACCAAAAACTTCATAACCTTCATTTATTTATATAATTTGCATCTGTCAACATCACAACTTTTCCTTCTATCTTACCGGAAAGATAATGGTCACGCACCCATACATTCTCAAAGTATTTCACTTTACCATCTGCAAAAGTCAACTTCAAAGTCTCTTTGCTATCATCTGTCCAACGCCAATTAAACTCCCGATCATAAGTCACTTTACCGTCCGTAGTGTAAGTTGTGGATACTTCCTGCCCCTTGTTATCTTTCTTATAAAATCTTAGTTGATACGCACCAGTCACAACACCATCACTTTCGTAATCTTCAACCCATGTTCTTTCACACAATTTGTCGTCACTATTCTGCATAGTATAATACACATCATCCCCACAAGACGCCAGTCCAATCGTAAATACACACAACAGCAATATCTTCACATAATTCAAAGTCTTCATAAGTTATCGAGTTTAGTTAATACTTGTGGACAAACATACACAAAAAAAATGAAACACTTAATACTTAGCCTGGAATTTCTTGTAGAAGACAAGGAATAAAATAAATCCCATCAGTGCAAACGGTACGCCTGCCAATGCGGGATAACGGTATCCTCCACTCAAGGCAAGACCTCCGATATAGGCTCCGATAGCATTCCCCAAATTGAAGGCCATCTGCACACAAGCGCCTCCCAACATTTCTCCTCCAGGGGCCACACGAATCATCAACACCTGCTCCGGACTGGAGACGGCAAACAAACCTGCCGTACAGAGTGTCATCAATATTGCCGAACACCACGGATGGGGCGAGAGTAAAAATATCAATAATAAAATAACACATATCATCCCTTGCACCACCGTACCGACCTTCCCCGGAGTGTACCGGTCGGACATGCGCCCACTGACCAGATTGCCGACAACCATTCCGAATCCTGCCAGTACCATCAGCGCTGTAATGCTTTCCGCACTAAAACCGGAAACCTCGGTCAGCAACGGGGTGATGTAGCTATACCAGCAGAATACGCCACCGTTGCCCAAAGCCGTAGCTCCCAATATGAGCCACGGCGCCGGCTTCTTCAAAAAACGGAACTGTCCTTTAAATCCCGTGTCTTTCAGTCCTTCGACCTGCGGTACCCAACGCCAAATGTAGTACAATGTTATCAATCCCCAGGCACCTACCAGCAGAAACGTGGCACGCCAAGACAGTGTATGGCTCAACGAAGTACCCAACGGCACCCCAAACAGATTGGCCACAGTCATTCCCGCTATCATAATTGAAACCGCCTCCGAGCTTTTCCCCTTATCAGCCAATTTTCCCGCAACAATGGAAGCCACCCCAAAATAAGCGCCATGAGGAAGTCCGGAAACAAAACGTCCCAACAGCAAGACCCAATAATTGGGTGCCATAGACGCACAAATATTACCCACAATCATTAATGTCATCAAGACCAGCAGAATCTGCTTCAACGGACGATTGCGGGCCAGGAGCAGCATGGGTGCACCAAAACAGCCACCCAACGCATACGC
>ENA-ORLI01000389-ORLI01000389.1-human-gut-metagenome-genome-assembly--contig:-NODE-389-length-11088-cov-9.47412_pt1 | contig 11088 bp, 10 predicted proteins | sample MGYA00243015_ERZ508825 | MGnify/ENA primary metagenome ERZ508825 (study PRJEB26277, sample SAMN04329804) | human gut metagenome | biome: human-associated habitat | host: Homo sapiens | place: USA... | reverse complement strand
TAGGGACAGTCGCGAAATAGGCTTAAAATTATAACAAATTGATTGTCAATGTGATAAAAATTTCATATCTTAGCTACAGGAATTAAAAATTCCTCCGAACACCCTGGAAAAGTGACTTTCGGAGGAAATGAGCAAAAATAACTCATGGCAAAAGTACGAAATTTATCTGACATTCAGCAAGAGATTGCATTTACAGAGTTTGATTTTTATCAGCGATACGAAGAGAGCTTCAAAACATCGGAACTTGGACGGATCAAGTCACTTCTTCCTCTTCGAGAGATGGCGATATCGTTCGGTTTAGTAGAAGAGAAGCCGAAGAGTTTGAGAGTGAAGCGAGGACGAAAGTCCTTCTTCACACCTGAGGGCAAGGTGGCGTTGGCGTTCTTGAAGATGTATACAGGATTGTCAGCTCCGAAGCTGATGGATGCGTTGAATGGAAACATCCATTATCAGATCTTCTGCGGGATCAGGATCAGTCCTGAGAACCAGTTGACAAACTACAAGCTGATCGACAGCATTCTGGTAGAATTGTCCAAGAAACTGAAGATTCAGGAGCAGCAGAAGGTACTTGCAGATGCATGGAAGCCGTACATGAAGAACCTTGATACTGTCTATACAGATGCCAGCTGCTATGAAAGCCTGATGCGCTTTCCAACTGACGTGAAGTTGCTTTGGGAATGTGTAGATAGAGCATACAAGATGATGTGCGGTATCAGTTCTCAGCTTGGTGAGCATCGAATGAGAACAAAGTACAATGATATCGACAAGGCGAACCTGGCATATAGGAAGCAGCGCAAACATACTCATAAGCAGACCAGAAAGATGATAATGAGACTGCTTGCATTGCTGGGCAAGATACTGGGAGAAATCCGCAGACAGATGCGCGTCCATCCGGATGAAGAACTATTGAATTACAAGCAGTTGGATATGCTTGAGACTGTCACAAGGGTATATCGTCAGCAGAAGAACCACTTCAAGAGTGGTGACTCTCGTGAGAGTATCCCTAACCGTATTGTAAGTCTCAGCAAGCCTTACATCAGACCGATAGTCAGAGGCAAGGAGACCAAGATAGTCGAATTTGGAGCGAAGTGCAACAACATATTGATTGACGGAATATCGTTTATTGAGAAGCTATCATTCAATGCATTCAATGAAGGAACGAGACTTAAGCACTGTGTGTCATTGTCGAAGAAACTTACAGGCGTTGATGTAAAAAAGATAGGTGGCGACCAGGGTTACTCGGGTAATGACAACAGAACTTTCTGCAAGGAGAATGGTATTGAAACCTCATTCACTCAGAAAGGACGAACTGGAAAGAATGAAGTTAAGAACGCTACTAAACGAGAACTTGCACGCGTTCGAGCTACAGCAATGGAAGGCTCTTTTGGAACTCAGAAGGAGCATTATGGTCTGCGAAAGATTGCTGCAAGGATAAAATCGACAGAGATCATGCTGATCTTCTTCGGTATCCACACAGCAAATGTGGTAAACCTTGCAAGACGAGAGTCAGTCCAAGTAGCTCTTGCAGCCTGATGTTCCACGCATGGAACACGACTTTACGGGAGTGGTAGCTCCAGACGTGACTGAAAATGAAAAAATCGGCCCTAAAAACAGAGCCGATGATATAAAAAACGATGAGTATGATCGGAAAAATAAGGGAAAGTCTGCTGGTTAACTCAAATTGAAGGAATTAAATGACTATCCCTAATATATATGTATAAGCAGTTCAAGTGTGGAGTCGTTCGTTTATCTGACGACAGGCATTTGGCGTGGCCCGGAAACAAATAAACAATACCCCACACCGAATAGTATATCGAGAACCGATATAGCTATACACGGTGATGAGTGTCTGTATTGCCTATCCTTGTTTCCTTAAAATCGCCAAATTTTATCGTCAAGGATTAGCGAAACACTTTCACTAAACAATATGTCGCCATCCGGCGGGGACGGCACTGCAAAGTTAGTGAATGTTTCCTAATACACAACACGCTCTGGGGTATTGCCACCGCAAAGTTCCACAAAACAAAGTTTTTCTGCAACGGCCGACGGCCGGATCGAAAATTATATTCGTTGTAATTTGGGTGAAAAGTTTTTGTGTGTAAAGAGGGGGATGTTTGTAGTGTGTTGTTTTTCAGAATATTAATTGTGTGAAATTTTGATGTGCGGAAATGTTGTTTTGTCGGTGTACGGTTCGGAGATAAAAGGAAAAAGTGCTGGAATTTTGGGTGCGAACTATTTTTTCCGTTGTGTTGTATTAACTATTTGATACCTTGCTGGATAAGAGGTAAAACTTGTCGTGTTGCTTGCATAAGCGAGGATTTTGTATTACCTTTGCTGCGCTATGCGATTATGTGCTGCAAACGTTGGTTCCGTAGCTCAGTTGGATAGAGCAGCAGCCTTCTAAGCTGCGGGTCGCGCGTTCGAACCGCTCCGGAATCACTTGAGAAAAACGATGAAAGATCCGCTAAACAATAACTGTTTAGCGGATCTTTCGTTGTCATGGTGTGCCGGGCTTGTGAGAGGATTCGCCAAGGACCGAAGATGAACGGAGCCGTGTAATCCGGCAGTGCGTTGTCTGAAAAAAGCTCTGGCCGATTTTCCGGTCGGCCGTCTGAATGTTGCGGGCAGTGTCTGAAGTATGTAAATATCGGTATTGTTATCGGGTTATCGTCCGTTTCCAGACGGTTTTGTTGCCACAGTTGTCCGTGACGGTCAGTTGGAGCGTGTAGCTCCGGCCTTTCGGGGTGCGGGAGTCGTCGAAGGTGTGGGTAATGGTGCCCTGCATCGGATTGCGTTCGAGCAGGATCCACTCCCCGTCGAGTGTGGCCGTATAGCTGCCTATGCCGGAGAAGTTGTCTCGCAGGCGGAAGGTGATGCTGCGCGTTCTGATCGGCTCTCCGGCTTTGAAGCGGGGCTCGATGCGTGGCGGAACGGTGTCGGCCACCACGCAGAAGTCTCCCAAGGTGCGGGGCTAAAGTGTGACGGCGCCGCGTTTATATTTTCCTCCGGCATTGGAAACCTTCCCTTTGCGGACGAAACCCAGGGTGGTGTGGGGTTGTAAGTTCTGAGGAACATATGCCCGGATCGTAACCGTAGCCGCCGTATGCAGAGGCGTGTCGTAATCGAGGATCGAATAGAGGGGAGAGAGGACGGCGACCGACGGCGCGGCGGCGAATTGGGCCGGGCGGCTCGACTGACTGAAAAAGAGCGGTTCGTAGAAGACGCCGGCGGGGATGTGAACCGATGCCTCTCCTGCTGTATGCGAGAAGGGCCGGCGGTTATCGACGATGAGAGCCGTCGAATCGCATACGGCGCGAAAATCCCGCTGTGCAGGCTGTCGGATCGTCCGGAATTCGAGTATCGAGCGGTTGCCGCTGTCGTCTTCGGCTTCGATGCGGATCTGTTGGCTCTGGCCTTCCGAAAGAGTCAGCAGGGCCTGGTTTTTCAAGACGGGGTAGAAATCGTCGATGCAGCCGTCGAGTCGGGTGAGGCGGATCACTTCGTTGCGCGAGGCGACCTGCATGGGGTAGTGGGTGACGGCGTTGCAGTAGCGGGTCTGGTCGAAGGCGAAGCCGTCGATACGAAGCTCGAAGATCGGATCTTCGTCTGCAAATTCGCGTATGCGCCAGAGCCCGAATGTGTTGGATACGTCGTTTTTGCGGTCGGTCGCTTCCAGGATGAAGTAACCTCGGCCGCCGACGGAGAGTGCTCCTTCCTGTTTGAGCGCATAGCGTCCGGGCGTTTTTTCGACCAGCTCGACGGGGCGGGGCCGGGCGTGCACCGGGACACCGCGCACGCTGTCCACCTCGACGTAGTAGAGTTTCACCAGGCGCGGCGGAATGTCGTCGCGGGTGCGGATCACGCCGCTGGAAATGGTGTTGAGGGTCCGCTGCGTGCGGGAGTCGCGGATCTCGAAATGCAGGTGCGGGCCTGCGGACGAGCCTGTATTTCCCGACCAGGCGAACTGCTCGCCCTGTTTGAGCGGAAACCGGTCGGCCGAGGGATAGAGATTGATGCTGTTTCGCCGGGTGCGGTAACGCTCCTCGTGTACGTATTTTTCGATGTCGTCGCGGTACTTCGAGAGGTGCCCATATACGGAAGTCGTGCCGTTGGGATGGGTGATGTAGATGGCGCGTCCATAGCCGCCCGGCGTGACGGCGATGCGTGAGATATAGCCGTCGGCCGTGGCGAGTACGGGTTTTCCCGTCATGCCATCGGTTTTGATGTCTATGCCCGAATGGAAGTGGTTGGGACGCATTTCGCCGAAGTTGGCGGAGTAAAGCCCGGCCACGTTCCGCAGGGGAAAGATGTAATCTTCCGGGGCGAGGTGCTGGGCCGAAACGGGAGCGCTGCACAGCAGCAGCGCGGAGATCAGAAGTCGTCGCATGGTTCGTCGTTTGTTTGGATCAATTCGCCGGCGGCATCGAGTACGGCGTCGTAGTCGTATCCGAGCGAAAGGCCGTAGCGGATCAGTTTGGTTTTCAAATCGTAAGTATCTTTGTATCGGGTCAGTCGGAGCTTTTTTTCGAGCTGTGTCCGCAGCCGTTCGGACTGGTTCGCCGGATCCAGTCGGGCAAGAGCTTCATCGATGATCGCTGCGGCGATGCCTTTGAGCCGGAGCGAGGTGCGGATCTTGCGGGCGCCCCAGCCGCTCAGTCGGATTTTGTCGCGCACGAAGGCTTCGGCGTAGCGGTTGTCGTCGATGAATCGGTCGGCGAGGAGCTTTTGCAGCACGCCCTGCCGGGCCGAAGGCTCCACGCCCCAGCGCTGCATCAGCCGCAGGGCGTCGCCCGAGGATTTTTCGCTCCGGGCACAGAGCCGGATCAAGGCCGCGTAAGCCTGTTCGGGCGTTTTGTCGCGTTTTATCTTCTTTGCAGGCTGCATGTCATGCGGTTTTTGTCGTTCAGGTCGCGGCGCACGGCGGTATCCGGAAACCCTTCCCGGGTCAGCATCCGGAACGTTTCGTCCGCGAAATTCTCGTGGATCTCGAAATAGAGCCGTCCGCCGGGACGGAGCAGCCGCCGGGCATTGCGGGCGATGGCCCGGTAGAAAATCAGCGGATCTCCGTCCTCGACGAAGAGCGCCTCCGCCGGTTCGTAACCCGTAACATTCACGCGTATCGAGGCTTTTTCGCTGCTGGGGATTTAGGGGTGATTGGAAACGATCAGGTCGAACTGTTCCCGTTGTCCGGGGAATAGCTCCCCGAGGGCGTCGCCTTGTCGGAAATCCACTTTTGCATCGAGTCTCCGGGCATTTTCGCGGGCGATGGAGAGGGCTTTTTCGGAAATATCGACGGCTGTATTTCGGGGCTCCGGGAGCCGGCGGGCCAGTGTTACGGCGATGCTGCCGCTGCCGGTGCCGACGTCGAGTACGGCGGGATTGTCCGGGGCGGGGGATTCGGCGATCCAGCGGACCAACTCTTCGGTTTCGGGACGGGGGATCAGCACCCCTTCCCGCACCTGGAAATCGAGCCCGTAAAATTCGGTATGTCCCAGTACGTATTGCAGGGGACGGCCGGCGGCCAGTTCGCCGATGATCCGGTCGAGTTCGTCGATTCCGAGCTCCTTGTCCGGTTCGGCGACCAGGTCGGTCAGGCAGAGTCCGCCGAGTTCCATCACAACGATCCGAGCGATTTGCCGCGCTTCGCGCTCGCCGTAGAGGGCGGTGAGCGGCGTTTCGATCCGTGCGATGATTTCCCGGCGTGTCGGCATAGTCGGTCCGTTTATTCCACAGTACGCAGGGATTCGAGCCGTTCGAAGAAGTCGGGGAAGCTCTTGGCCACGCATGCGGGATTTTCGATAACGACGGGGGTGTCGGCGTTCAGAGCCGCTACCGCGAGCGACATGGCGATGCGATGGTCGTCGTGGCTGTGCACGTGTCCGCCCCGGATGCGTCCGCCCCGGATTTTCATCGTATCCTCTTCGTCGAGATCGACCTCGATGCCGAGTTTGGCGTACTCCTCGCGGATCGACTCGGCGCGGTTGCCCTCCTTGTTCTCCAGCCGGGAGGTTCCCTTGATGACGCTCGTTCCTTCGGCTGAAGCGGCCAGGGCAGCCAGGGCCGGGAAAAGCCCCGGACATTGGGTCGCGTCGAATGAGAAGGCTTGCAGCGGACGGTGTGCGACGGTGATCGTGTCGCCCTCGTCGATGACGGATGCGCCGGCCCGTATGAGGGCAGTCATAACGGCTGTGTCGGCCTGTCGGGAGAGTACCGAGAGGTTGCGGATCGTCACTTCACCCGCGACGGCCCCCGCCACCAGCAGGAAGGCGGCCGCGCTCCAGTCGCTCTCGATTTCGAACTCGGCAGGCCGGTAGCGTTGTCCTCCGGCCACGTAGAATTCTTTATAGTCTTTATGCAGGATTTCGATGCCGAAGCGCTCGGCCGTGTCGATCGTGATGTCGATATAGGGGGTCGATATTACGTGGGGAACGTGAATCGTCGTCTCCTCTTCGGCGATCGGCAGGGCCAGCAGCAGTCCTGTGATGAACTGGGAGGAAACCAGCCCCTCTACCTGAACCTCGCCGCCCCGGATCGGGCCTTGGATATGGAGGGGAAGATGGTCGTTGCGGTCGTGAACCCGGACGCCCAGTGCCCGGAGCGTGCGGATCATCGTCCGGAACGAGCGGTGCAGCAGCGGTCCTTCGCCCACCACTCCGATCGGCGTGTCGCAGAGGGATGCGATCGGGGTGAAGAGCCGGGTGGAAAGCCCCGACTGGCCGACGTAGAGTTTGTCGCCTGCGGGGGAGAGGCCGCCGTCGATTTCGAGCGTGCGCTCTCCGGTGCGCCGTACCCGGGCACCGAGCGCCTCGATGCAGCGGATGGCCGAACGGGTATCGTCGCAAAATTCGATGTTATGCAGCCGGGAAGTACCTTCGGCCAGCAGCGAGGCGGCCAGGGCGCGCTGTGCGTAACTTTTGGAACATGGGGGAATGCAAATGCCTCGAACCCTCCCCGGGGGAACGGATTGATCCATATACGGATAATTACTGTATTTTTCGGTGCGGCAGTTCGGAGTTTAGTCCGTTGCGGCACTTGTCAAAAAGTCGTTGTTTCGCTTTCCATTTTCCGAATCCGGAATGATTCGCGCGAACTGTACGATGCAAACCGGTGTTCGAAAATGGTTGTCTGTTTGTTTTTTCCGGGATGCGCTCCCGGAATCGGTTGCGAGTCCGCAATCCTTTCCGGATTTCGTTTCGGACTTCCCGGGCTTGCCGGGAGGGGCGCTTGCCGCAGGCGGAAAACGGTTCCGGATTCCGGTCCGGGTTCGTACCGTCGTAGGCAGGAGTCGGGCGGATTCCGCGAGGCCGATCCGCCGGGCATTGCCCGACAGAAGGCGGGTACGGTCTATTTCTCCTCGGACGGATTCTCTTCGGCTGCGCTCGCGGGTTGTCCCTTGCGGAGTTTGTCGAGCGTCGGACTGCGCCGCAGTTCGAAATGCTGTCCCAGATAGACCTTGCGCACCATCGGGTCGGCAGCCAGCTCCTCGGCCGAACCCGCCTTGAGGATTTTACCCTCGAACAGCAGGTAGGTACGGTCGGTGATGGCCAGCGTTTCATCGACGTTGTGGTCGGTGATGATGACGCCGATATTCTTGTTCTTCAGCGTAGCGACGATGCTCTGGATGTCTTCGACAGCGATCGGATCGACGCCTGCGAACGGTTCGTCGAGCAGGATGAAGGCCGGGTTGATCGCCACGGCGCGGGCGATTTCGGTACGTCGCCGCTCGCCGCCCGACAGCTGGATGCCGAGGCTCTTGCGTACTTTCTGAAGGCGGAACTCTTCGATCAGCGCTTCGCAGCGTGCGGCCTGTTCGTCCTTTTTCAGATCGGTCATCTCCAGAACGGCCTTGATGTTGTCCTCGACGCTCAAACGGCGGAAAACCGAGGCCTCCTGCGCCAGTTTCCCCCCACCCTTCTGGGCCCGGCGATAGACGGGCGCTTTGGGGAGTTCGGCTACCTGGCCGTTGGCGTCTTCGAGAAAGATCTGGCCTTCGTTGGGTTTGATCAGGCCGACGATCATATAGAACGTCGTGGTCTTGCCGGCTCCGTTCGGACCCAGAAGACCCACGATCTCACCCTGGTTCACGTCGATCGAAACGTGGTTCACCACGGTGCGGGCTTTGTATTTCTTGACGAGCTCGCTGGTGTAAAGACGCATTTTTTATGAAATTTTTTTACAAAGTTATGTTTTTTTCCGAATTATTTTTATCTTTACATTGAAATTTGTGTTTGAGAAGAGTTATGAAGCAAAATGAAGATTCCTTGCTGCGCGAGAAACTGAAAGAATATTTCGGCTTCTCTTCATTCAAGGGGAATCAGGAAGCCGTGATTCGCAATGTGTTGAGTGGAAAAGATACGTTCGTGCTGATGCCTACCGGCGGCGGCAAGTCCTTGTGTTACCAGTTGCCCGCCCTGCTGATGGACGGCGTGGCGATCGTCATATCGCCGTTGATCGCCCTGATGAAAAACCAGGTGGATGCCATGCGCACCTATTCTAACGATGCGGGAATCGCTCACTTCCTGAACTCTTCCCTGAACAAGAGTGCCATCGCGCAGGTGCGCAACGATGTGTTGGAGGGGCGGACCAAGCTGCTCTACTTCGCTCCGGAGTCGCTCACCAAAGAGGATAACGTGGCGTTTCTGCGCAAGGTCAAGGTTTCGTTCTACGCCATCGACGAGGCGCACTGTATTTCGGAGTGGGGGCATGATTTCCGTCCGGAGTACCGCCGCATTCGTCCGATCATCAACGAGATCGGCACGGCGCCCCTGATCGCCCTGACGGCGACGGCTACCCCCAAGGTGCAGATGGACATCCAGAAAAACCTGGGTATGAGCGACGCTTCGGTATTCAAGTCGTCGTTCAACCGCCCCAACTTGTATTACGAAATCCGGCCCAAGCTCACCGTCGACCACGACATTATCCGTTACATCAAGCAGCACGAGGGCAAGAGCGGCATCATCTACTGCCTGAGCCGCAAGAAGGTCGAGGAGCTTACGGAGTTGCTCGTAGCCAACGGCATCCGGGCTTTGGCCTATCACGCCGGTATGGACGCCCAGACACGTGCGGCCAATCAGGACGACTTCCTGATGGAGCGGGCCGATGTGATCGTGGCCACGATCGCTTTCGGCATGGGTATCGACAAACCCGACGTGCGCTATGTGATCCATTACGATATTCCCAAGTCTCTGGAGGGATATTATCAGGAGACGGGGCGTGCGGGACGCGACGGCGGCGAAGGACACTGCCTTACCTTTTATAGTTATAAGGATATTCAGAAGCTGGAGAAGTTCATGCAGGGAAAGCCGGTGGCCGAGCAGGAGATCGGCAAGCTGCTGCTGCTCGAAACCGTGTCGTACGCCGAAAGTTCGATGTGCCGTCGCAAGACGCTGTTGCACTATTTCGGGGAGGAATATCCTGAGGAGAACTGCGGCTGCTGCGACAACTGCCTCCACCCCAAACCCAAGATCGACGCCCAGGCGTCGCTTCGCATGGCGCTCGAGGCGTTGCGCGATCTGGGGGACAAATTCAAGGCGGACTACCTGGCCAGCGTGCTGGTCGGTAAGAATACCGCGTTGATCAAGAGTTACGGACACAACAAGAGTGAATGGTTCGGGGCCGGTGCGGACCATGACATCCGTTATTGGGGAGCCGTGATCCGTCAGGCGCTGATTATGGGCCTTATCGATAAGAATATCGAAAATTATGGATTGCTGTCGATCAATACCAAAGGAGAGGAGTTCATCGCCGCACCCCGCCCGGTCTATATAACTCTCGACCACGACTACGACGAGGAGGAGAAAGAGACCGATGCGGTGGCTCCTACGGGTAAAGGAGGGGCGGCCGACGAGGAGCTGTTCTCAATGCTCAAGGATTTGCGGAAGAAGGTGGCGCGGCAGCATGATCTGCCTCCGTTCGTCATCTTCCAGGATCCGTCGCTCGAAGATATGGCGATCCAGTACCCGATCACCATCGAGGAGATGCAGAACATCTCGGGCGTGGGTGTGGGTAAGGCCCGCAAGTTCGGCGAGGAGTTCATCCGCCTGATCCGCGCCTATGTGGAGGAGAAGGAGATTGTCCGCCCGCAGGATATGATCGTCAAGTCGGTGGGCTTCTAGTCTGGCAACAAGATTTTCTTCATTCAGGTCATCGACCGTAAGATGGATTTCGAGGACATCGCCCGTGCCAAAGACCTCGATTTCGACGAATTGCTGACCGAAATCGAAGGGATCGTCAATTCGGGAACGAAACTGGATATTTCCTACTACATCGAACAGGTGATCGACGAGGATAAATCCAATGATATTTACCTCTATTTCAAGGAGGACGCCCAGAGCGATTCGCTCGACGAGGCGATCGAGGAGCTGGGCGGCGACTATACCGAGGAGGAGATCCGGCTGGTACGTATCAAGTTCATGTGCGAACAGGGCAACTGACGGGGCGGGCAGAAGAGTTCCTTATTATAGACAGAGTGCGGGAAATCCCGCGAACTTATGCAGATATGGGGTATAGATTGCAGCGATTCAGGGTAATACTGATGACATCCATAGCGATCATGATCGTGGTGATGGCCGTATGTCTGTTCGTACATCCGACCTCCGGAGGCGCACTTTTGGTGCTGGCGCTCGGCGGGAGTCTGGCGGCCCTCATCCTGGATTATCGGCGCAGGGAGCGGGAGCGGAAAAAAAGCAAATGAGAATCGTTTAACCATAAATCGAGAAGCTATGAAAAAGAAGAACGCACAATTTAACAAGAAGACGGCGACCGTCGCGTTGATTTTTATGCTGGCTACGATCATGTGGCTTACGATCAATGTCGTTTGGTGCTTGCACGACGGTCATTATGCGAACCTGATTATTCCGGTGCTTTTCGTCGTCGCGGGCGTCGCAATGTTTTACAACGAATTTCACAAGAAACCTCGCAAGCATGTCGAGGATGTGAAGAAATACCTCTGATGATTGTGTGTCCGAAAGGCCAGTCCGAAGCTTTCTGCGGCCGGTAAGTCGCGGCAGAGGGGGCGGGAGCCGGTCCGATGGAGGAAAACAAGCCGGCCGACGGATGCGGCGACGGGCCGTTTCTGTGGTCGGAGCG
>ENA-ORLI01000381-ORLI01000381.1-human-gut-metagenome-genome-assembly--contig:-NODE-381-length-11234-cov-6.07809_pt1 | contig 11234 bp, 8 predicted proteins | sample MGYA00243015_ERZ508825 | MGnify/ENA primary metagenome ERZ508825 (study PRJEB26277, sample SAMN04329804) | human gut metagenome | biome: human-associated habitat | host: Homo sapiens | place: USA... | reverse complement strand
CGGTCGAAGAATGCCTCGTACAAGTCGGCACCGGGGCCCCCCCCTTCGGCAGCAACCTTCTCGCTGTTCGTACCCACGATATAGACCGCCCCTACGGCAAAGCGTCCCGCATGGTACATCACGCCGGGCGAAAATTCGAAATCCAGCCGTGTATTCTTGTGGCGCAGGTCTTTGCGCTTGGCATAGTTGCGGGCTTCGAACTCCACGCGCAGGCCACCCGTCCACCGGTTGCCCAGCACGGCCGATACGCCGCCCGTGAACGTGTAATCCTCGCGCACCTTGCGCCCCGGCGTAAATTCGAGGATGTCTACCGGATAATACCCCGGCTCGGTGAACATCGAGCCGCACATGTTGCGGCCGTCGAAATAGTCGTAGCCGAAACCGCCCGAGAACGAGACCTTCTTCAGGTGGCGCACCGACTCGGTTTTCGCCCCGGCATTCCAACTGTCGTCCGACGCGGAGTGGCCCGCAAGCCCGCCGTTCTCCTTGGTGAAATAGATCTCGGCATAAGAACGGCTCAGTGAGTCCTGCCGGATACCCGCAGCGTTCAGGCCGCCGTTCCAGGGATTGCGGCGGAAGATATAGTCGAAACGCTCCTGCGCCGTGGCAGCAGAGACGGCGGCCAACATCAGTATCGTTAAAATCCGTCTCATAGGCTAATCTCGCAAAGATTGTGTCTCACGCTCATAAAAATCGTTCGACGAGTTATTGGTATCCACGTACCTTTCGAAGCCGGCAGCCGCCGTGGCCGCTTCATCCAGCTTCCGGTGCAGGGTATGTCCCTGCGCCTTGGCCGAGAAGCCGACGTAACCGGCATCCACATCGGTGTGCAGGCGTTTGTGCTTGGTCGCCTCGGTCATGTTGCATACCTCGACGCCGTCCACGATCCAGTCGTCCCACGGGATCTTCGAATAGGTGATGCTGCCGCTCTGAACCGTCGACTGGAGGTCGTCGGCCAGATAGGCATCCAGATCGAACCCTTCGGGCGCCCGGAAAAGGATCACGGCGGGCGAATTCTGCGAGATCACGTAGACGACGGCCGTATTCGTCCCGGTCTTTTTCAGCACCTTCATGTAATGCGCCTGGTCGATCTGGTCGCCCGGGACAGGCGTGGGGTGCAACTTGTTGCCGGGATAGTATACCATGTCGTAGAGCACGAAACAGCCCTTGCGGTTGAGGTTCACCGACTGGGAATAGGTCTGCGTATGGTCGACGCCATGGTAGGCCACCACGGCATCCTCGCCGGGTTGCAGCGGGAAATCCGTCCCCGAGCCCGGGAACATCCAGATACAGTCGGGTACGGCGGCGTAATCACGGAAAACGATGTTGCCCGAAGGGTCGGTGCTCGTCCAGGGATTGGCGGCCTGCGAGTTGTAGGGGGCGACCATCGCCAGGCACAGCCCGTCAAGGTAATAGGTCTCGAAACCGTTGTTGTGCAGGATGATATATTTGTCGTCGGCATAAGTCCCCGTCGCCGGCGGATCCTGCATGCAGCCGCCCGAGTAGATCTCCTTGATGAGGATCGTACCCGGCTTGGAAAATTTCAGCGCCACGTCGACTTCCTTGTCCTCGCCGACAAGGTCGACCTGCTCGATCGTACCGTTGAATACCGCCGAATCGTCGGGCAGGTCGAGCACCGAGAGACGGTAATGCCCGGCAGCGACGCGGAACCCGGCGTGGCCCTGCGCATCGGTCAGGGCGGTATAAACATTGCCCGTATTGCGGTCGGAGAGTTTCACCGCGACGCCTTCGCGCAGATAGCCGGCGTACCCCTCGGGATACACGGCCGTCACACGGAGTTCGCGCAGCGCACCGTCGTAAGGGTTCCTGTCGAACGACGTGCAACCGGCCACCAGCAGACAGGACAATATGCAAAATATCTTTCTCATCGTTTTCAGAATTTAAGGCGTACCGTAAGTCCGTAATAGAAATCGGGTGTGAAGACCGCCTTGACACCCGTGGCATACGAAGCGACGAAAGGCCGCGAATTGGTGAAGTTATTGGCGTAGAACGAGACGGAGACATGGTCGCCGATCTCCTTCGTGATGCTCAGGTTGGCCGAAAAATAGGGGTCGTAACCGTCGCCGTTGAAAGAGTAGGCATTGCCCGAACGCAACAGCAGGGAGGAGAAGGCCGGGTCGTTCTTCTCGGCATCGGTAAAGGGATGACGATTGCCATCGAGGTCGATGTAGGCCACAGGCCAGATCGCCGTATAGCTGTCGCCGTCGTAGATGCTCCCGCCGGTGGGGTTACGGTCTTCGTCGACGTTGAAGGCATACTCGCGTCCCTTGTACTCCGAAAGGTTCTGCGAGCGCTTCACGAGCGAGGCTTCGAGCCGCAGCGAGATGACCATGCGGATCGAGGGCACGTGCGTCGTGGCCGTGAGATTCATATCCAGCGCATGCAGCTTCCGGCCGTTGTAGGTGACGTTGGAGCTGCCCCCGTTATCGAGATAAACCCCCACATAGGGGTAGAACTCGCCGCCGGTCGAGGTCGAGGGATAGTAACATGCCTCACCCTCGTTGACGTATTTGGTATAGCCGTAAGCCCCATCGAGCCGCAGCTGCGTGCGGATGGGGTTGATCTGCGGGAACTCCACGACGAACTCCAGCCCCATGCGATCCACGGGCGAACCGTTGTTCTGGTAGGTATTCTTGACGAACGTCCGCTTGGTGGAAGTGGTCTGCATGGCGATCCAGCCGGCCGAAGGGTTGTCCTTGTCGCGGACGAAGATTTCGCCTGTCTGGCTGTCGACGCGGAATGCCGGGTTCGCCGGCATCGTGTAGGCCGTCCCGTCGGGCAGCGTGGACGGCACGCCCATCATGTTATAGGAGAACGGCTCGAAGGAGGCGCTCAGCTTGTAGGGATATTTCGTGCGATTGAAATAGCCGACCAGCGAGACCGAGGTGCCCCCGATACGCAGGTCGACGCCGACCTCTGAATTGCGGTTGCGCTGCCACTTCAGGTTGTCGTTGTAGAGTATCTGGTAAGGCTGCGTGTGATAAACATAGGCGCTCTGCCCCGAGCCATAGGTGGTTGCGAACACGGGCGTATCGCGGTATTCGGGCAGCGGATAAAGCACGTTGAACGACGGCAGCTTCTCGGTGATGCCCCAGCCTCCGCGGACAGTCAGATGGTCGTTGATGCGGAATTTCAGATTGAAGCGTGGCGAGAGGCTCGACGTATTCTCGTATTGCGTATTCTTGATAAAGGTCTTTTCGGCACGCAGGCCCGCCATCAGTTGCAGCGTGGTCGCCACCAGCGGCACAGTCAGCGTCTACTCCACGTAGGGCGCGAGGTTATGCATATAGGGGATGTCCGTATACGGACGGGGGCGGTAACCGTTAGGCGCGAGGGAGGGAGTCGCATAGTACTCCCCGTCCCCGACATTACCGTTGGCCCGCCACGAAGCGCCGACCTTGGCATTGCTGTGCACGTCGCCCCAGCTGCGCACCCACGTGGCCTTGAGGTTGGCCGCATAGTCGAGCTGCTTGGAATCGACGTATTTGGTCGAATAATAGACCGGAGGGAGCATCTCGGCGATGTAATACCCTTCCTGTTCGGCATGGACGGCCGGAAGGGAGGTCGAATTGAGGTTATAGGTGCGCTTGCGTGCAAGGTTGTCGGTATAGTTGAGCGACGCGTCGAAGTCCAGGCTCGTGATCCACGACCTGTTCAGCAGCCATTTGAGCGAGGTGTTGGCACGCAGCACATTGTCACGCACCTTCTCCCACTCGCCTTTCTGGGCATCGGGGTCGTCCTCGGTATTCATACCGCCGATATTGGCCGTTACGCCGAAATTGAAACGCAGAACCTTGGCGAAGGTATTCTGGTAGTTGAGCGCCAGCCCCGTGCGGGAATAGGAGGTGTAGGGCGACGTGGGGTTCTTCGTGGCCCGCGTATACTCGACGTTGCTGTTCAGCACCCCGTGGTTCCGCCCCAGGTCGAAGCCCTTCGAGGCGGCGATCTGTTTGGTGCGCGGATTGGTGGAGAGCGTCACCGTATAGGGCGTCTTGCCCTTGCGGGTCGAGATTTTCACCACACCCGACGAAATGTCGCCGTATTCGGCCGAAGGTACTCCGGTCACCACCTCGACCGACTCGATGTTGGTCGCCGACAGGTTGCGTGTGCTGGCACCCGTCGGGTCGCCCAGCGAAGCATTGGTGGAAAGGCGTACGCCGTCGACCTCGACGGCCGTACCGAACGCCGCATTGCCGGCCGTGCTCCCGCCGCTGCGCAGCGAAAAGACATTGTCCTTCATCAGGTCGGGATTAACCGTTTTGCCACCCGGCAGCAGTGCCGAGATGTCCGACGCATTGACCATTTGCAGGTGGTCGATGGCATTGCCGCCGATCGTACGCGACGTAGCCATGGCGTTGGGCGCCTCCTTGGCCGTCACCACGACGCTCTCCAGTTTCAGGTTATCCTCGGGGGCATAAAGCCTGACCGGCCCCATCCCCGTACGCACGTCGACCTCGGCTTCGGTGGTAACGAACCCCAGGCAGGAAACGACAAAACGCGTTTCCCCGGCCGGGACTCCCTTCACCGTGAAGTTTCCGTCGGCATCGGCCACGGCCCACAATCCGGACTGCGGCAATTCGACGACTGCTTGTCCGATCGGCTTGCCGGTATCCTTTACAAGCACCCGTCCCGTAACGTCGAGACGCTGCGCCGACACGACAGCCGGGACAATCGTGCATAAAAACAGTAGTAAAAGTTTCCTCATATGCTTGACCTAACGCAACAAATATAACGAAAAAGCATTACCCATAAACCGTTTATGTTATTTTTTTAACATATAACGTAATTTTTGCCTGCAAAAATAGCGATTCGGGCCTCAGGCGGCAATCGCCATTTATGGGGATTTTCACCGGCCACCCTACCGGGATATGCGCATAAAACGGGGTTTTCCCACCTTTATATTATATAGGTCGGAAAGATTAATATATGATTTTTAGTACTCTGTATTGCATAGTATGTATTTTTTGCTTACATTTGCCGATATTATAACCACATTTATTGGTGTTTGGTAATTTTTTATTGATTTTCGATAAAAATAAATTGTTTTTCAAGATTATATTATTACCTTTGTCCCAAGCGCCTCACACACCGCTTACAGATTGTAACCCTCAACATCGCAAACCGCTTTATAACGGCAGACTGAATATGATAAAGCTGGAAAACATCAACAAGACCTATAATAATGGGTCACCCCTGCACGTGCTCAAAGGCATCGACCTCGATGTAGAAAAGGGCGAACTGGTCTCGATCATGGGCGCCTCGGGTTCGGGAAAATCCACCCTGCTGAACATCCTCGGGATTCTCGACGACTACGACAGCGGCAGTTACTACCTGGCCGGACGGCTGATCAAGAACCTCAGCGAAACGCAGGCCGCCGCTGCGCGCAACAACATGATCGGCTATATTTTCCAGTCCTTCAACCTGATCAATTACAAGAACGCCGTCGAAAACGTCGCCCTGCCGCTCTACTACCAGGGCGTCTCGCGCCGCAAACGCAACGCCCTGGCACTCGAATACCTCGACATGCTGGGGCTCAGGGAGTGGGCCGACCACATGCCCAACGAAATGTCCGGCGGCCAGAAACAGCGCGTGGCCATCGCCCGGGCGCTTATCAACAAGCCCCAGATCATCCTAGCCGACGAACCTACGGGCGCACTGGACAGCGTCACCTCGCAGGAGGTGATGAACCTGCTGCGCAGCGTCAACTCGGACATGGGGATGACCATCATTTGCGTCACCCACGAACAGTCGATCGCCGACCAGACGGACAAGATCATCCGACTGACGGACGGCGTCATCAGCAGTATCACCGAAACCGGACTCGGAAAGCGATGAGGGAACTGCTGCTGGAGATCTGGACATCGGTGCGCCGCAACAAGCTGCGCACGTTCCTCACGGGCTTCTCGGTCGCGTGGGGCATTTTCATGCTCGTCATCCTGCTGGGCTCGGGCAACGGGCTCAAGAACGGCGTAACCTCCAATTTCGGCAACTACGCCACCAACTCGATCGACCTCTACGGCGGCCGTACTTCGAAGCCCTACATGGGCTACCAGAAGGGGCGCCGCATCCGGCTGTGGAACAGCGACCTCGAAATCCTCGCCCGGGAATTCCCCGAGGTAGACGAAGTGGCTGCCAACTCGTGGTTCGACAACCATACGGCAACCTACGGGAACGAATACACCAAGGTCTGGCTGCGCGGCTCGCTGCCCAAGATCGAACAGATCGAGGGCGTGGAGATCGTAAAGGGGCGCTTCGTCAACGACGCCGACATCCGCGAATACCGCAAGTCGCTGGTCATCGACCAGGCCATGCAGTCCCTGCTATTCAAGGGCGCCGATCCGCTGGGGGCAAGGATCAAGCTCGACAGCACGGTATTCACCGTGGTCGGCGTCTACAAGGGCGACGCCCAGCGCAGCAGTTCGTCGTGTTACATCCCGCTGACCACCGGGCAGCTGCTCTACAACGCCAACAGCCCCGAAGTGAACAATGCCATCATCACCATCAAGGGCGTCCACACCACCGAGGCGATGAAGGAGTTCGAAAAGCGCGTCATCCGGCGCCTTTCCGCCGAACACCACTTCGCCCCCGACGACGAAAGCGCCATCTGGCTCGACAATACGATGGAAACCTACAAGAATTTCATGATGGTTTTCGCAGGCATCAACATCTTCGTCTGGATCATCGGCCTGGGGACGCTGCTGGCCGGCATCGTCGGCGTAAGCAACATCATGCTCGTGACGGTCACGGAGCGCACCTCCGAATTCGGCATACGCAAGGCGCTGGGCGCCAAGCCCGTGTCGATCATCAGGCTGATCCTTACCGAGTCGGTGATGATAACCGCCGTATTCGGTTACCTGGGTATGGTATTCGGCGTGGCGATGATGGAAGGGGTCAACTACATGCTCATCCTGCCGCCGCCGACGGGCGGCGGCCATGCGCCGTCGATCTTCCTCAACCCGACGCTCGACCTGGGCGTTGCGGTCAGCGCGACGGTCGTGCTGGTCATCGCCGGCCTGATCGCAGGCTACGTCCCAGCCTACCGGGCCGCACAACTCAAGACAATCGACGCCCTGCGTTATAACAAGTAGAAGCCATGGGATTTTTCGATACAGACCGCTGGAACGAGATATGGCAGACGATCTCCCGCAACCGCAAGCGCAGCATCATGACGGCACTGGGCGTCTTCTGGGGCAGCTTCATGCTTACCGTACTGCTGGGTGCCGGCATGGGGCTGGGACGTCTGTTCCGGGCACAGCTGGGCGACATGTCGACCAACACGCTGCTCATACAGCCTTCGCAGACCTCTCTCCCCTACAAGGGCATGCCCAAGAACCGCTGGTGGCGCATGAACAACGACGACGTGGAAAACGTCCGGGGGCTCAAGGAGGTGCAGTACGCCTCGGGCGTCTACTGGGGCGGGGAGATCCATTGCAGCTACAACGAACGCAAGGGCGACTATTCGCTGATGGGCTACATGCCCGACTACCAGCAGATCAACCCACAGAAGATCATCTACGGCCGCTTCATCAACGACGTCGACATGGCGCAGAAGCGCAAGGTCTGCGTCATCGGCACCCAGATCCAGAAAGACCTGTTCCCGGGAATGGAAGACCCGACCGGCAAGGTCATCAAGGTCAACAACAGCTATTTCACCATCATCGGCGTCATGCGGCGCCAGAGCACGGCCATGTCGTTCAGCAACGTCGAACGCACGGTCGTAGCCCCGATCTCGCTCGCGCAGCAGATGTACGGCGGGGGCAACTCGATCCACATGCTGGCCATCGCCGGCCGGGAGGACACCCCGAGCAAAGAGGTCGAAACCGCCTGCAAGTCGGTGATCTTCGCCAAGCACCTGATCTCGCCGGACGACGAGAAAGCCGCCTGGTGCATGGCCACGGCCGAGATGTTCGACAAGGTGATGAGCCTCTTCTGGGGCATCGGGTTCCTGACATGGATCGTGGGCCTGGGGACACTGCTGGCCGGCATCGTCGGCGTGAGTAACATCATGCTGGTGCTGGTCAAGGAGCGCACGCAGGAGATCGGCATACGCCGCGCCCTGGGCGCACCGCCCACGGCCATCATCTCGCAGATACTCTCCGAAAGTTTCATCCTCACCTTCATCGCCGGGGTGGTCGGCCTCACGGCCGCGGTCGGGGTGCTGTCGGTCGCCGACTCGATCTATTACCAGGCGGTGCGCGTGGCCCAGGAGGGTGCCGAGATCTCGTGGCAAATATCGTTCGGGACAGGCATGCTGGCGCTTTTCATCCTCGTCGCGGGCAGCCTGCTGGCGGGCGTCATCCCCGCCTACCGGGCCCTGAGCATCAAGGCTGTGGATGCAATACGTGAAGAATAACAATCAAATTCAATAGATTACGGCTATGAAAAAATTTCTGAAAATCTTTCTGGGTGTGCTCTTTGCGGCGCTGTTGCTCCGAACTGTCGAGTTCGTCGCCCCGAAGACCCGCCGTGTAACGTTACGCTACACGATCGGACATCCCAAACTAGACACGCTCAAACTATTCGTTGTCGCCACCGGCAAGGTCGAACCCCGCGACGAGGTGCTGATCAAGCCCCAGATTTCGGGTATCGTTTCCGACGTCTACAAGGAGGCCGGCCAGATGGTGCGCAAGGGCGAGGTGATCGCCACGGTGAAGGTCGTCCCGGAGATGGGACAGCTTTCGAGCGCCGAATCGCGCGTCTCGGTAGCCGAAATATCGCTGGCGCAGACCCGCCGCGAATTCGGCCGCACGGAAACACTGCACGACAAGGGCGTCGTCTCGGACGAGGAGTTCGAACAGGGGCGCACCGACCTCCAGAAAGCCGAGGAGGAACTGCTGAACGCCAAAGAGAATCTGGAGATCGTCAAGAACGGCATCACCAGCCGCTACAAGGAGCTCAGCAACACGCAGATCCGATCGACGATCGACGGTATGATCCTCGACGTGCCGATCAAGGTCGGAAACTCGGTGATCCAGGCCAACACGTTCAACGACGGTACGACCATCGCCTCCGTAGCCGACATGTCGAACATGCTCTTCCGGGGCAACGTCGACGAAACGGACGTCGGCAAACTGCACGAGGGCATGCCCGTGAAGCTGACGATCGGCGCCCTGCAGAACGTCGAGCTGGACGCTACCCTGGAATACGTTTCGCCCAAGGCGACCGAGGATAACGGCGTCATCATGTTCGAAGTGAAGGCCGCCGTGAAGATTCCCGCCGACGTCTTCGTGCGCGCCGGGTACAGCGCCAACGCCAGCATCGTGATCGAAAGCCGCGAAGGCGTGCTGACGCTTCCCGAGAGCACCGTCGAATTCGAGGGCGAAAAAACGTATGTCTACCTGCTCACGAGCGCCGAGGACGCCGCAGAGCAGACCTTCGACAAACGCGAAGTCAAGATCGGCCTTTCGGACGGCATCAACATCGAGCTTACCGAGGGCGTGACCGCCGACGACAAAGTCCGCGGCGCGAAGGAAGACAAGAAGAAATAACCCCAAATGCACCGCAGCATGAAAACCAGCACCCTATTCGCCGCACTCTGCACAGCTGCCGCCGCACTCTGCGCAATGCCCGCGGGGGCCCAGCCCGCACCGGCTGCACCTCAAGCCGACGCAGCACCGGCACCCGGCACGCCCTGGTCGCTCGACGACTGCATCGGGTATGCCCTGGCCAACAATATCGACGTGCAGCAACGCGCCCTGCAGGTCGAACAGAACGAGGTGGAACTCTCGACGGCCAAATACAGCCGCCTGCCCGACCTGAACGCCTCGATCGGAGGCGACGCATCGTTCGGCCGCGTACTCTCGAGCGACAATACTTATAAGGACAACATCCAGACCTCGGGATCGCTCAACATCTCGACCAGCATCCCCGTATTCCAGGGCATGCGCATCAACCGCCAGGTCAAAGGCGGCAAGCTCGACCTCGCCGCAGCCATGCAGGATCTGGAACGTGCCCGCGAAGATTTGTCGATCAACGTCATGACACTCTACCTGGAGGTACTTTACAACAAGGAACTCGCCGACGTGGCCGAACGCCAGCTCGCCCTGAGCACCCTGCAGGCCACGCAGAGCCGCGAACTGGTCGCCGCCGGCAAACAGCCGGAATCGGCCCGGTACGAAAGCGAGGCGCTTCAGGCCAAAGACCAGCTGAGCCTGACCCAGGCCCGCAACGACCTGCAACTGGCACTGCTCAACCTGAGCCAGGCCCTCAACCGCGAGAGCGCCGCAGGGTTCGACGTCGTGGTTCCGGAGCTCGACAGCGTGACGCTCGCCTCGCTGCACCGGCTCGGCACGGCAGACGAGGTCTACAACTATGCGGCGGAAAACCGTCCCCATATCAAGGCGGAGCGGCTGCGGCTCGAAAGTTCGGAGAATTCAGTCCTCATTGCCAAATCGGCACTCTATCCCTCCATCTCGCTTTCAGGCGGCTACGGCACGGGGGTGTACAGCGCCGACAGCGATAAGTTCTGGGCCCAGATGCGCCACAACAGCCGCGAATACGTCGGACTGTCGATGAACATCCCGATCTTCAACCGCCGCGCCACGCGCAACAATATCCGCTCGGCACAGCTTTCGGCCCGCAGCCAGCGGCTCGCACTGACCGAAGCCGAGCTGGCGCTGCGCAAGGAGATCGAACAGGCGTGGTACAACGCCGATGCGGCGTACAGCAAATACCGTTCGGCCGGCGTGGCCCTCGCCTCGGCGAAGGTGGCATTCGCCTACGAGCAGCGGAAGGCGGAATCGGGACGTTCGACCATTTTCGATTTCAACGATGCCAAAACCCGCATGGAAAAAGCCGAGTCGGAACTCGTGCAGGCGAAATACGAATTCGTATTCCGTTCGAAAATACTGGATTTTTACCGCGGAAGACCGCTGAAACTGTGATCCGGAGAGGTGAACACATCGTACACAATAAACAAATCAGGGCGGCCGTTATCGACCGCCCTGATGCTGTCCGGAATAACCAATCCCTAAAGTTTTCCGGCAGCGGCCGGGTAAGATTTTCAGACTCCCACCCGGCACAGAAGCCCTTTTGCGTCACTAATTACCCCCTCCATCCCCTGTGTGAAGTAGGGTAGTGCAAAGATATGTAAATTATCCTGAACTGCATACCTCGGGGCCTGTTTTGTCATAACATGGGGCTGAAATGATTTACCTTGCCGGCCGAAAATGTTGCACACAGGCACAATGAGCCCACAAAAGGTTCTGCAAAAA
>ENA-ORLI01000378-ORLI01000378.1-human-gut-metagenome-genome-assembly--contig:-NODE-378-length-11279-cov-6.33357_pt1 | contig 11279 bp, 8 predicted proteins | sample MGYA00243015_ERZ508825 | MGnify/ENA primary metagenome ERZ508825 (study PRJEB26277, sample SAMN04329804) | human gut metagenome | biome: human-associated habitat | host: Homo sapiens | place: USA... | reverse complement strand
AGTGAAGATATACAAAAAATATTTCATACACTATAGATTAAATATAGGGTATTTAATTATCTTCAGTTTGTAGATTGGATCAACTAATTATGAATAGGAAAGATCTTAAATATCCTATGGAATGATTTGCTAGTCGGTTAAATTAATTGGGAGCTCCTTCATCTCTTCCGCACCTTTGGTTTGGGTCTTCATAACAATTATTGAATGAAAAATTTACACAAGAAGACGCTCCATCGAAATACCAGCATTTATCTCCTTCACCGGGAGGTCCGTAATCACTGCGAGCATTTCCGTTTTCTGTGTTGCTCGGAAGAGGTGCATCAAACTTTAATTCTTGTCGGGAAGAATAGATCTCTACGCTAGTCAAACAAAGAATGACTAGGACTAAAAAAAGTGATTTGTTTTTCATAAGATCTGCTTTTAAAGGTTAGTATATAGTTAACTTCACAAATGTACATTAGAATTTTATTATATCAAATATATTTTGGAATATTTTTCAGAATATATTGTTGGGTAACTGGTTTATATGCAGTGATATAATTGAATGTGACTTATATGATGTGCTAAATTTATGCTTTTTATTATGAAGAAAATAAACCTGTTTAGTTCTAAAACTATTAATAAAGTTCTTTATGTACCAACTCTTCAAACAGCAATGCATATTTTGCAACGACTGCTTCGGCGTATTTCTTCCCTTTTCCGGCACTTGCTTTTTTGGGATTGCCTATACCGGTGTCTTGCGAAACTTTTTGCCAGTTCCTCGGAATCCATGCCACTTTTTCATTCAACATTTGTGAGGTGAACTTCTTATAATCTCCGTTTCCGGCTTCGTCTAAATTTACCAATTCCGGATGATAATGCATCATAACAGAAGTTTCCAATTCATCTGCATGGTCACCCGGTTCATCAAAGTACTCTTTAGCAGGGATAAAGGCAAACCATTCGCTGCTGGCTATCAGGAAGTCGGGATAGTCCAGTGACAAGTCACGTATCATACTTTTGAATGTATTGCCGCCATGTCCGTTGATAATGACCATTGAGCGGAATCCCTGGGCGTATAGAGAGGCAACTATGTCGCTTAAAATCGCTTTTTGCGTTTCATAGCGATAATGGATGCAGAAATCCAGCTCGCGTTGTCCCGGATTCTGTGAACCGGCAGTGATGTAAGGCATGACCATGCAACGAATACCGTAATGTGTTTTTGCCAGTTTTGCAGCATCTAGTGCGATGTCGTGGCTCAGAATGCAGTCTGTCAGATAAGGCAGGTGCAGATTATGCGGTTCGGTAGCTCCCCAAGGGAGGAGGACCAAATCATATTTCAATGGTTTTACCTTGCCGTAACAGGTTACGGCAAGGTCTAGTTCTTTATCCATTATTTATAAGAATTTTTAAAGATATGCAGGATTTCTTCGTCTGTAATCGGGCGTGGGTCGAGAGTGAACAGTCCTCCCATCGTATCTCTTGCATTTTGCAGGAATTTGGGGAAATCTTCGGATTGGATACCAAATTCGCTCAGTTTGATAGAATGTACTTTACATTCTTTTTGCAGTGTAATCAATGCATCAATGAAATCGGACGGACGGTTGCTCTTTTTCTGGGTCATCATTTCAGCCATTTTCATGTAACGTTTTGTACAGTCATGCCGGATAGTTACGAAGTTTGCCTCAGACAAGGCAATGAGTCCTGTTCCATGAGGTAGTTGATGATAATAAGCACTCATGGCATGTTCTAATGAATGTTCGGAAGTGCAGCTTGAAGTGGCTTCCACCATGCCTGCCAAGGTGCTGGCCCAAGCAATTTTGGCACGCGCTTTCAAATTCTTTCCGTCGGCTACGGCTACTGGCAGATATTTGTAGATCAGACGGATGGCTTCTAAGGCGTAAAGATCACTGATGGGTGTTGCACAATTGGCGATAAAACCCTCTGCGGCATGGAAGAATGCATCGAACCCTTGATAGGCGGTGAGGTGCGGAGGAATGGAAACCATCAGTTCCGGGTCTACAATAGATAAGGTAGGGAAGGTCAGCTGACAACCGAAGCCTATCTTTTCTTGAGCCGTTTCGTGGGTAATCACTGTCCATGGATCCATTTCTGTTCCGGTTCCGGCGGTGGTAGGGATGGCGATAATGGGAAGTGCTTTGGTAACAGGGCGTCCTTTACCACTACCCCCTGATACATAATCCCAGTAGTCACCATCGTTGCAGGCCATAACAGCTATACTTTTGGCTGAGTCGATGGAACTTCCGCCTCCCAGTCCTACTACAAAGTCGCACTTTTCCTCCCGGCAGATGGCGGCTGCTTCCATGACGTGTTCTTTGATGGGGTTGGGAAGGATTTTATCGTAAACCAGTGTTTCTACATTATTCAGTCTTAATTGGGCAAGTACTCTCTCCAAATATCCATTATTGCGCTTGGAATTTTCGGATTAGATTACGTCCAGTGCCTTTAGCTCCGGTAATTTTTTACTGGATTTTTTCTTGTTTGTACCGTTGCCAAATACTAATTTGGTAGGGATGTATAAACTAAATACAGGATTTGCTTTCATGTTCTTTCGTATTTAAAGTTTCACTGGTAACAAATGTAGGAAAATAATAGTTTGCTTGTTTAAGTAATTTGTTAAATTTTACATACTGCCGGATTGTATTCGTTTTCTTTAATTCAGTTTGAGATAGATACGTTTTTTCGATTATACTCGAAAAAAGAAATAAACAGTGCTTTTTTTTCGATTATACTCGAAAAAAACTATCTTTGTGGGAAAAGATTCGAGTATGGACGATAAATGGAAAGCTTTAGAAAAGTATAACCTTTGGGGTGGAAATACGTATCAATTGGGACTGGAACGGAAATCTTATACCGACAAGATTGGCAATTTTGTGGGGTCGTTATGTAGAATTTCATATATTCCCCTATAGTTATGCTGAATATTTACAGTTGATGCAGCAACCTGCCGGTCGGGCTTCTTATTTGGCCTATTTACAGAAAGGCGGTTTGCCCGAATTGTACAACCTGCCCACTGTCGAGTCAGAAAAACAGTACGTCGCTTCTGTGAAAGATACGATTTTGTTGCGTGATATAGTGAAGCGTAAACCCGTTCGTGATGTAAGGTTATTGGATGATATTTTTATTTATTTGGTGAATAATGCGTCCAATCTGTTTTCCGTTCAGCATATTGTTAATTTCTTTAAATCCAAGAACCGGAAGGTGAGTTATGATACCTTATCTAATTATCTAGGTTATATAGAAGAAGCTTTTCTTGCCTATAAAACAGAACGTTACAATATAAAAGGAAAGGATGTGGTGGCAGGTAATTGCAAGTATTATCTGAATGACTTGTCCTTTAAGAATTTTCTTTATCCGGGCTTTGCTTATGGAGTCGGGTATTTGTTGGAGAATGCAGTATATTTGGAACTTCGTCGTTTAGGCTATATTGTATATACAGGTTCTTTTCGGGATAAAGAAGTTGATTTTGTTGCTATGAAGGACGATAGAGTGATTTATCTTCAAGCAACTTACATGTTGGAAACGGCACAAACCATGGAACGGGAATATGCTCCTTTGCTGACGATAGGTGATAATTATGAAAAATATGTCGTTTCCATGGATGAGGTACAATTCCCTTCCAATGAAGGGGTCAGGCATATACAGGCTTGGAATTTAAAGGAAATATTGTAGGAAATCAGTTTCTCTTTTTAATATACAGTTTTTGGTAAGAGTTGTCAAAACTCTGATGATATTGTCTGTAGTCTATTATCCAATGTTGCTCACCGCTCCCCCGGATATGTAGAGCAGGAATAGCACCGAAGAGGAGAGTATAGTGGATATTATTTGCTTATGTGCAGTTGGCGCAAACATACGATTGGCATATCAGTCTGTATATCAGTATTCCGCTTATCTTTGCAGTCACTATCGGGCTGAGTCTGCTTTCTTATTATTATTTTGAGAAACCGGGCAACCGCTGGGTAAAACGAATTTTAAATAAACAATAATAACTAGTTCATGGAAAAACAATTATCAGAAAAACTGCCACGCGTTGAGGTGGTGGATGCTTTACGGGGATTTGCAGTCATGGCAATTCTTTTAGTGCATAGTTTGGAGCATTTCATCTTTCCGGTTTATCCGGTAGACCAGCCTGCATGGTTGAATATACTGAATGACGGGGTATTCAATGTTACATTTACTTTATTGGCTGGAAAATCGTATGCCATTTTTGCTTTGCTGTTTGGATTTACATTTTATATTCAGTCGGCTAACCAACAGCGTAAAGGAAAAGATTTTGGTTATCGTTTTCTGTGGCGTTTGCTGTTATTGGTAGCTTTTGCTACGCTGAATGCAGCTTTTTTTCCGGCAGGAGATGTGTTGTTGCTGTTCTCGGTAGTGGGAATCGTATTGTTCGTGGTGCGCAAGTGGAGTGACTGTGCCATACTTGTTACGGCTATTTTGTTTTTATTGCAGCCCGTTGAGTGGTATCATTATATAGTAGGTCTGTTTGATCCTTCTCATACTTTGCCCGATTGGGGAGTGGGCGCGATGTATAAAGAAGTGGCGGAATATACCAAAGAGGGGAATTTGTGGGAGTTTTTGGGTAAGAATATGACCTTTGGTCAGAAAGCCAGTCTATTTTGGGGTCTGGGTGCAGGGCGTTTCTGGCAGACTGCTGGCTTGTTCTTGATGGTGTTGTATATCGGACGCAAACAATTATTTGTAACTTCCGAAAAACATACTCGTTTTTGGGTGAAGGCTCTTATCATTTCCGCTATCTCTTTTGCTCCGCTTTTCCAACTGAAAGAGTTGATTATGGCTAGTGACAGTGAACTCATTCGCCAGACTGCCGGAACTGCTTTTGATATGTGGCAAAAGTTCGCTTTTACATTTGTACTGGTTGCTTCTTTTGTATTGCTTTATCAACGGGATAGGTTCAAGAATTTTGTATCAAATCTTCGTTATTATGGTAGGATGAGTCTGACTAATTATATCACTCAATCTATTGCCGGAGCTATTATTTATTTCCCTTTCGGACTTTATCTGGCTCCGTACTGTGGATATACGTTGAGTTTGTTGGTTGGTTTTGTACTCTTTTTGTTGCAAGTACAGTTCTGCAAGTGGTGGTTGAAAGGACATAAGCAGGGACCGTTAGAGAGTCTTTGGCATAAATGGACCTGGATGTATTCCAAAAAATAAGGAACTCTGGGCAGGAGTTGCATATGCTATACGGAAGAGAGGAAAAGGCAAAAAGTAATTTGTCTTTTCCTCTCTTCCGTATAGGGACTGATTCTTGTTTCCCAAGTTTCCCGAATATCATAAAAAGGATATCAGTTCAGGATTATAATCAATTGTTTTTGCCTTCTATCTGAATTTGAATTGCTTGTCCTGTACGTTGCAGACATTCTATAAAAATAGAAAGATGATTGGTCTTTTGCATCAACTCACATATAATTTCCTTTTCTTCTGTGCACCAAGGTTCATAAGCACGTGGGAAAGTTTCACGTTGTTTATGGATATAAGGTGGAAGGACTGTTTTCTGAATGCCTAACTCTTGGACTTTTTGTTTTATACGGCAAATATCTTCTTCTGTACAATCATTAAAAGATTCTTTTGTAAAGAACCCCGGATATTTTTGGTCAATGTCAAGATTGATTGTAGGCTTAGATAGGGATTGAAAGGTTTTTTCTCTGCTTTCTAGTTCCTTTATCAGATTGTTGATGTACTCATCGGCTTGAACAGATGATACAACTATGGAACATTCGTGGCGGGAGTATTCTTTATGGCGGTTGGCGGATAACCAGTTGAAAGAACCCTCTATAAGTGTATGGTTATCAATGGCCAATGATTTATTGTGGATACCTTTTACTTCAATGAGGGTTGCGCCATTTTCTATTAATATGTTCCGTCCCTCTTCGGCACGGCTGAGCAACTGATTGGTTTTCGTATCATAATCTAGAGACGAATCGGTGTAGACTGTGACATCCACTCCTCGTTGTACCGTGTGGCGTATCAGCGGAACCAACTGGTCGTTTTCTATGGCGTGGATAGATATGAATGGAGATACAATCAGCAGGCGGTGTCTTGCTTTTTCAAAAGCTTGGTGCAGAACCTGGATATGCTCTTCTGTGGTGGACAGACGAAGGGTGGGGTGGTAGGTGCACAGCGGAACTTCCTGTTGGTAAATAAAGTTGTTGGAAATCTCGTTGGATGGATCATCGAAAAGCCATTTAGCCATATTTCCTACCGGGGTGTTTTCTTCCGGATGGAAAATATTCATGTTGCCAAAAACAATGAAATGATGCTGAGCGCGCGATATCGCTACATTGAGCATATTGTATTTTCCATCACGCTCCATAAAAAGAGAATGGTCTTCGGGAGAGTTGACTGTTGAAAAAAGAACAATCGGACATTGGGCACCTTGCAGGGAATGTACTGTGCCGATGATCATATCTTTATATTTCTCATTTCCTGATATTTTTTGTATTTGATGCCGTATTTCGGCTTCTTGGGCTTTAAAAGGAGTTACTACGGCTACAATTTCATGAATAGGCTTTTTATAGGTCTTTTCCAGATTATCTTTTTCCAGTTCCAGCCAACAGACAATGGCTTCCGCTTCAGCCCGGTTGAGGCGACTTCCTGTTTTTCCAGGGCTGCTGTAACTGTTGATGTGTACATATCCTTTGGAAGGGAGGGACTTGTATTTTACTTCGTTACCTTTTTTAGGAAGTAACCTGCCGTGGTAAACATAATCATTGCAATAGGCAATAATGGAATCTACGCATCGTCTGTGTTCGGTCAGAAAAGCTCCTTTTTCACCTTTTACTGTAAAATTACAGCTTTTACGTGCCAGTTTCATTATACTTCCGGAAGAAGAAAGGAAACCATTGTTTTCTAAAAAACGGTATTTTTCCGAGGACTGGTTGGAAACAATGCCCAGATTCTTTAAATTAATGAATGAATATTCATCAGAAATGGACCATACAGGCTCTATTTGTTGAATATCACCTACTAAAATCGCTTGCTTGGCCAAACTGAAGGAGGGAACGGCAAGTTCGGGTGAAACTTGTCCGGATTCATCTACAATCAACAGATCTATTCCATTGTATAAAGGAATATCCCATTTTCCGTTCTCCGCATAGGTCATATACTTGGGTAGAGAATGGAAAGTAGAGATGAAAACAGGCATTACGCAAGCCAAACGTTTTAATCTTTGGGTATAGGCTTCTTGTGTGCGCTGCTTGCCTTCATCGCACTTGCTTAACCGGTGAATAAACTCGGCTTCCCGATAATGTATGGCATACCAGAACATTTGATACCGATAGCTGATATCCAGCCTTACTGCCATGTCTTCTGTATAAGGTAAGTTGCCATACTCAGGGTTGGAACTTATTTTTTCGTAACGTTCTTTGAATTCTTCTGTCAAAGTCCACTGTTCTATTACTTTGTCGTAGGAGGGTAATGGCTCATGGAATTTGCGGATAAACTTCTGTAATATATTGTTTTCCTTCCGGTTTCCGTATTCTGTTGTTTCGGCAGCTTGGATACAGAGAATAATCTTTTTTTGGAGGGCTTGCATTTCTTTACGGAGAAATTGCCGGCATTTTGTTTCGTCTTGATAGTTTTTCTTGAAAAAGTGATTGAAGCATTGCAGATAGAATTGTTTGTACTCTTCTTGACGTTCAGGTGTATCGTATGCTGCCGGAAATCCATCCCCTTTGGGATTGAACATCATTTTGTACTGTTGTTGCAGCTCTTTTTTCCCTGACAGATATAAGCCTAATGTATCCAGTTCGGGTAGCCAGCGGTTGGACAACCGGGGATGTGTTGTGTCATTGGTTGTTTCCGCTTTGAAATCCTTCAGGATATTGGTGATTGCCTGATTATTAGCTGAACTTGCAACTATAATTTCCGGCTCTTCCGGATTGTTTAGAATATTATGAGCAAGTCTGTTTGCGATGACAGTTTGCAGAAAAGTGGTTTTTCCTGTTCCCGGAGGACCGTTGACGACAAAAATATCAGCACATTCCGGTGTTGTGTACATTGCTAGTGTTTCGCGTTGAGATATGGACAAAGGAAAGTCGCTGCTCATTTGTGCCCAGTGTTCTTGGTTGCAATATACTTTCCGGTTAGTTGGAATAGGAAGAGCGTTAGCAGATTTTGTTTGTATTAATAAATTCAACAGGGGATGTGGAGTGGTATTGTCATCTTTTAAGAGTTTGTCATATAGTGTGATTATGGGCTGTGCCATATTGCGCTCGGAGGCTTTTATGATAATGATTTCTGGATTATCATAGTAATTCATTGTGCTGAAAGTTTTGCCGGTTGCTTTCTTGAAAAGCTGCTCGCATGCTTGCCAATAGGCCTCCCATTTTGTTTCTTCAGTGTTAAAATTGGATAGTAGTTGATCTACTTTTGAAAGAGAAGCTATAGTGCGGTCATTGGCTGCATTAGGCTCCAAAAATTTACGAATAAATATTGGGATTCTGTCTGATTCGTTCTCGCATACGGTTAGTTTGCCGTCAGGCAACATGGTGGCAGTAATCAAGAAGGGATATTCCGGTCTTTCTGATTGGGAAGTCCAGCCGTTTTCAAATTCGGGCAAAAGAATACAAGGAGCAATCATCACTTTTTGTTTTTCATTGCTGTCTTCTGCTTTCCAATCAGGGAAAATAACAGGAATACTTTTGAGAGGAATGAATTTAAGTATCTTGTCACCAATGTTTAGGGTGATTCGTGGTCCTTTGAGAGCAATAGCTTTGCGCTCTGCATCTTGAAGACAAGTTTTCCAGTATTTTAGTAAGGTCTGGTCCATTTGTTTTTACGTTTGTGTGATGGAATAATTTACAAATATAAGAAAATAGGTGAAAAGAATACGGTAATTGGAGTAACATTCCTGAATTTATGATTTTTTTACATTAAGAGGGATTGGAGATGTCGGGATAATCATAAGGATAAAAATTCATTTAAAAAAGAAATTGAGTATTAGTGTTTTTATGGTATATTTGAAGAGTGAATTTTAAAATTGGGCTTTTTGCACTATAATTTTAATCGATGAATAATACCATGAAAGAAAGATTGCTCTTCTTGATATGTTTTTTATGCATATCATTTATGTTAAAGGCGGCGGATAAGCCAGTAATTAAAATTAGTACAGAAAATGTAGACCTTATTTACCGGGTTGGTGATAATGGACGTCTATATCAAAGTTATTTGGGAAAGAGGTTGAATCATGCTACAGATATTGCCCACTTGCCGCAGGGCAGCGAAGCATATCTGACTCATGGCATGGAAGATTATTTTGAACCGGCTATTCATATAGTGCATAATGACGGCAATCCTTCTACTTTGTTAAAATATGTATCTCATACTCGGAATCAAGTGTCGCCGGGGGTAGATGAAGTAGTGATTACTATGCAGGATGATAAATATCCTGTAACTGTAAAACTTCATTATGTGGCTTACCAGAAAGAAAATCTAATAAAGACTTTCACTGAAATCAGTCATCGGGAAAAGAAACCTGTGCAGCTTCATAAGTATGCGTCTTCCATGTTGCACTTGAATCGTGCCAACTATTTCCTGACTGAATTCTCGGGAGACTGGGCCAGTGAGGCGCATGTGAAGGAACAGCCTTTGGAATTTGGTAAAAAAACGATTGATACCAAGTTGGGAGCACGTGCCAATATGTTCTGCTCTCCTTTCTTCCAACTTGCATTGGACGGAAAGTCAGAAGAGAACCAAGGTGAAGTGTTGGTCGGAACATTAGGATGGACAGGTAATTTCAGTTTTGTATTCGAAGTAGATAATAAGAACGAACTGCGTGTTATTTCGGGTATTAATCCGTATGCTTCGGAATATAGTCTGAAACCGAATGAAATCTTCCGTACTCCCGATTTTTATTTTACTTACAGTTTTACAGGTAAAGGACAGGCTAGCCGTAATTTCCATGATTGGGCCCGTAAGTATCAGGTAAAGGATGGGAACCAGACTCGTATGACTTTGTTGAATAATTGGGAAGCCACCTATTTTGATTTTGATGAAGCGAAATTGGTGAAGTTGATGGATGATGCAGTAGAACTGGGTGTGGATATGTTTTTGTTGGATGATGGTTGGTTTGCCAACAAGTATCCGCGCAGTGGTGATCATCAAGGGTTAGGTGACTGGGATGAAACGGCTGACAAGCTTCCTCATGGCATTGGTTATCTGACGGAAGCCGCCAAGAAAAAAGGTATAAAGTTCGGTATCTGGATTGAACCGGAAATGGTGAATCCTAAGAGTGAGTTGTATGAAAAGCATAAAGACTGGGTGATTCATCTTCCGAACCGTGACGAGTATTATTTCCGTAACCAGTTGGTTCTGGATTTGAGTAATCCGAAAGTACAGGATTATGTGTTCGGAGTTGTGGACAATTTGATGACGAAATATCCTGATATCGCTTTCTTCAAATGGGATTGCAATAGCCCTATTACAAATATTTACTCTGTTTATTTGAAAGACAAGCAGTCACATTTATATATTGATTATGTGCGTGGCTTATATAATGTATTGGAACGTGTGAAAGCAAAATATCCTGATCTGCCGATGATGCTTTGTTCCGGTGGCGGTGGGCGTTCGGATTATGAGGCTTTGAGCTATTTTACAGAATTCTGGCCTAGTGATAATACCGATCCTATTGAACGTTTATTTATTCAGTGGGGATTTTCACAGGTGTTCCCAGCCAAGACAATGTGCGCTCATGTTACCACATGGAATAAGAATAGCAGTGTGAAATTCCGTACGGATGTGGCTATGATGTGCAAACTCGGTTTTGATATAAAATTAGCGGATATGAGTAAGGATGATGAAACTTATTGCCGTACTGCTGTACAGAATTATAACCGTTTGAAACCGGTCGTTCTGGAAGGCGATATGTACCGTTTGGTATCTCCTTATGGCAGTAATCATACCTCTACTATGTATGTGGGCAAAGATAAGGATAAAGCAGTTGTATTTGCTTTCGATATTCATCCCCGTTATGCGGAAAAAACATTGCCGGTGCGTTTGCAGGGGCTTGATGCAGACAAAATGTATCGTGTGAAAGAAATCAACTTGATGCCCGGAGCCAATTCTTCTTTATCAGGCAATGGTGAGGTTTTCTCTGGAGAATTCTTGATGAATGTAGGATTGAATCTATTTACTACACAGCAACTCAACAGTCGTGTAATTGAAGTAGTAGCTGAATGATTAGGGATTGATTGTATATAATTTAGTGTATTGCCTACATTATTTGTTTTTATGAATGATGAAGTCAATTTTCTTTT
>ENA-ORLI01000375-ORLI01000375.1-human-gut-metagenome-genome-assembly--contig:-NODE-375-length-11339-cov-5.898_pt1 | contig 11339 bp, 15 predicted proteins | sample MGYA00243015_ERZ508825 | MGnify/ENA primary metagenome ERZ508825 (study PRJEB26277, sample SAMN04329804) | human gut metagenome | biome: human-associated habitat | host: Homo sapiens | place: USA... | reverse complement strand
CATCGGAATGATAACAGGCACCAACGCCATGTACGAATAGGCTGCAATGGCAATAGGACCCAGCAAATGAGGAGCCAGCTTAATGGTAGTAAAGATAGCCGTAGGTCCATCGGCACCACCGATAATACCCAATGCGCCTGCTTCTTTCGGAGTAAAGCCCATCAACACTGCACAAAGCAATACGGTAAAGATACCCAACTGGGCAGCCGCACCGAATATGGAGAGACGCAAGTTACGGAGCATCGGACCGAAGTCTGTCAGCGCACCCACACCCATAAAGATAACAGGCGGCAGAAAGCCGGTCTTAATCAGCATATAATAAATGAAGTTCATCAGTCCGAGGTCGTGCGCAATCTCGTGCAACGGCATCTCCCAAATATTCTTCATCACCCCGCCTACCATGACCATTCCGTTTTCATCTGCCTGAATCACACCCATATCACCACCGGGAAAGTTGGCGATGAGCACACCGAAAGCGATGGGCACCAGCAACAGTGGTTCGTAGTGCTTCTTGATACCTAAATAAAGCAGGATGAAAGCGATGGCATACATCACGAGGAACGACGGATCGGCAATGATGTTGCTGAAGGCCGTCATATCATAGAGTTTTGCAAATATATCTTCCATTATCCTATCTTCATTAATACATCATCTTCAGAAACAGAGTCACCCGAATTGACACAGATGGCAACAACTGTTCCATCAAAGTCTGCACGGATGGCATTGTATGTCTTCATAGCTTCGATATAGCAGAGGAGGTCGCCGCTCTTCACCTTGTCACCCACTTTCAACGGGGTTTCCTGTGCATTCTTTGTCAAGAAGAACTTGCCTTCGAGCGGAGCCGGAACGTCCTGACCTTCTCCTACGGGAGGAGCAGTCACTTTCTCGGTAGCCGAAGCGGGCAGGTCGATGTCGCCATAGGCCACTGTCACGCGGTAAGCCTGACCGTCCACCTGCACAGTGAGCGTCTTGGGTTTGGCATCGTCCAGCGGAGACTTGTCACGTTCGGCACGGCGTTTCTCCACATCCTCCAGGAAGTCCTGCTTGGCCTTGCCACTCTTGTAAGCCTCGTATTGAGCCGGGTGCATGGCGTATTCGAAGAGCTCTTCGTCGTCCTCGCCCAGTTCCCACTTGTTCTCCTTCATCAGCTTGCGGTACTTGTCCAGAGCATCGGGATAGTTGTCCTGCGGATTGCCGGTGAAGAACTTGCGTCCTTCGCGTTCGGCCTTCTCTATGATTTCGGGAGCCAGCTGACCCGGCAGCTTACCTGCCTTGCCCAACAGCATATCCCAAATGTCATCGGCAATCATACCCCAGCGTTCCTTGCCTTTCTCCATAGCAATGACGTTCATCATGGAAAGGTTCTTGACGTACTGGCTGAACGGAGTCACCAACGGGGGATAACCCACGCGCGGCCAAACATATGCCACTTCGTTGAACAACTTGATGAGCAGTTCATCCTGCTTCATGAAGGGCAGGTTGCGTTTTGCCTTGTATTTGTTGATGGACTCCAGATTGGATTCCAAGTCTGCCATCAGACTGCCCATCATGCCACCCGGCAGTCCGGGACCAATCAGCAGGGAGTTCATCAGGCGGTTGCGCGGGCTGATGTACAAGCCAAGGAAGTCGTCCATAAACTCCTGGATGAGTGCGCGTACCTTCATATATGCCTCCATATTGACTTCGGGCACCTGGAAGCCTGCATCCTTCAGCATGGCCTGCACACTGAGCAAGTCGGCATGTCCCGTACCCCAGGAAAGCGGCTCCATGCCTACGTCGATATAGTCGCAACCCGCTTCGCACACTTCAAGAATACTTGCCATATTGAAACCGGGACCCGCATGACTATGATACTGGATAGGAATATCGGGATGCGCCGCCTTGATATTGGCCACAATCTTGCCCAAAGAAACCGGACGTCCGATACCTGCCATATCCTTGATGCAGATTTCGTCGGCACCTGCCTTGATAAGCTTCAGTGCCATCTCCGTGTAGTATTCTACGGTATGGATGGGTGAATGGGTGATGCAGAGCGAGCATTGGGAAATCATTCCGGCATCGTGTGCATAGCCAATAGAAGGGATGATATTGCGGGTATCGTTCAGACCGCAGAAGGTACGCGTGATATCCGTACCCTGCGCTTTCTTTACCTTATAGAACAACTTACGCACATCGGCAGGCACAGGACTCATGCGGAGGCCATTCAGGGCACGGTCCAACATGTGAGTCTGGATACCGGCTTCATGGAACGGCTTCGTCCACTCGCGCACGGCTTTATTCGGATTCTCCCCAAACAGCAGATTTACTTGTTCAAAACCTCCGCCATTGGTTTCCACGCGCGCAAAACAACCCATCTCAATGATGGCGGGAGCAACTTTCACCAGTTGGGCAACACGGGGTACATATTTTCCGGCACTCTGCCACATGTCCCTGAATACCAAACTGAACTTAATTTCCTTTTTCATACTAAATTATTCGGTGTGTTTTTATATAAGATTATTATTTCAGATTTTTTCTACCTTAGCAACTTTACCCTTACCTTGTGTCACTACTGTTACGGCTGCACTGATAGCTGCCAGAATATTACCGGGGACAGGTGCGGGACCATTTGCCGCAGCTTTAGCCGGTGTCACCTCTTCGGGCGCATATTTATTCACCAGCTGCACTGATAGCTGCCAGAATATTACCGGGGACAGGTGCCGGACCATTTGCCGCAGCTTTAGCCGGTGTCACCTCTTCGGGCGCATATTTAATCACCAGTGCAATAAGAGCTTTTCCTAAGTTAATAACAATCAGCAGGATAGCGAAGACTGTTGCCATACCTACCACCATCAGCAGAAGTGCTGTATTCAAGTTTTCCATATTATAAATTATTAGTTATTCAGCCGAATTTACGAAAAATCGCTCGAAATTAACGATAATCCATTAAAGAAAGGCAGAGAAGAATGATAAAAGATGCTAAAAAGTAAAGCTTCCCGCACAACCAATGAGGCGGTACGGGAAACTTTTAGCATAAAACGGTGTCAGTCATCAATTGCTTTCAAGGAAGGAGAATCAGCCCAACGGATTCTCACCCTGGTCGCCGTCGTTGCCGCCGGGGGTTCCACCGGTATTGTCGCCGGGAGTAGTACCAGTGGAGGTAGAAGTCTTACCCCACTCTTTCCAAACAATCTTTGTATTCACCATGCTGCGGGTAGTCACCTGATTGCCACTATTACGCTCCACTTCGGGCAGGAAACGGACACGTACTCCGTTTATCAGCGAAGCGCTTACCTCCTCAGCCGTCGGCACCCCTCTTTTGGTAGAGGTAGCAGTATAGTAGAAAGTGCCTATACCGTCTATAGTAGAAAGTGCCTATACCGTCTATCTTCACAGTACGTCCCTGCCCCATGAAATTGCTCAATACACGCCCCAAGTTCTCGATGACCGCATACGTGGCACCACGGGTCACGGTAGAAATGAAAGACAGTTCATCTGCCACTTCACGGGTAGTAACCGCCTTGCCCCAGGTTACTGATTGAGGATACCACAAATCGTTTACTTTTTTCTGAACTCTTTTAAAAAATGCCATAATCGTAATGTTTTAAATGATTAATAATAGGTATATTCTGTTTCTCTTGTCTCACCCGAGAAGCAGAAGTTTTCATCGTGAGGCCTCAACGATTCAGCCGTCTGCTTTTCTCAAATTCGATGTTGCAAAGTTAGGGTGGGAAACAAGGGAAAACAAGAAAATGGCATCTACAACCGATTTTCACAAATCACTCAAAAACAAAGGATTACAAAAACCATATCTCTACAAGAAGAAGGGGGGAAATAAAGCTTAAATAAGAGGAATAAGGTGATAATCTCTACAAGCGACACACGCAAACCCCTGATAATGAAGCCACCTGTATCTTCCTATCTCTACAAGGTAATTGTTATAAGTTATTCTTTGCAATATGACATCATTTATGAGTTTATGCCAGTGAAAAGAAAGAATAAACACATAGAGAGAATGTGCCTCTCTACGTGTTTGGCTGATTTTACTTTGTTACCGCATTATACAAATCCTGATAGGTTTTCACCACACTATACACCAAAGTTCTATCGGCAGGTTTCGAGCAGGCTGTCAGCCCCAGAAGGAGAATCAGCAGGAGAAAAAGGAAGGTATGTTTCATCTTGAAATTTTGTGTTTATAATAAGTAAGGTGTAAAATCGGTAAGGAACGAGCTTACTTCAACAGTTTTCATAATCAATGCATATTAATCGTTGCAGAAACAAAGGTAACACTTTCTTCCCACAATAAATAAAGAGGTACAAAGTTTTTCATTACTTTGTACCTCCTCTTTTTCTTCGACTTGCATCATTTATAGCCGTGAGTCAGCAAAAATCATATAGCTTAGAACTCACTCGTAAAGTGGAACTTGATATGCTTGAAGTCCATCTGCGCCATCTGCAACACATATCCGCTGTCGGCCAGGAACACATCCCTACCCTCGCGGTCTTTCGCCATGTACTGGTATTTGCGCTTCTTGAAGGCTTCCAACTCCGCCGCATCATCGCTCTCAATCCAGCAGGCCTTATACAGACTGAGCGGCTCCCAACGGCACTTCGCACTGTATTCGTTCTCCAGACGATACTGGATGACCTCGAACTGCAACTGCCCCACCGTACCGATAATCTTACGCCCGTTGAACTGGTTGACGAACAACTGCGCCACACCTTCGTCCATCAACTGGTCGATACCCTTGGCAAGCTGTTTCTGCTTCATCGGGTCGGCATTCTCAATGTACTTGAACATCTCCGGAGAGAAACTCGGAAGTCCCTTGAAGTGAAGCGCCTCGCCTTCGGTCAGCGTATCGCCAATCTTGAACGTACCGTTATCCGGCAGGCCGATAATATCTCCCGCCCAAGCCTCATCGACAGTTGTCTTGCGCTGCGCCATGAACTGCGTAGGCGACGAGAAACGCATCGTCTTGCCATGACGTACATGCAAGTACGGGGCATTGCGTACAAACTTCCCGGAGCAGATTTTGCAGAAAGCGATACATGAACGGTGATTCGGGTCGATATTGGCGGTTATCTTAATGATGAATCCGGTTACTATAAGCTCTTCCGGCGAACGGTGATTCTGGATGATTTTGGCGGATTGATTATAGTGTTATTTTGAATTTTTTTGTGTTTCCGGCTCCACCTCACGCTCTTCCGCCTTCACGGGACGGGGACTGGGAGCAATCTCCACAAAGCAATCCAACAGTTCCTGCACACCGAAATTATTCAGTGCCGAACCGAAGAATACGGGAGCAAGCTCTCCTTTCAAGTATTCCTCCTTATCGAATTCGGGGTAAACACCGTCTATCAGTTCCAATTCTCCGCGCAGCTTGTCGGCCAGCTGGGCGCCAATCTGGTTGTCCAGCTCCTCGGTATGGATGTCTACTTCCACCTTCTCCGTCACTACCTGCTTGCTGGGCTGGTAGAGGTTGAGGTTATGCTCGTAGATATTGTAGACACCCTTGAAACGGACACCGCTCTCGATAGGCCACGTCAAAGGACGCACGTGGATGTGCAATTCCTCCTCCAGTTCGTCCAGCAGGTCGAACGGGTCTTTGGCTTCACGGTCCATCTTGTTGATGAAGATAATCACCGGCGTATTACGCATACGGCAGACCTCCATCAGCTTGCGTGTCTGCGTTTCCACACCTTTCGCACCGTCCACCACGATGATAACGCTATCCACAGCCGTCAGCGTGCGGTAGGTATCTTCGGCAAAGTCCTGGTGACCCGGAGTATCGAGGATGTTGACCTTGTAGTCATGGTAGTCGAACTCCATTACAGAAGTGGTAACGGAAATACCACGCTGTTTTTCAATATCCATCCAGTCCGACGTTGCCGTCTTCTTTATCTTATTGCTCTTTACGGCACCCGCCACCTGGATTTGTCCACCAAAAAGCAACAGCTTCTCGGTCAATGATGTCTTACCGGCATCCGGATGCGCGATAATCGCAAACGTTCTCCGTCTCTCTATTTCGTTGTTATTGGCCATATATCAATTAGTCAGTAATAATCACTCTTCCAAATTCTTCATGCAGACGGCAAGGCTCGCCTCCCAATGGGGTATATCGATGCCGAATGTCTTCTTTATCTTTGTCTTGTCCAACACGGAATAATGCGGACGCGGCGCCTTGGCAGGAAACTCATCCGTATGCAGCGGGCTTACCTTGCAGGTCTTTATGCCGGCCAGGCGATGGATAGCCAACGTGAAATCATACCACGAGCACACACCCTCGTTGCTGAAATGATAGATACCGGGAACAATCCCCCGGTTGACAGCCGCAAAAATGGCACGTGCCAAATCATTGGCATATGTCGGTGTGCCTATCTGGTCGAAGACAACCCCCAGCGTCTCTCGCTCACGTCCCAGACGAAGCATCGTCTTCACAAAATTATTCCCGTAAATGGAATAGAGCCATGCTGTACGGATAATCATGGCACGGCTGCAATGCTTCATCACCGCCTGCTCACCTGCCAGTTTAGTAGAGCCATATACCGAATTGGGGCAAGTGTCCGCCTCTTCCGTATAGGGAGTGTGTCCGGTTCCGTCGAAAACATAATCGGTGGACACTTGTATCAAGGCAGCACCGCAAGCTTCGGCAGCAGCAGCCAGATAGCCAGGAGCGACATGATTCAGCTTGTCGCAAAGTTCCTGATTGTCCTCTGCCTTGTCCACCGCCGTATAAGCAGCGCAATTCACAATCACATCTATCCGGTTACCCTTCACAAACCTGTGCACAGCTTGTTCGTCGCAAATGTCCAATTCCTGCACGTCAGTGAAAAAATAAGCATGTTGTCCGTTTTCTTTCGACAACACTCGCATTTCATTGCCAAGTTGACCGTTGGCACCGGTTATCAGAATATTCATTTAATAAAGTTACACTTATATATAGAATGTTACGATGAACAATATTTTCCTTCATAATTATCAATCATCCACTATCAATTATCCATCAACTCCAGTTCTCCCCGCTTCTCCTTGTCATAATAGTTGGCAAGCAACGAGATGAAACCACTGATGGCCTCCATAGCCTTTGCCGTGCCCTGACTGATTTCCTTCTTCTGCAAGCGCAACAGCAGCACTCCATAAAGCGCCTCGAAACAAGTGTCTACCTCAGACTCCTCTTTCCGGCCGTTCTTCTGACGCAGTTCCACGATAAAAGGCAGTGCCTTGAAATAAGCCGCATTATAGAACGGATATTTCGTAGAAGCCAGCAATTCGCCATGCAGCTCCGTCAGATTCAGAATGACATTACGGTTGATTTGCAGATGCCCTTTTTCCATTACGCCTTCCGCACGCATCATACCTGCCAGATTTCCATACCATTCTTCCAGCGCAGGCCGTTCCTCCTCCGGATAGCGCAAAATGATGTTCTGGCGTATCCGGTCTATGTCACAGCCGTTGGCACGGAGCAAATCCTCCACCTGCCACATATATATAAGGTATTCGGCTATATTCTTCTCTTTCAGTTGTTGCGCAATCTTCACGATAAAATGTATGAATTATGATTTTTCACCTTCCCACTTTCACCTTTCCACTCAATACAGTGATTCACCCATCAGCGTAAACACCAGTCCCAGCACAGACACCACAATGACAATGCTCCCGATAATACGGTTCAGTATCCAGATACCTCGCAGGTTGAATTGTGTACGGACCTTATTGACAAAAAAGGTTATGCCAAACCACCAAGCCAAAGCACCCAATGCGATGGCCAGGTATCCGGTAACGGCCTCGAACACCAGCACACCCTCACTTACAAAAGCAAAGCGAGCAAAAAGACCTACAAAAAGGAAAATAATCAGTGGATTGGAAAGTGTGACGGCAAATGCCGTTATGAAGTTATGGAAATAGGAACCCTTATTGGTGGATACCGGCCGGATGGACTGTACCGGATTGCTGCGGAACGTATAAACGCCAAACGCCAACAGAAGAATGCTTCCGAAAAGTTGCAGGTAAAAGATGTTCTTGTTGACATAATCAAAAACGAAACTCATCCCGTAGCCCGTCAGCAAAGCATATGCAATATCGCTTAGCGAAGCTCCTATCCCCGTTACGAAACCATACCACCGTCCTTTATTCAAAGTACGCTGAATACACAATACTCCTACAGGACCCAATGGCGCGGACACAATGACGCCGATAATGAACCCCTTCCACAATATGTCAAATATGGTCTCTATCTGAATCATGGCTGCAAATATCGGACTTTTTTATGAGACGAACGAATAGTGTTAACGTTTTTTCGACGGAAAAGGATTTTAAGAAGTAAAGATTATCCATTTTACATATTATTCCGTATATTTACCTCCGAACTTAACAATACCCCCTTATGAAACGAATAAAAAAAACTCTAACACTCGTTTCCATGGCCGTCTTACTACTGACGGCATGCGAATCCCCCAAGGAACTCGGTGTGGTTCCATATCCGCAGTATGCCCAAACAACGTCAAAAACAGTAGAACTGCCATCTACGGTAACCTTCTCGACCAATCTGGCGAAATCCGACATGAATGACCTGCTGGCCTATCTGCCGGACTTTGCCATCCCCATGAAGCTTGTCAACAAGAACCCTTTTGTAACGATAGAAATAACGGACGCAACGGATAATCCAATCGCTGCCGAAGGCTACAACCTGACAGTCAGCAAACAAGGTGTAAACATTCAGGCCTCCTCCGCTGCAGGTGCCTTCTATGGACTGCAAACCCTGGCACAACTTGCCCGTAACGGGAAGGAACTGCCAGTCACGACCATCAAGGACGAACCCAGATTCCCCTATCGTGGGCTGCACCTGGATGTTTCAAGACACTTCTTTAACACGGACTATGTCAAGAAGCAACAACTCCTTTAAAGACACTTCTTTATCTCGGACTATGTCAAGTAGCAAATTTACCAGGTAGCCACCTACAATATCAACCGCCAGCATTGGCAGCTGACCGACGGTGCCGGATGGCGGCTGGAGATTCCGGGCTACCCTCGCCTGACGGAATTCGCAGCCTGGAGAAAAGCCGCCAATCTGCAGGATTGGGGGAAATACGACCACCGCTTCTGCGAGAAGAATGAAGAAGGAGCCTATGGAGGCTACTATACGGAAGCAGATGTACGCGAAGTTTTAGAATACGCCCGCTTGAGGCATGTCACCGTTATCCCCGAAATAGAAATGCCGGGACACTCAGGAGAAGTGCTGGCTGCCTATCCGCAATTGTCCTGCACCGGCAAGCCTTATACATCCGGCGAAGTCTGTATCGGTAACGAAGAGACCTTCAAGTTCTTCGAAGACGTGCTGGATGAAGTGATACGGCTGTTTCCTTCCCGGTATATCCATATTGGAGGCGATGAAGCCAGCAGACGCCACTGGAAGACATGCCCCAAATGCCAGAAGCGCATGAAGGAAGAAGGACTCAAAGATGAAAGTGAGCTGCAAAGCTATATGATAGCCCGCATAGAGAAGTACCTCAACGACAAAGGGCGTGAAATCATCGGCTGGGATGAGATACTGGATGGAGGTCTGGCCCCCAATGCAACCGTCATGTCGTGGCGAGGTACGGAGGGTGGCATTGCCGCCGCCCGCATGGGGCATTATGCCATCATGACACCGGAGAGCGGCGAGGTATGGATGGTGGCACTGCCGCTGCCCGCATTGGGATTTATGCCATCATGACACCGGAGAGCCACTGCTATCTGGACCACTACCAGGATGACCCTGAGACACAGCCTCTGGCGTTTGGCGCCTGCGTCCCCATCGGACAGACCTACTCCTACGACCCGGCTCCCGATTCATTGGGAACAGATATCTGCAAATATATATTAGGTGTGCAAGGCAATGTGTGGGCAGAATATCTGCCCACCTACGAGCATGCCGAATACATGATATATCCGCGTATCATCGCCCTGGCAGAAGTAGGCTGGACTCCCGTAAAGAACAAGCATCCGGAAAGTTTCAAGAGACGTATCAACAACGAAATACGCCATATCAAGGCAAAAGGCTACAACCCGTTCACCCTGTCCGAACTAGTGCAGACCAGCCAGACCGTTGACTATGCCAAGAAGAGAATCATGCTCTCCCTCACCTCCGAAAAACATCCGATTGACATCCGCTATACAACAGACGGCTCCGAACCGACCGCATCTTCCAAATTATACAAAAAACCATTTGCCGTAAAAGATTCGATATTGCTGACAGCCCGTCTTTTCGACGGAAATAAGCCACTCGGCAAAAGCCTCGAGCTGCGCACCGACTACCACAAAGGCATAGGCAAAAAGATAACCTATGCGCCGGATGGCGGATACTACCAGAACAAAGATGTATATAAAGGCGGCGGCGATACCGGACTACTTGACGGACTACGTGGCGGTAAAAGCTATATGGACGGACGTTGGCAGGGATTCTGCCCCAATGATTTGGATGCTACCATCGACTTGGGCGAAGTGACCGCTATACACCGGGTCATGGCCAACTTCATGCAAATCCGTACCCCACAGGTTTTTCTTCCAGCCAAAGTAGAAGTGTGGGCATCAGTGGACGGCAAAGAATTCACCCTGCTGGGCAGTGATACTTGCAGTGAGGAGGAGGCCGGAAAAGACGTGATTTTCAGAGATTTCGGCTGGACCGGCACCCCTACTGAAGCACGGTATGTACGTTTCCACGCCATACAAGGGAAGAAGCAATTCTTATTTACGGATGAAATCGTCATACAATAATACGCATCCAGCTTTATAAAACAGAACAAAAAAACGCATGCAAGTAAAATTGCATGCGTTTTTTGTTTTCTTTTTTTCTCCTCCCCACCGATTTAGCGTATCTTTGTCCCCATGAAGAAAAGATGTTCTTTTTTTCTCCTCCCCACCGATTTTGCGTATCTTTGTCCCCAAGAAGAAAAGATGAAGATACTCAATAAAGTAACTTCAATCGTAAAATCGTAAAACGTAAAATCGTAAATATAACTATGATTCTTTTTTTCAGAACCCCATCCAAGAGCGTGATTGCCGTAGAATGTAATCATGAACTCCCCCAGGCAGACAGCGACAAACTCTGCTGGCTTTTTGGAGAAGCCACCCCCGAAAGTGAAGACAACCTGAAAGGACATTTCGTCGGCCCGCGCCGTGAGATGATTACTCCTTGGAGTACAAACGCCGTAGAAATCACCCAGAATATGGGGCTGGACGGCATCATACGCATCGAAGAGTACTTCCCCGTAAAAGATGAGAACGCAGCCCACGACCCGATGCTGCAACGTATGTACAAGGGGCTGGACCAGCTTGTATTTACAACCAACCGGCAGCCGGAGCCGCATGTACACATCGAAGC
>ENA-ORLI01000374-ORLI01000374.1-human-gut-metagenome-genome-assembly--contig:-NODE-374-length-11370-cov-5.86673_pt1 | contig 11370 bp, 7 predicted proteins | sample MGYA00243015_ERZ508825 | MGnify/ENA primary metagenome ERZ508825 (study PRJEB26277, sample SAMN04329804) | human gut metagenome | biome: human-associated habitat | host: Homo sapiens | place: USA... | reverse complement strand
GCATGTACACCCGCTGGGGCGAGGCGCACGGATACAAGGTCAAGGTGCTCGACTACCAGGCCGGCGACGAGGTGGGCGTGAAATCCTGTACGCTGGAGTTCGAGGGGGAGTATGCCTACGGGTACCTCAAGAGCGAAAACGGCGTGCACCGCATGGTGCGCCTTTCGCCTTTCAATGCCAATAACAAACGCCAGACGACTTTCGCCTCGGTGTTCGTGTCGCCTGCCGTGGACGATACGATCGAGGTTACGGTCAATCCGTCGGACATCGAGTGGGACACGTTCCGTTCGAGCGGCGCCGGGGGGCAGAATGTCAACAAGGTCGAGACGGCCGTGCGCCTGCGCTACCACGGCAAGGACGCCGATACGGGCGAGCCGGTGGAGTTCCTGATCGAGAATATGGAAACCCGTTCGCAGCTGATGAACCGCGAGAATGCCATGCGCATCCTCCGTTCGAAGCTCTACCAGCGGGAACTGGATAAATGCATGGCCACGCTGCAGGCGCTAGAGGCGTCTTAGAAGAAGATCGAGTGGGGATCGCAGATCCGCTCCTATGTCTTTGACGACCGGCGTGTGAAAGACCATCGCACGGGCGTGCAGACCTCGGCTGTCGAGGCGGTGATGGACGGCGACCTGGATGCCTTCATCAAGGCCTACCTGATGGAATACGGCGCCGAGGCGTAGCTCCTCCGCAGCCGGTTCCGACAACCGGTTCGCGTACGGCCGGTATTCCCCGCAGGCCGATCCGCATTGTATCGGGTGCCCGGTTCTTATTGCCCAGCCCACTTCTGCCGTGCCGCCGGCCTTTATGGCCCGCTGCACCCGCTGCCGGGCGGAGGCAGGGCAGGCGCCGGAGGATTCCCTGCCGGGGGGCGATATCCGGCGGGCAGGAAGCCCGGGCGTTATAAATTGTTATCTTTGCCGTATGAAGAAATTTGTCATCTCCCTGTTGTCCGTTATCTTCCTTTGCGCTGCGGCCACGGCGCAGGTATTGGTCGGTATGACCGACACGACGGCTTATTTCCCGCAGCTGGAAGGGCGGCGCGTGGCGGTGCTGGCCAACCATACGGCCGTCGCGCGGTTCGGCGACGGCGTGCCGGGAGCTGCGGCGGACACTGCGGTTCGGTTGCCGGGGACGGCGTCCGACGGGACGATACACCTGGTCGACCTGCTGCACGGTCGGGGCTTCGACGTGACCGGCATTTTCTCCCCCGAGCACGGGTTTCGCGGTACGGCCGACGCGGGCGAGCATGTCGCAAGTTCGGTGGATGCTGCGACCGGGATCCCGATCCGCTCGCTCTACGACGGGAATACGAAGCGCCCTTCGGACGGAGCCATGCGGTCGTTCGACGTACTGGTGGTCGACATGCAGGACGTGGGTCTGCGGTTCTATACCTACTATATCACGATGCTCCGTATGATGGACGCCTGTGCCGAATCCGGCCGCAGCGTCATCGTGCTCGACCGTCCCAACCCCAACGGGCACCACGTCGACGGCCCCGTGCTGGACATGAAATACAAATCGGGCGTCGGGGCGTTGCCGATCCCCGTGCTGCATGGCCTGACGATGGGCGAAATCGCCCGGATGGCCGTCGGCGAAGGCTGGGCCGCAAGCTGCGACCTGCAAGTCGTGCGTTGCCGCAATTATACGCACGACACTCCGTACGAGTTGCCCGTCGCCCCGTCGCCCAACCTGCCGACGCAACGGGCCGTCTACCTCTATCCTTCGGTGTGCCTCTTCGAAGGTACGGTCGTGCGCCTCGGGCGCGGTACGGATAAACCGTTCGAGGTTTACGGACATCCCGACATGACCGGCTGCCTGTTTTCGTTTACGCCCCGCCCGACTGCGGGAGCCAAACATCCGCCGCTCGAAGGCAGGCTCTGCCACGGCGTCGATTTGAGCCGGATGCCGCTCGGCGAAGCCCGGGCGGAGGGCCTGACCCTGAAGTATGTGATCGAAGCCTGCCGCAACCTGGGGCTGGGCGATAAGTTTTTTACGCCGATGTTCGAAAAGCTCATCGGCGTGGGGTATGTCCGTGAAATGATCCTTGCCGGAGCTTCAGAGGCCGAAATCCGAGCCCGCTGGGCGGACGACGTGCGGCGCTTCCGGAAGCTGCGCGGGCGCTACCTGCTTTACGAATAATCTGACAACCGCCCCGGATGATTCCGGGGCGGTTGTCAGATGAAAGCGGGATGGCCGGTGCTTGATTTGGCGTGGAAATAGTGACGCCTGCTTCGTTGCAGCCGCCCCGCCGGATCGCCGCCTGCCCTCCCCTTTACGGGGAAAAGGGTGCAGGTACTCTTTCCCCCGTAGGTCTTGCAACGCCTGTCCGGAAAAATTTCCCATGCCCAAGTTCGCCGCCTGCCTTGCAACACGGACATCCATGTGGCGAGGGCGGAAACCGGCAGGCAAAATATTTCGGTTTCTATGCTTTCCGGTCTTTGTGACTATTACGGAATTTCCCGCGAAGAGTTTTTCAGGGGCGTCGGGTCGGCCGAATAAAAGCGTCCCAAAAGGGACGCTTTTTCGTTAAACGACCTCCGTGATCCGGTCGTCCTCGGTGACGGGCCGGATGACCCGGCACGGGTTGCCGAAGGCGATGACCCCGGCCGGGATGTCGCGCGTTACGACGCTGCCGGCGCCGATGACCGTGCCGTCGCCTATCGTCACGCCCTGCATGACCACGCAGTTGCCGCCGATCCAGACGTTGTCGCCGATGGTGATAGGAAGCGAGCGCATGACGCCCGCGTTGCGCTGGTCGGGCAGCAGGGCGTGCGTCACGGTGTAGATGCCCACGTTGGGGCCGATGAATACGTGGTTGCCGATGGGCACGGGCGCTTCGTCGAGGATCGTGAGGTTGAAATTCCCCGTAAAGTCGTCCCCGATTGAAATCTGCGACCCGAAATCGCAGTGGAACGGGCTGTGGATGCAGAATGTGCCGCCCGTGCGGCCGAACAACTGCCGGATGATCGCATTGCGTTCCTCCTCGCGGCTCGGGGGCAGGCTGTTGAACCGGAAGACCAGTTCTTCGCAGCGTTGCAGTGCCTCCCTGATCTGCGGCTTGCGGGCGTAGAGCCACATGCCGGTTTTCATCTTTTCAAGGTCGTCCATAATTTTATTTTTCGTAGTTGTTTATTTCTATGCCCTGTCGGACGCATTTCCCGGGTTTGCCGTGCCGCGTGGCTAACTCTCCTCCGGGAAGGGGAGGGCAGGCTTGCCAATGAGGCCACAGGCGGTGGGCAACAGCGGGCGGAAGCGAATATCCGGGGCGGGGATTCCTGCTTTGTCGCGGTGTATTATCCGCTCATTCCGTGCTGAAATATTCGTATGCCGCCCTGGAGACCGCAGCGGCGATGGCAGCATTTGCGGCGTCGTTTTCTTCCGATTCGGTGACGAATACGGCGATGCAGTAGCGGCATCCGTCGGGCAGGAGCACATAGCCGGCATCGTTGTCCGCAATGCGGATGCCTTCGGCCGTGCGGTCGGATGAGCCGGTCTTGTGTCCGATCACGGTTCCGGCTGGCAGCCCGGCTTTCAGTTTGTTCGTTCCCGTCGTTGCCTCGCACAACAACCGTTGCAGGAGAGCGTTGTACTCCCCTTTGAGCAGCCTGCCCTGCAGGAACAGGTCGAACAGTGTACAGACGGACGAAGGGCGTGCCTTGTTGACCCGCTGGTTCCCGATGCCGCGGTGCATTTCCTCCTCGCTGGCGGCGATGCAGATGCCGCCGATCCCCAGCGAACGGACGTAGGCCTCTACGGCTTCGGGGCCGCCTGCTTCCCGTAGCAGGATGTCGCAGGCGATATTGTCGCTCTCCGACACCGTGTAGCGGAGCAGCTGTCCGAGCGTCAGCGTGCCTCCACTTTCGGGCAATGAATCGCGCATCGGGCTGTATGTGCCGGGTAGGAGCAGGTCGGGCGTGATGCTGATCGGCTGCGTGAGCGGTGTGCCTTCGCGCTGCATGCGGTCGAGTACGGCCAGCGCCACGGGGAATTTGAAGACGCTCATCATCGGCAGCAGGGAGTCGTTTCGCGCGACTGTCTTCCCGTCGGGAGTGCGGATTGCGACCCCGACGAAGGCTTTGTGCCCCGACACGATTTCATCCAGCCGGGATTCGAATTGTCGTGTCGCCGTATCGCAAGACGCTGCGAGAACCGACAGGCATAGGAGCAGGAGTTTTTTCATAGGCTGGCAGGGGATAAAAAAGCACACCTTTTCGGGGTGTGCTTTTTTTCGGATTTTTCCGCGTCGCTTATCCTTCGATGATAGCCTCGCTCGGGCAAACGCCGGCGCAGGTACCGCAGTCGATGCACTTATCGGGATCGATGACATAGATATCGCCGGCCGAGATCGCTTCGGTCGGGCACTCGCCGATGCAGGTGCCGCAGGCAACGCAGGAATCAGTGATTTTGTAAGCCATTGTGTTAAAAATTTATTGTTAAGGTGTGTGTTGTGTCCGGCAAATATAGGAACTTATTTGATAATATCAAAACCCGTATAGGGAATCAGCGCCTCGGGGATGCGGATGCCGTCGGGGGTCTGGAAATTCTCCAGCAGAGCGGCCACGATACGCGGCAATGCCAGCGACGAGCCGTTGAGCGTATGCGCCAGCTGCGTCTTCTTGTCGGCATCCTTGTAGCGGAGTTTCAGGCGGTTGGCCTGGAACGACTCGAAGTTCGACACGGAGGATACCTCCAGCCAGCGTTTCTGCGCCTCGGAATAGACCTCGAAATCGTAGGTCAGCGCCGAGGTGAACGACATGTCGCCGCCGCACAGGCGCAGGATGCGGTAGGGCAGCCCCAGCGACCTGACGATCGACTCCACGTGCGCCACCATGCCGTCCAGCGCTTCGTACGACGCTTCGGGCAGGCTCAGCTGCACGATCTCGACCTTGTCGAACTGGTGCAGGCGGTTCAGCCCGCGCACGTCCTTGCCGTACGAACCGGCTTCGCGGCGGAAGCAGGGGGTGTATGCGGTCATCTTTACCGGGAAATCCTTTTCGTCGAGGATCACGTCGCGGTAGATATTCGTCACGGGTACTTCGGCCGTCGGGATCATGTAGAAATTGTCGGCCGTGGCGTGGTACATCTGCCCTTCCTTGTCGGGCAGCTGGCCCGTGCCGAAGCCCGAGGCTTCGTTGACCATGATCGGCGGTTCCACTTCGAGGTAGCCGGCCCGGGTGTTGCAGTCGAGGAAATAGTTGATCAGCGCACGCTGCAGACGGGCTCCCTTGCCTTTGTAGACGGGGAATCCGGCGCCCGTGAGTTTCACGCCCAGGTCGTAGTCGATGATTTCGTATTTTCGTGCCAGTTCCCATTGGGGCAGCTGGTTTTCGGGCAGTTGGGTATAGCTTTCGACCAGCTTCACGACGAGGTTATCCTCGGCGGTCTTGCCTTCGGGCACGATGTCGGCCGGGAAATTGGGCAGCGAGACGATCGCTGCCTGCAACTCCTCCTGCACGTCGTGCGATTCGGCCTGCAGGCGGTTGGATTTTTCCTTGAGGTCGGCGACGAAGCGCTTGCGCTCCTCGGCTTCGTCGCGGCGGCCCTGTCCCATCAGCGCCCCGATCTCCTTGGCGGCTTTGTTCTGCGCTGCCAGCGTATTGTCCAGTTCGGTCTGGATGGCCTTGCGGCGGTCGTCCAGCGTTTCGATCCTGGCGATGACCGGTGCGGCGTCCACTCCCTTCTTGGCGAGCTTGCGGATCGCGGCCTGCTTGTCATCGCGGATTTGCTTTATCGTAAGCATGGTATCCTGTGGTTTTTTGTGTATTCGTGTTTACAAACTGCAAAATTATAAAAAACACGCCAACTTGCACTCCTGTCGCTCTGTTTTTTGCCTGTTTCATGAAAAAACCGGGTTCCCGTCGTGTGCGGGAACCCGGTTTTCATAGGGTTGCGGAACCGGTCAGAGCCTGTGCAGATCCAGGCCGGTGCGGAGTGTCTTGCCTGCGGCCTGTTTCCGGGCATCCCCGGCGGATGCCGGTGCCTGGGCTTTGGCGGCGGGCCTGATCGTCGTCGGAAGCAGGTCTTCGCTCAGCAGGTAGGTCGTGAACCGCTGTCCGTCCACTTCGATGGACTGCGTTTGTGCCGGGGCGGCGTTTGCCGCCGCGGACGCCTGTTTGAGCGGTACCATGCTGATGGCCGAATAGCTCCGCGAACCCACATATTCGCGCAGGTAGCTCGAACTGCTTGCCTGCGGCGTGCTGAAGAGCAGGAACATGTAGCTGTTGATGGCGTTCTTCGAGTAAGGACTTGCCGCCCAGTAGAGTTTGTCTCCGATGTAGCCGATGGCCAGGCTGTTGTCGCCCCAGTAAATCATCAGCCCGTCCGAGAACCCGAGGCGTGCGTAGTTCTGCCCGTATGTGCCGGCCGCCTGCGTCTCGACGATGAGCATGTGCTTCTCCTTGTCGTAGTAGCCGTTCAGTTCGGGTGCGAAGTCGCGCATGTCGGACATGCCCTTGATGAGGACGTCGCGGTCGTTGACGCGCGTGATGTCGATACGGTAGTTGCCCTGCGTGTCGTTCGAACCGGCCGTTATGGTCGCCGTGGCATTGAATGCGCCCAGGAAGTCCGCCATGGTCTTCGTCTGGTCGAAATCCGAGGCGAAATAGCCCTGTGTCGAGCCGGTCTTCGATACGAACGCCGTATCGCCGAACGAGTTGGTCATCAGCAGGGCGAGAACATACGTGCTGCCCTGGTCGAGCGTGTTGAACGCCGTGGCGCGTCCTTCTTCCGAGTTGAGCTCGGCGATCATCTCCTCGGCGATGTCGTACCCGCGGTCAGCAGTGAGTTCTTCGAGGGTCATCCCGAGTGCCTCGCACAGGTAATCGGCGATGTCGGTCTTGACGCAGAGGTATTTCATCGTGGCCACGTTGCTTGTCTGCATCTCCCAGATGAGCGTGTTGTAGGGCGAGTAATTCAGGTTGTCGGTCGGTGCGTAGAACTTGAATTCGTTGACCTTGATTCCGTATTCTTTCTCCGGGTCGCACGTGAAGCGCTGCGAGTAGAGCTTGCACGGGTTGTCGATCGAGTCGTAGGCCAGCGCGACGGCGGTGTAGTTTCCCTTGGGGACGTTCCATACCGATGCGTCTTCGCTGTACAGCGTCACGGTGGGGACGACGCCCTCCAGCTTGTCGTCGATGAGCTGCTGGCGGATCTCGTCCTGACGCTGCGTGTCAGCCGTGATGTCGCCCTCCACGACCGAAGCCTTGTAGAACTTGGTGTAGCTGTTGGGCGAGAAGTAGAGCTTCGGGGCGCGGAACCCTGTGGCCGTGGTCTCGATGCCCTGGAACTCGATGTCCACGATCGGCGTCGTGTCGGGTTCGCTTTCGAAGACGAGTTTTTCGGTGCCCTGGCTGAAGTATCCCGACGACACATAGTAGATCAGGTAGTTGGTGATGGTGGTCTTTTCTTTGAACGTTCTGGGGTAGGAGGATTTGTTGTTCTCTTTGCACGTGTACTCGTTTATTTCGTCTACTTTGACGTACTCGTTGTAGTTCGAGTTGAAATATCCGATCGACTGTCCCGGGACGGTGCAGGTGTTGTCGTCGTGGAGGATGAACTTGAACGCCACGCCGCTGGCCCAGTCCTTCAGGCGGAAGATGTTGGCTCCGACGGCCTTTTCCACCTCCAGCCCCGAGTCGCGTCCGGTGTAATAGAGCGAGTAGTGATAAGTGGCGAGTTGCTGCACCTGCCCGCCATCGCTGCCGATGCGCATGTAGGGCTCCCAGGTCAGCTCGTACGAAGCCGAAAGGGCCACCTTGTCGCTGAACTGCGAAACCTGCGCGCCGTCGTCGCCGGGGTTGACTTCGCGTTTCGAGATCAGGAGCGTCGTTTTGTAGTTCGAGCCCATGATGAAATTCGATAGGTCGACCTCCACGGGGACGGTCACCGAGTATTTCCCGTCGGGAATGGTTACCTTGGATGGTACTTTGAACCGGGTGAGGTTGTTCAGGTCGCTGGTCTTCTGCGCCAGGTATACCGTGTAGGAGCCTCGGTTGCCCGTGCGGGCTATCTGCACGTCGATGGTGCCGCTCTGGGCAGCCTGTGCAAACTCCTTTTCGATGGACGACTGGATGAAGTGTATCTCTTTCGAGTCGTCCTTGTTGGGGTTGTAGTAGGTGCCTTCCTGCGTCTTGCTGCAGGCCGCGCCGAACAGCAGGAGTGCCACACCCAGATATTTCGATATGTTTTTCATAGTATGCATGGATTAATCACTTCATAACAATGCGTTATCACGGGTTTTGGTCTTCCTCGTTGATAATCGGGTTGGCGTTGATCTCATCCTGCGGGATGGTCATCACCCAGTCGTACGTGTCGGCTTTGGTCAGGTCGACGTTGCGGCGGCTCATGCCCGAGAGGCACTCTTCCGAGAAGCCGTCGTCCGCACGGCGGTCGATGCCCTGTCCCAGGCGGCGGACGTCGAACAGGCGCCCGTATTCGCCCCAAAGCTCGATGCGGCGCTGGATGAGGATGTCCTCGAGTAATGATCCCGTCCATGTCGTGGTCGTGGCTCCCAGGTTCAGCCCGCTGCGGTTGTTGGCGTTGTAACGCGTGTCGCGTTCGGCCATGACCGTGTTCATCAGGTCGCGGGCGACCTGTACGTTGTTCGGCAGGTTCTCCGAGCGGAGCGCCGCCTCGGCCGCCGTGAAGTACATCTCCTCGACGCGCATGTAGATATAGTCACCCAGCCACGACGCGACGTTGCTGAACGCGAATTTCCTGCCTACATAGGGGGCGTCCTTGTCATTGGGATCCCACCAGTCGCGGCGGACATCGGTCGGGTTCATGCGGTTGTAAAGCTGTTTGTTGATGACTTTGGCCGCCGATTTCGCATACTGGCCGTCCTGGTTGTCCATGTGGGCGAAGAAACTGGCATAACCGCCGGCCTGGTCTGCCACCTGGATGCCCGCTCCCCACATGACGTTGGAGCTGTTGAGCGAGTTCATGCCGCCCATCAGGTCGCTCTTGGTGCCGACCGCATAGCCGCCTTCGTCGATCACGCGCTTTGCGGCTGCATAGGCTCCGTCCCAGTCGCCTTCCACCAGGCAGGCGCGCGACTTGATGCCCAGCGCCACGTAGAGGGTGATGTGCGATTTGTTGCCCGTCGACAGCGAGCTCTCCCTGCCGGTTTCGAGGTAGCCGATCGCCTTGTCGATATCCTCGTCGATGAGGCCGTAGACCTGTTGCAGCGTAGCGCGCGGCTGTCCGCCGGTGTCGATCGAAGTGCCCGTGGTGTAGACCGGTACGCAGGCTTCCGTCCAGCGCTGGCGGCCGTTCATCGGGTCGTAAGGCGCACGTGAGAACCAGGTCGCCAGGTTCAGGTAGCAGAGTGCGCGGATGGCGTAGGCCTGTCCCACGACATAGGCCACGTCGGCCTGGCTGCCCTCCATCGCCGGGGCTGCGTCGATGATGTAGTTGACATTGGATATCCACCTGTAATTGGCGTACCATACGTCGTAGGAACGGAAGATCGAACTGGTGTAGTTGGACTTCATGTTGTAGGTATGGTCGTGCCAGAACCAGCCGTTGCCCTGCGACTGCATGATCAGGTCGTCGGCCATGACGTCGAGCGCCAGGTTGTAGGCTGCGATGCCGAAACACTGGTGGGTATTGCCCGTCGTAGACCATCCGGCCGTCCACATCGAGCGGTAAACGCCGTTGACCGAAGTGATGGCCGTCGAAGCCGCCTTGAGCAACTCCTCGGCCGATCCCGAGTCGGTCGGGGAGAATTCGAGCATCGACTGGCTGCACGAACCCATCGTCAGCGTCACGAACGAAATAATGCTATAAAATATTTTTTTCATACTTGTTTCCTCCCTTGGTTAAAAGTTCAAATCGAGGCCGAAGGCGATCACCCGCGACGGGGCGTAGCTGTAAGCCACGTTTCCGGTGAAGTTGTACTGCGGATCCATGCCGTCCATGTGGTTGAACATGGCGATGTTGTCGAATGTGGCGTAGATGCGCAGCGACTCGATGTCCAGTTTGCCCAGCCAGCGCTTGGGCAGCGTGTAGCCGATTGTGATGTTCTTAATGGCGAAGTACGAGGCGCTGATGAGCGAGTTGTCCGAGGTGGCGTAGCTGCCGCCGACCTCGAGCATCGGCACGTCTGTCCGGTCGCCAGGTTTCTGCCAGCGGCGTTTGGCGTTCTTATGCCAGTTGTTACCGGCGTACTGCACGTTCATCGTCCCGCTGTAAAGCCCGTCGTAGACATATCCGCCGATCGAATAGGTCGTCAGGAACGAAAAGTCGATGTTCTTGAAGATCGTGAAGTTGGAACCGATGCTGCCGAAGAGCTTCGGCTCGCGGCTGCCGTGGTAATACTTGCTCAGCGAAGCCATCGAGACGTTGTCGGTGATGTATTCGTCGCAGCGTACGTTCGTCAGCTTGCCGTTGTCGTCGACCGACTGCGTCCAGTAGGCGTAGTAGAGCTGCTTGCCCGTCGCGGGGGCTACGCCCGCCGTCTGCGGAAGGTAGAACGTGTAGAGCGGCGTGCCGACCTCGATCACGCGGAGCCCCGAGGTGATGACGTCCTGGCCGCCGGTCAGCCCCAGCACCTTGTTGCGGTTGAAGGAGCCCATGACCGTTGCGTCCCAGCGGAAATTGGGCTTGTCGAGCACCGTCCCGCGGATCGTGGCTTCGAGGCCCTGGTTGCGCATCGAACCCGCATTGGCGTTGTAGTTCTTGAACCCGGTGGAGAGTGCCATCGGGTACTCGAGCAGCATGTCGGTCGTCTTGCGGGTGTAGTATTCGACCGAAAGGGCGAGGCGGCCGTTGAACATCGTGGCTTCGATGCCCGTGTTCAGGTTGGCGTTCTTCTCCCAGGTGACGGACTTGTTCTCCAGGGTCTTGCGCATGGCGCCGGCTTCCGAGGCGTTGGCCCAGGTGTAGTCGTAGTTTCCCTGCCAGGCGTAGTAGGTTCCCAGATTGTCGTTGCCCTGCACGCCGTACGATACTTTCAGCGTCAGGTTGTCCAGCCACGAGCGGGCACCCTCCATGAACTGCTCTTCGGAGATGCGCCACGATGCGCCGACCGACCAGAAATGTCCCCAGCGGTCGCTCTTGTAGAAACGCGACGAGCCGTCGGTACGCCAGCTGGCGTCGATGTAGTAGCGGTCTTTGTAACCGTAGTTGAGGCGCGAAAAATAGGACTCGATGGCCATGTTGTGCGAATAGCTGCTGTTCTGGGTCGTCGTCACCGCAGGGTCGAGCTCGTCGATGCCGTCCACGATGCCCGTCTTCTCGCCTTTGGCGTAGTTGTATTTGTAACGGTAGTATTCGTGGCCCAGCAGGGCGTTGCCCGAGTGGTCTCCGAACGTGCGGTCGTAAGTGAGCAGTTGGTTGGACGTGTAGCTGATCGTGCGGGTATTGGTC